>ERZ779880.2025-NODE-2025-length-15591-cov-8.781604_pt1 | contig 15591 bp, 18 predicted proteins | sample MGYA00511555_ERZ779880 | MGnify/ENA primary metagenome ERZ779880 (study PRJEB29588, sample SAMEA2145815) | human gut metagenome | biome: human gut; feature: human-associated habitat; material: faeces | place: Denmark | collected 2008/2010 ...
AGCCTATACGGTCGTATGGGATTTGGGCGATGTGGGCATCGGCCTGATGACCATTTTCAATATGATCGCTCTTTACCCCCTGTCCGGCGAAGCTTTGACCGCTCTGCAGGAATATGAGAAGAAAAAGCACCTGAAATAAAGATCACGGAAATAGAAGAAATAAAGACACCGCACCCTGCTTGTAAGATGCAAGCCAGGGTGCGGTGCCTTTTTTGCCGGAGGAAAATGAGAGATAGAGGGGCATTCGATCGGCTTAATTGCTGAAAAGTATAAGTTTGTCAGAAGAGAAGCACAGGAACTTATGGAATGAGAAACCGCTGATGGTTCAGAACGGATAAGAAATCAGACAATTTGTAAAGAAAGCTCAAGCTGATGCGATTTTTTTAGATAGTAATATAATGAGGACAAGGCGAAAACTATTGATTGTTGACGAGACACGTGATAAAATAATATGAGACTTAAAATGTGAAATAATGTCATTTGATAAAATACAAAATATATTTGTTGCTGACAGGATAAAGCGGAATATTAAATCAATTGAACGATACGTATGAATATTGAATACAAACTTCGTCAACAAATTTTGTAAGATTCCTGAATTCAGAGACTTAAAATGAAATGACTGCACGGGAGAAAAGGAAAAATGAATGCGGTGAGTTTAGAGAATAAAACAATTTTAGTCACAGGAAAGGACTGTTTTCCGAAATATACGAAGCAGTTTCTAAACCATTATTACAGTATGAATGAATTTTTTAGAGGAGAGAGTCAGATGAAGAAAAAAGATGAAATAAAAGTGTGCTTGGTGGGTTCATCTGGCGGTCATTTGACCCACCTTTATATGCTAAAGCCTTTCTGGAAGGATAAAAATCGTTTTTGGGTGACATTCGATAAGGAAGATGCAAGAAGCCTTTTAGAGGGAGAAAAGGTATACCCTTGTTACTTCCCGACAAACCGTAGTATTAAGGCACTCATCAAAAATACAAAAATTGCGTGGGATGTGCTGCATAAGGAAAAGCCTGATTTGATTATTTCCTGCGGTGCAGCAGTTGCGGTTCCGTTCTTTTACATTGGAAAGATGATGGGCGCAAAGCTGGTTTATATTGAGGTCTTTGATCGGATTGATAAGCCGACAATGACGGGTAAGATGGTTTATCCCATTGTAGACAAGTTTGTTGTGCAGTGGGAAGAGCAGAAAAAGGTTTATCCGAAAGCGGTCAATCTCGGCAGCATTTTCTAAGTAGGAGTAAGAGTAGGGGTACGAAGTGATGATTTTTGTGACGGTAGGAACACATGAACAGCCATTTAATCGACTGATTCAAAAAGTAGATGAACTGAAACGCGATGGCGTTATCAAAGATGATGTGATTATCCAGACTGGATTTAGTACATATAAGCCGAAATACTGCCAGTGGAGCAAACTGATTTCATATCAGCAGATGGTTAAAAATGTGGCTGATGCCCGAATTGTGATTACCCACGGTGGCCCGGCAAGTTTTATTATGCCACTACAGATAGGTAAGACTCCTATTGTTGTGCCACGGCAGCATCAGTTCAATGAGCATGTGAATGACCATCAAGTTGAGTTCGCAAGGAATGTGGCGCAGAGAATGGGAACGATTATCCCGGTAGAAGACATTGAAACATTGGGAGATATCATAACGAACTATGATCAGATTGTTGCCGGCATGGGACATGGTATGAGTAGTAATAATGCCAAGTTTAATGAAGAACTTGAAAAAATAGTGGAAGAGATGATGGAGGAGAAAAATGATTCCTAAGAAAATCCATTACTGCTGGTTTGGTGGAAACCCGTTACCAGAAGACGTAAAACGATACATAGAAAGCTGGAAGAAATATTGCCCGGATTATGACTTGATTCGTTGGGATGAGTCTAACTATGACGTACATAAAAACGCTTATGTAGAACTGGCTTATCAGAATAAAAAATGGGCTTTTCTCACAGATTACGCCAGATTAGATATTATATACGAACACGGTGGTATTTATCTTGATGCAGACGTTGAACTGATACATAGTCTGGATGATTTGCTGCAAAACAGTTGCTATATGGGAATGGAACAGGTTGGGACGGTTTCCACAGGTCTTGGATTTGGCGCAGAACCCAAGCATCCATTTTTGCGTGAAAATATGAGGCCCTATGAAGAACAGAGTTTTGTCCAAGAAGACGGAACATTTAAGCCTCCGATTTGTGTTAGAGTAACGACAAAATTGTTGAAGGATCAAGGCCTAAGAGGTGAGAATATAACACAAAAAATACAAGATGTAACTGTTTATCCGACGGATTATTTTTGCCCGCTTAAAATGGGAACAAATAAACTTACGATTACTGAAAACACATATTCAATTCACCATTATGCGGCCAGTTGGTATACCGGAAATGCGATAATTAGGAAAATCAAATATTATTTGATACCTCTAAAAATTGTTGTAAAAAAGTATATTTTGCATGTGGAGTAATTAATAATAACCGAACATGACAAAAGTAGTATAGTAAAGATAGAGGAGAAAAAATTATGAATATTATTTTACTTTCCGGTGGTTCTGGTAAGCGTCTTTGGCCCCTTTCCAATGATGTGCGCAGTAAACAGTTCATCAAGCTATTCAAAAATGATGACGAGTATGAGTCTATGGTGCAACGTGTGTATCGCCAGATTACCACTGTGGATGCTGATGCAAAGATTACCATTGCAACGAGTAAATCACAGGCAAGCGCCATCAAAAACCAGCTGGGCGAGAAGGCTTCTATTTGTGTAGAGCCTTGCCGCCGCGATACGTTCCCGGCCATTGCCCTGGCCGCAACTTATCTCCATGATGAACTGGGCGTTGCAGAGGATGAGGCTGTTGTTGTCTGCCCGGTTGACCCTTATGTAGACAATACCTATTACGAAGCTGTCAAAAACCTGCAAGAACTGGCAGAGCAGGGTGGAGCAAACTTGACTCTGATGGGCATTGAGCCGACCTATCCAAGTGAAAAGTATGGCTATATCATCCCGGAAAACGGCGAAAATGTCAGCAAGGTTAAAGAATTCAAGGAAAAACCGGATGTGGAAACAGCTAAGAAGTATCTGGCTCAGAGTGCGCTGTGGAATGCAGGTATCTTTGCATTTAAGCTGGGCTATCTGCTGGATAAGGCACACAGTATGATCAACTTTGAAGATTACCGTGACCTGTTCAACAAGTACGATACCCTGACTAAAATCAGTTTCGACTATGCTGTGGTTGAGAATGAGTCCAGCATTCAGGTTTTGCGTTACAGTGGCGACTGGAAAGATGTCGGCACTTGGAACATGATGTCGGAGGTCATGGCAGATAAGACCAAGGGTAAGGCTGTTCTTGATGAAACCTGCGAGAACACCAATGTGGTGAATGAGCTGAACATCCCAATTCTCTGCATGGGTTGCAAGGATATGATTATTGCGGCTAGTGGTGATGGCATCCTGATTTCCGATAAGGAACGCAGTGGTTATATGAAACCCTATGTAGAGAAAATTGAGACTGAGGCAATGTATGCCGAAAAGTCTTGGGGTACTTATACGGTCATTGATGTGCAGCCGGGTTCTATGACTGTCAAGGTTTCCATGAGAGCTGGCGAACACATGACGTATCACATGCATAACTACCGTGAGGAAGTGTGGACGGTCGTTTCCGGTAAGGGTAAGGCAATCGTTGACGGTATGGAGCAGGTTCTGCGTACAGGCGATGTGATTACCATTGCAGCAGGCTGCAAGCACACGGTTGAGGCTATCACTGCATTGGACATGATCGAAGTTCAGCTTGGTGATGAAATTAGCGTTGCTGATAAGATCAAATTCCCCATGGTGTAAGAACTAAGGGGTGATGGCTATGGAAATCATGAAATTGATTCCGACGGGTAAAGATTATTTGTGGGGTGGTACTCGACTTCGGGAAGAATACGGAAAGCAAATCGATTTGACCCCGTTGGCGGAGACATGGGAATGCTCTGTACATCCGGATGGCCCCAGTTATGTGGCGAATGGAATCTATAAGGGACAAACGCTGGCAGAGGTGCTGAGTGCTCACCCAGAATATCTTGGTACAAAGGTAGAAAACGGAGGACTGCCTGTATTGGTGAAATTTATCGATGCAAAGAAAGATTTGTCTGTTCAGGTTCATCCCGATGATGCATATGCACGAGAGCACGAAGGCGACAACGGTAAGACCGAGATGTGGTACGTTGTGGACGCTGACGAAGGTGCACACTTGATTTATGGCTTTCAACACAAGGTGACCGAGGAAATACTTCGGAAAGCTGTTGAAACTGGAACATTGGATAAGCACCTGCAAAAAGTTGAGGTTCACAAGGGCGATACCTATTTTGTCCCGGCGGGAACAGTACATGGTATTGGAAAAGGCATTCTGGTGGCTGAAATTCAAGAAAGCTCTAATGTGACCTATCGTGTCTATGACTATGACCGTGTGGATAAGAACGGTAAAAAGCGTGAGCTGCATTTTGATAAAGCTGCGCAGGTCATGAACATGAAGGTTGCACCAGATGTCAGTCAGAAACCGAGAATGGTGAAGTACTATTCAGGCTGCTCTCGTGAGCTGCTTTGCCGGTGTAAATATTTTGAAACAGAAAGAATACAAGTAACGAAGGGCTTTGCATTTTCTGTTATGGATGCATCTTTTCAGGTGCTGATGTGCCTTGATGGATATGGTGAAGTACAGACGATGGATGCAGAGCAGAAGCCGATGCGGTTCAGCAAAGGTGAAACAATGTTTTTGCCGGCAGGACTGGGCAGATGCTTGGTTGTTGGTGATGCAGAGCTGATTAAAGTTCGGTGCTAACAGAATTATAGTGAGGATGAAAAAATGATTGCTATTAATGGCAGATTTGTAGCAAGAAGGATGACAGGCCAAGAGAGATTTGCAACAGAAGTAGTTAAAGAACTTGACAAAATTTGTGATAAAAAGGATTTTGTTTTAGTTATACCTAATTATGCGGATTTTAATGTGAATCTTAGAAATATTAAAATTGAAAAATACGGAAATCAAAAATCACATTTCTGGGAGCAGGTTGATTTTACAAAATACTTGATGAGCAAGAAAATCGAAAGCTTAAATCTATGTACCATACAATCACTTGCTAAACCTGGAGTAGTATGCATTCATGATATAAGTTACAAGATAAATCCGCAGTATTTTACAACGCGATATGGAAAAATGTCTGCATTGTGGCATAGATTTGGGTATTATGTAGCGGCAAAAAAATCTGATGTGATTTTTACCGTAACTGAGTGCTCGAAGAATGAAATTTCTAAAGTATACAAAGTGAATCCAAACAGAATTACCGTTGTTCCTAATGGATGGGAGCATATAAAGAAAGAACAGAGTGATTTAGAAATATTCAATAAGCTACCTCAAATAAGAAAAAATGAGTATTTTATTTCTATAGGAAGTTTAGCACCGAATAAAAACTTGAAATGGGTATTTGAAGCGGCAAAGGTTAACCCAAATAAACAATTTGTTATAGTTGGACGAGCAAGTTTAGAAGAGTATGGTGTCAATATAAACGAGTTTGCGGCTGAGAATGTAATACTTACTGGATATGTGTCTGATGAAGAACTGAAGGCTTTACTGAATAATTGCAAAGCATTGATTTTTCCTTCTACATATGAGGGGTTTGGAATACCGCCGCTGGAAGCACTTGCATTAGGAAAAGAGGCAATTGTTGCTAAAACGAGTTGTATGCCAGAGATTTTTGATGGCTATGTACATTATCTTGATCCATTAAATGCAGATGTGGATATTGATAGTTTGATGAATTCCAAGGTGAAATCACCTGAAAATTTATTGGAAAAATACAGTTATAAAAATGCCGCTAAAATAATATACGACACATTAAAAAATAAGGGAAAGTTATGAATATTTTATGGATTCCGAACTTTCTTCCGTTTCCAGCCAATAACGGAGGAAAGGTTGTTATTTCTAATAGAATGCGGCAGGTAGGAAAATGCAATAGGATTTTTTTACTTGTAGAGGATGATCAGAATATAGACGAATCAACTCAGAAGGAAATAGATGCTATATGTGAACAAGTCATTATTGTTCCGAAAAAGAGAAGAACTAAATTATACCATGTGGCTCATCTTCTGCTGGATGCAGTAAATGTTGGACGTTACAAGAATTCGGATACATCTGACATGATTCTAAGCTGTCTGGAAAAATATGACATTGATATTATCAACTTGGATTTACCGATGCTTTTTGTGAATCTTTTGCCAATAAAAAATCGTTTGGGAAAAGCTGTTGTTGTAATTAACCAGCATAATCTTGAATACAAAAATGTAAGATCCAAAGTAAAGGTAAAAGGATTAAATCCTTTAATTAAATTATATGCGGCATTGGAGTCGCATCAGCTTTTTAAATGGGAAAAAAGAATTTATAGAGAAGACTGCATAAAGGGATTTACATTCGTTTCGGATGAAGATATGCGGGAATTCCAAAATACATTTAACTGTACAAATAAGATACTTTTATTGTCGCCAATCGGTACTAATATCCCGGAGTGTCGAGATGGCGATAGTAATTTGTTAGATGGAACAAAAAAGAACATTGTTTTTCCAGCAGCGTTTGATTACGGCCCTAATGTCTTCGGTGCACAGTGGTTTGTCAAAGAAGTTTTTCCGAAGATTAAAGGCAAAGTACACGATGCGGAATTGTACTTAGTAGGAAAAAGTCCAAAAGAAGAAGTGAAAAAACTGGCTGCACACGATATTAAAGTGACAGGTACGGTTCCTGATATGCTTCCTTACATGAAGGAGGCAGATTTATTTATTGTTCCTATTTTCTTTGGTGGTGGCGTAAAAACAAAACTGATTGAAATGGGATGCTGGAAAAAGCCAATTGTTACTACTGAAGAGGGTAGAGTGGGAACAATCTATACGGATGACGATGTCTGCATAGCAAATTCCCCTGCTGACTTTGCTTTAGGATGCATTAATGCACTGCAGCATCCTGAGACTTATGCACCTCGTTGTGAGGGGATGTATAAAAAAACAGTTGATAATTACTTATGGAATAATATTGGAGAAAAGTATATTAATTTCTTGAATGAGATTATATTGCAAAATGAGGAAAAGTAAATGCAAGATAATCGTAGATTTGTAATAAGAGTGCCAAAAACAGAAAAAATAATAAACGATCTTATTCAATATATCATATGTATTTGCATTTTATTTAATGGAAATGCAGTATGGAAATATCTGGCGAATGGACCGACTGCTTCGGGAAGATTGCCGTATACAATTCTTACGTATGTGCTGGCAGTCATATGCATAGTGTATTCATTAGTAAGAACGTTTTTCACAGATACGATTGTCCGAAAACGATTTGTAGAAGGAATCTTTTTGATAATTGCCTATAACTTGTTCTATATTGCAATGTCTCGATATGGAGTGACTGGCTTTTTAGCAGAATTCTTATTGCCGCTAATTTCTTTTACAATATTTGTTTCTGTTCTTATGAGGAACAATGAATTGGAATCATTTTTTGTAAAGCTTTCCAATGTGATTTTTATTTTGGCAGTGCTGTCATTGGCAGCCTATTTTTTGGGAGCAATTATGCATGTGATTCCTGAAGATCGTGTTGTACTGCTAAGAAATGGTCATAGATATACAATAAGATCATATTTTGGACTGACTTATATTGGACAAGAGGGTATGTTCCTGGGACAAGATGTTTTGAAGAACACGGGCATATATCTGGAGGCACCTGGTTGGGCACTTCCCTTAACATTAGGTATATTTGTTGAACTTTTTATAAAAGAAAAAAGAAGTCTTTTTAGAATTTTAGTTATAATTTTTACGGCAATTACGGCTTTTTCAACGAAAGCATTTATTACCGTTCCATTATTACTTGTTGCGGATTTCATGCGCGATAAGAATCATAGAGATAAGGCATTGGCTAAAATAAAAGTAGTTATTGCTCCATTACTGATACTAGCCTTTATTATGGGAGCAGTCTATCTAATACAGTTAAAGTCAACAGATAGTGTTATATCATTTACACAAAGAGGTGAAGATACAGTTGCGGCCTTAAATGTATGGAAAAATTATCTGCTACTAGGATGCGGTTTTGGTAATTTGAGTGCGTTTGAAGTGTATCTGACCTATCAGTCAGAAAGTTCTATAGCAAGTGGAATGCTAAAAATGTTTGCACAATGTGGTTTATTCATAGGCATAGAAGTGCTCTTCTTGGCTTCATATATTTGCCGGAAAAAATATGAAGCTGATAGATACAAGTGGGCATGTCTACTTCTCGTTTACGTTATTTATTTGTTGGTTTCAAGTACGTGGACGAATACAACATTGATATTTATGATTTCTATTGGGTGCGCTACATTGTGTGGAAGTAATCAGGAACCAAAGGAGGAAGAGAAATGGACGAACTGATTAGTATTATAGTTCCTGTTTACAGAGTTGAGAAGTATCTTCGGACATGCGCGGAAAGCATATTGAATCAGACATACAGTAACTTCGAATTGATTTTAGTAGATGATGGATCTGATGATGCATCTTCTCAAATATGTGATGAAATTAGAGAAGAAGACAAGCGCGTTAAAGTCATACATAAAAAGAATGGCGGATTGTCTGATGCGCGAAATGCTGGAATCAATATTGCAGAAGGAAAGTATTTATCCTTTATTGATTCAGATGATATAGTGCATCCAGAGTTTTTGCAAACGCTGTTATCAATAATTCAAGAGAGAGATTGCGATATTGCAGTGTGCGATATATTAAAATTTGATAATTCAGATGCTGTCCAGATGTTTGATCCAATAACAGATATTTCTGTTGATATAAAAAAACCTATTGAATGCTTTTATAACACAAATGCGTACTATGATGCGGCTTGGAATAAGCTGTACAAGAGGGCGATATTTGGAAATATAAGGTATCCCTATAGAAAGATTCACGAAGATGTGTACACGACATATAAGGTTTTTATGAATGCAAAACGAATCGGCGTAACGGATGCAAAGTTGTATCTTTATCGTCAAAGAAAAGAAAGTATAACAGGAAGTGTTAAGTCCGTACCTAATGTAGATATTGAAGAAGCGTTGTGGGAGAGAAAGAACTTTTTTAAAGCTGTGGATGATGAATCTTATGCAGAAGCAATGAAAGCATATATTTTTAATGCATGTAAATTGCTTGTAGCTAGAAAAAAAGAAATTGCGCAGTTTGATGAAGATAAGCTGGACATAATTTCAATAAGATTAAGGCAGGCGATGAAAGAGGCAGTATGTTCTTCACGTGTCAAAATCAAAAGAAAAACTGCTATTATAATTCGTTGGGGAATGACAGTAGTTGGAATACTGTAGTAAAGAGGAAAACAAATGAATTTAAAAAACGATTTGAAAAGAGTAGCGAAAAAAATCGCTGCCATTTTATATCCTGTTGGGAAGGATAAGGTGCTCTTTATCAATTTCAACGGAAGAGGATATGGCTGTAATCCAAAATATATTGCAGAAGAGCTAATATCAAGGAATGAACCCTATCATTATGTATGGCTGGTTAATGATTTAAATGAGCCGATGCCAAAAGAAATTGAGAAAGTTTATATAAAGAGTTGGAAAGCAAAAATTGAATTATTGACTGCAAAGGTCTGGGTTTTTAATGTTAGAAATTATAAAGGAATAGATAAGAGAAAAGGACAGTACTATGTCCAGACATGGCATTCCTCAATTGGGCTAAAAAAAGTTGAGGGAGATGTTAAAGATTTTCCAGAGGTAAGTCGAAAAGAATCCATGTATGACGGTCAAATTACAGATTTGATGTTTGCAAATAATGATTTTAGGGCGAATCAGATACGAAGAGCTTTTTGGTATGATGGTCCTATTATAAAATGTGGAGTTCCAAGAAATGCTGTCCTTTTTAATACACCACAGTCTCTTAGATCGAAAGTTTTAAATGAATTTGGAATTAAGGATGGTTATGGGATTATTATGTATGCACCTACTTTTAGAATAAAGTCTGGTGCTGAAACATATGTGTGGGATTATAAACGTATTTGTAAGGCGTTTGAAGAAAAATACAATAAAAAATATGTGATGCTTCTTAGACTTCACCCGTATGTCATGGAGCAAAGCCAAGATATTACATTTGATAAAGATGTGATAAATGCATCGAAGTATCCAGATATGCAGGAGCTATTAGCCGTTGCAGATTTCCTAATAACGGATTTTTCAAGTTGTGCTTTTGACTTTTCTTTTGCAAAAAAGCCAGTTTTACTATTTGCAAAAGATAAAAAGTCATATTTAAGTAATGAAAGAGAGTTGTTACTTGATATTGATTCACTGCCTTATGCATTTTCTGAAACCGAAGAAGAATTGCTTAATGACATCAAGTCATTTTCTGAAAATGAATACGAAAAGAAATGCAATGAATTCTTTAACAGCATTGGCTTACATGAGGACGGACAAGGCGCTAAGGTTATTGCTGATTGGGTAGAGAAGAAAATGATGGAGTAAGAATCTGTATGGGCGAAAAATCAATAAAAAATAGCGTTTTTTCGGGTTTGTTTTGGAAATTTGGAGAACGAATAGTTGCTCAAGGCGTTTCGTTTGTGGTATCAATTATTCTTGCTAGAATACTGATGCCACGCGAATATGGCCTGGTATCGATGGTTACTGTTTTTATTACAATAGCAGACGTATTTGTCACGAGTGGCTTTAGCACATCGCTGATTCAAAAAAAGAATGCGGATGAAACGGACTTCTCAAGTATATTTTGGTGTACTTTAATAGTTTCTATTATCTTATACGGAATCCTGTTTGTAAGCGCGCCATTGATTTCATCATTTTATGCAAATGATGAATTGACACCAGTTATTAGGGTCTTTAGCATTAAAATTCTAATATCTGCCTACAATTCCATTCAACATGCCTATGTTTCACGGCATATGATTTTTAAGAAATTTTTCTATTCCACACTCGGTGGTACGATTGTTTCTGGCGTTGTCGGTATCATTATGGCGGTTCACGGGTTTGGAGTTTGGGCATTAGTTGCGCAGTACTTAGTGAATTCAACGATTGACAGTATCATTTTGAGTTTTACCGTGCCTTGGAAACCTAAGTTCATTTTCTCTATGGCAGCAGCCAAATCCCTTATGAGTTATGGATGGAAAGTTTTGGCTGCTGACTTAATTGGAACAATATATAACAATTTGAGAGCACTACTTATTGGTAAGTATTTCTCGTCAGAAGATCTGGCATTTTACAACAGAGGTAAGCAGTTCCCGGAACTGATAAGCAATAACATTGACACTACTATAAGCAGTGTACTTTTTCCGGCAATGTCAAATTCGGGCGATAATGTTAATCGGGTGAAAGAACTAACAAGAAGATCAATGAAAACAACAGCTTATGTAATATTTCCAATTATGATTGGAATGGCAGCTGTAGCTCATCCAATGGTAATGGTTCTTTTAACCGAAAAATGGGAGAGCTGTATTATTTATTTACAATTGATTTGCATTGCCAAAGCTATAACAACTGTTTCAACAGCAAATTTGCAAGCAATGCGAGCAATTGGAAGAAGTGATATTGTTCTGCAGCTTGAATTTATAAAAAAACCAGTTGGTCTTTTAATGATAATTTTCGCAATTCGATATGGTGTTTTAGCGATTGCGGTTTCTATGCCAATTTATTCACTTTTTGCAATGATTGTTAATATGTGGCCGAACAGAAAGTTATTGAACTATAGCATTCGAGAGCAAATCATTGACCTGCTGCCAACGACGGGAATTACAATTGTTATGTGCCTAGCAGTTAAGATTACATCTGTCTTCAAAGGAAATGATTTTGTGCAGTTAATAATTCAGGTTTTAGTAGGAGGCAGTGTTTATTTGCTGTTGTCAATTGTTACAAAGAACGATTCGTTTGCATACATACTCTCCTATGTAAAAAGCTTTTTGAAAAGAAAGGAAGTAAGATAAGATGGTAATTGGATATACAACAGGTGTATATGACATGTTCCATATTGGGCACTTGAATGTTATAAAAAGAGCGAAGGAACAGTGTGATTTTCTTATTGTTGGCGTTAGCACTGATGATCTTGTTCGTCATGAAAAAAATAAAACGCCTGTAATTCCTTATGCGGAACGTGCCGCGATTGTCGCTGCATTAAAATATGTTGATCAGGTTGTTCCGCAGACAGATAAGGATAAATTTGGCGCATGGGAGAAGTACCACTTCAACAAAATGTTTGTTGGGTCAGATTGGAAAGGTACGCCGCAATGGAATAAATATGAAGAACAGTTTGCAGGAAAAGATGTGGAGATTGTTTATTTACCGCACACGGATGGTATCTCTAGTACATTATTAACAGGTGTAATTAAAAATATTCTTGATGAGCAGCCTGAGAAATCGGGGGGGGGCAGATTAACAAAGCTGCATTTCGCCTACTTAAAATGCTACAGTCCGAAAGCTGGAGTTAATTTTAAGGAGGCGGCATGATGAAGAAATATAAAGTGGGTTATACACAAGGCGTATATGACATGTTCCACGTTGGGCATCTCAATTTATTAAACCATGCGAAACAGTACTGCGATTATTTAATTGTGGGAGTTAATGCTGATCAGCTAGTTCAATCATATAAAAATAAAACACCTGTAATTCATCAAGAGGAAAGAAAAGAAATAGTTTCTAATATCAAAGCTGTTGATGAGTGTATTGTTGCTTATACTCTTGACAAAAAGGAGATGTGGAAGCAGATACATTTTGATGCGATTTTTATTGGCGATGATTGGAAGGGGAATGATCGGTGGAAAAAAACTGAAGAAGAAATGAAAGAAATCGGCGTTGATGTTGTATTTTTACCGCACACAGATGGGGTGTCCTCCACAATGTTAAGACCAGTAAGCGGAGATAAAGTCAATGGGTAACGTTGAAAGAAAACAATATGTGGATTATATAAAGGCTTTTGGAATCATCTTGGTGATTCTTGGTCATGTCAATTTCGCCAATAGCGGCTTAAAGACATGGATTTATTCTTTCCATATGCCACTGTTTTTCTTTGCAACGGGCTTAACAATGCGAAAAAGACTGATTAACTGGGGTTTAGTGGATAAGAAAGTTAAAGGTCTAATAGTTCCATATTTTTTATGGGCAACTATTTATTCCCAGTTTTCATTCGGCAACTTACTCAGAATAGCGTATGGAAGTTACTTAACGATTTGTTCGGCTAACACATTATCCTCTCTGTGGTTTTTACCAACGATGTTCATTGCAACAATGGTTGCTCAGTTGACTGTAAACAAATTTGCTGATAAGTTATCAATTATTCATTTTATAGCCATAATAGCTGCTGTTGTAAGAGTACTACTGCCACAAATTGGTGTAGGATATGTATGGTCAGCAGATGTTGCTTTGACAGCGATTGGGTTTGTTTTATTCGGTTATATGTTTGAACAATTCTTTTCTGATAGAATAAAATGTTTGGATTTAACCATCGGATTTATCGTAATTGGACTTGGATTGAGTTTTGTAGGTGCGCTTAATAAAGGAATGGATCGCGGATATGTGTTAATGGCTATGAACGATTATGGGAATTCCTTTTTATTCTATATTGGAGCAATAGGTGGATGCATTTTTGTATATGGAGTAAGCATCTTAGTTTCTCAATATGGCAATAAAATTATCGATAAGAGATTGAGCTATATTGGTCAGAATACTCTGATTATATTTGCAGTTCAGAAACCTATTATAGCATTGCACGAACAGTTCTTTGGAAGCTTATTGGGAAATATTGATTCTTATGCAATATTAATGGTGACCACAGTAAACACTGTTGTCCTTTCGGTACTGATTTGTATATTGATAAATAAATACTGTAGGTGTCTGGCCGGCAAGTGAGTTATGGAGGAATAACAATGATAAAGAGCAAAGAAGATTTAAAATATTATATTGAACAAGATCGTATAATGAATAAGGAAAAGCAGTGTGCACCATATTTGTTTACCTTCTATAATTATTACAAAAAAATTGGAATTATTTGGTATATCTGCGAAAATGTGAGTATTATTCTAATCAGGGGGGGTACTAAGCAAAATTCCGGCGTGTTATTATAAAGCAAGAAAAGAAATGTTGGGTGGAAAACTGGGCTTCTCGATTCCTATTAATACATGCGAAGAAGGTCTGTGTTTGCATCATTATGGAAGCATTGTGGTAAGTACGCAGGCAAAAGTCGGAAAAAATTGCTATATGGTTGGGGATGTATTTATTGGCCAAACAGGTAAACCCGGAGCACCGGTTTTAGGTGATAACGTCGGAATTGGAGCAGGAGCAAAGGTGATAGGTCCGGTTCATGTTGGATCGAATGTACGTATTGGAGCTAATGCTGTTGTAACAAAAGATATCGAAAGCAACGTTAAAGTAGCAGGTGTCCCAGCGAAGGTTATATCAAAATTTGAAGCGTAATAGATGACAATGAATATAAGGGCTGAAGAGGAGGAAAGCAATGAGAATATTGAAAAATGCATATCATGGCGTTCAAAATTATTTGCACAATCAATGGTGTAAAAAGCTGCGCAGTCGACTGAAAAACACAACTCCAACAATTATTTCGAATAATTGCTGTGCAGGGTTTATTTACCATGATTTGGGAATTCGCTTTAACTCTCCAACAATTAATTTGACAATTAAAAATTTTCCGCTGTTTATTGCGCATTTTTCGCATTATATGTCGTGTCCACTTGTTAAAACCAATTTCGGAGATAAGTATCCATTTCCAACGGGGCGGCTTGTATCTGATGTATATCCCGACATTGACATATTGTTTAATCACTATGAATCATTTGGGGATGCAGAAAGAAAGTGGAACGAAAGGTCGAAGCGTATAGATACTAATAACTTATTCTTTATTATGGATACATATGACAATTTCTTTCCACAGGAATTGACTGAATATAAGAAGCTACCATATTCAAAAAATAAGGCTGTTTTAACACATACTCCACATCCTGAAATGATAGATGCACACTATATTAATGATGGAAGTCAGAAAATGAAAAAATTTAGGGTGGTACATTCAAGCAAAGGCTGTTTTCGGGTAAGCGTTGCTTAGACGATTTTGATTATGTATCTTTCCTTAATGGAGAAAATTGAGTTCTGTAATAGCGATATTGACTTAGTAAGAATAGAATCGAGTTATAAGACTATATTCGGAGCAAGACCTCATTCTATGATTTGTGCATGTTCGTTGGGTATTCCTGTAGCCGGTTTTATATGGGACGAAAAGGTAGTACACTTTGCTGAAATGGTGCATCTAGAAGACTATTTCTTAAAAGAAATAGAAGTTCCTGGTAAGGATATGTATGAGGTACTATTAAAAGTAATTAATAGTATAGATGATGTAAATAATAGAAATCTATGGAGAAATAAGACCAAGGACTCCATATTTGAATTTCTGAAATATGTTGATAAGGAAAAGATATCATAAATATGTTCGACTAAAAGTAGATTGACAAAGGAAACGAAGGGGAACACAATCTTGAGAGCAGAGCAGAGCAGAGCAGAGCAGAGCAGAGCAGAGCAGAGCAGAGCAGAGC
>ERZ779880.2032-NODE-2032-length-15547-cov-3.338497_pt1 | contig 15547 bp, 11 predicted proteins | sample MGYA00511555_ERZ779880 | MGnify/ENA primary metagenome ERZ779880 (study PRJEB29588, sample SAMEA2145815) | human gut metagenome | biome: human gut; feature: human-associated habitat; material: faeces | place: Denmark | collected 2008/2010 ...
GATGGAAGGGCGCACAAGCTTCATCATTGCGCACCGGCTCTCCACCATCCGCGATGCGGATCTCATCCTCTGCATGCAGGGTGGCGACATTGTGGAGCAGGGCACGCACGATAGCCTGATGGCAAAGGGCGGATTTTATGCGAAGCTTTACAACAGCCAGTTCGACCACCCATCTGAACAGGGCGCGTAAAGCGACGCCTGCAACAAAGCGGGCCGGGTGATGCATCACCCGGCCCGCTTAAATCACTTGCCGCCAACAAAAAAATCCGCCGGTATGCCTACCGGCGGCAACGAAATTCTTCATGAAACCTTAACTGCATTATCGGCCTTTTCATCAATACCTAACTTTTTTTTCATCCTGCGCCATGCCCTTGCTGCAAACCATACCGCCACAATTAAAATGCTTTGCGCAATAAACACCGCCAGCAATTCAACCCCATACAGGCGTGTCAGGTTGGCCGCCGCCATCACCGGCATTAAAGGCGTGCTTCCTAGGAGGAACACAAAATAAAACGGCACTGCCGCCCCGGACAAGCTCACACCCGCCTGCGCCGCCATCGTGGAGCCAATCGTTCCGACGATTGGATACAGCGACACCAGCAGCAGCGCAATCAGCCCGCCGCGATTATTGTGATAACCGCACACACTGGATACGACAAACACCAGGCCTATGTACATTGCGGAGAAAAAAATCTTCGCCGGCGTTACGGCCGACAGATCAATTCCGCGCGAGGTAATCAGTGCACCAAACGCCAATGTAAAAATAAACATCAAAATATTATTTCCAATAAAAGAAAAAATGCCCACATGCTTATTTGTGCTTTTCAGCATAAAAACCTCCCTTCCTGTTTCTTTCAGATAACGGCTATTAGTGTATCAGATTTGTATGAAAAAAGCAAAGCATAATTGCTTTTCAATTGAAAACAAATTGATAACAATTTTATATAGCGCCCATATCGATTGGAAAGTTTCGTCAATTCGACTGTTACCAGCAGGGCTGACAACTTGATTTTTGTTCGAAATTATGTATAATATAAAGTAATAGCCATTAGCTGACTTCTCATGCAACGGTGCGTACCCCCTGCTTCTATGTGCTTGCGGTTAGCCTTGTTTTGTTTCTTGCCTTGCCTCGTAACAAAAGGCGACCTGTCCCCAATTCATAACGAAAGGGAATCTGCCCTGATCGGCATATTCCATGAAAGAGTTGTCTTTCAAATTTAGAGGGCCAAAATCCAACTGCAAACCTGTGCATAACGGAAGATTTCAGAATCTACTCTGCAACTCTGCGCCTGGCCGGGTCTGCTTTGATATTGGGCGATCCAGAAAGGTATGGTAGATTGATATGGAAAAAATTACTTTGCCAAACGGCTTTCGCATAATCCTGGAACCCGTCGATTGGGCGCGAAGCGCCACCATGGGCATTTGGGTCGGGAGCGGTTCCCGCTATGAAACGCCGCAAACCGCAGGCGTTTCCCATTTTATTGAGCATATGCTTTTTAAGGGCACAGCCCGCCGGTCTGCTTTAGCCATTGCTGAGCAGATGGATGAAATCGGCGGCGCGCTTAACGCCTACACCACAAAAGAATACACCTGCTTTTATGCGCGGGCACTCGACCGGCATGTCGGCACCGCCTTTGATATCCTCTGCGATATGCTCACACAACCCGCCCTTTTGGAGAAAGATTTGCAAACAGAGCGTGGTGTCATCCTCGAAGAGCTACATATGTATGAAGATAGCCCGGAGGATCTTTGCGCGGATAATCTCTATGCCGGTGTTTGGCAAGGGGATATGCTCGGCTCCAACATCTTGGGAGAGCGAAAAACCGTCTCCTCCCTAACAGTGGATGACCTTCGCGCGCATATGCGCCGCTATTATACGCCGGAGCGTATGGTGGCCGCTGTGTGTGGACGTTTTGACCGGGAAGAGATCGTGCGGCTGTGTGAAAAATTTTTTGGCCCTATGACCAATAGCGGCAATCCAGTGCAGGCCAGCCCCGCACAATACCGTAAGTGCCTGACGCTTCGTAAAAAGGATTTTGAACAAACGCAGCTCGCGCTTGCGATGCCCGGAATCGGCGCGCAGGATGACCGTCGTTTTGCCATGCGCCTGCTCATGTCGGTGCTCGGCACCTCTTCCTCCTCCCGGTTGTATCAGCGCATTCGGGAAGAGCTGGGGCTCGTCTATGAAATCGAATCCTTCTCCGCCTCCTACCTCGAGGCGGGAATCCTCGGCGTTGATATGGCGCTTTCGCCGCGCAATGAAAAAAAGGCGCTGCGGGAGGTTTTCCGTATTATCGACGGTTTTGCCGCGTCGCTCACGCAGCGAGAACTTGCCCGTGCCAAGGAGCAATATCTCTCAGGGCTCATTATGAATATGGAGTCAACACAGTCCCGCGCCGCCCAGATGGGCCGCGGCGAGCTGCTTTATAACGAAGTGAAAAGCGCGGATGAAATTATGGAGCGCGTGCGCGCGGTCACGTTGGAAGAAGTGCGTACGCTGGCGGAGGAATTTTTGCACTTTGACCATCTCTCCCTCTCCGCCGCCGGCCGTGTGAAAAAAGAAAAAATCTATGAAGAATTGCTTCAGGCGGCGCGCAGTTGATCCCGCCGGAGAAAATGCCCTGAGGAGAGAATTCCGCTATGCTTGATTGCCACATTCATCTGGAAACCGGGCCCTATACCCTCGCCTGGGTGAAAAAATATGTTGGCTATGCTCTTCAAAGAGGCCTTTCGGAAATCCACCTGCTGGAGCACAGTTACCTCTTCCCAGAATTTTTACCCATGTACAAGCCGGTTTGCATGCAAAATGATTTTATTGACGCATGGTTGGACCGCAAGGGTGGAAAGCGCGATCTGGATGAATTTCTGCACCTCGCCAATGAAGTTCGCCGGGCACAGTGGCCACTGCCAATTCAATTCGGACTAGAAGTTTGCTATTTCCCCGGCTGCGAAGCTTTTGTGGAAAGCCGTACGAAAAATTTAGGGCTAGATTTTTTGGTTGGCAGTATCCATTTTATTGATGCGTTTGCCTTCGATCACAAGCCGGAGCTATGGAAGGGCATAGAGATCGACGAATTGTACCGCCGCTTTTTTGAGCTGAGCATTCAACTGGCCTCCTGCGGCGTGTTTGATGGCCTCGCCCATCCAGACAGCCTCAAGCTTTTTGGCCATCTCCCCTCCTGTTCGCTGGAGCCTTATTATAAGCGGCTGGCTGCTGCATTAGCGCAAAGCGGGATGTATGCCGAGCAAAACAGTGGAATTTTCCGCAGGCATGGAGCGCGGCTAGGAATGGAACCGCCCCTGCTGCAAGAAATGAAGCGCATCGGCGTACGCATTCAAACCGCATCAGACGCCCATCACCCCAGTGAGGTTGGGCTGGGTATTCAGGAGGCGGAAGCGCTTGTTTTACAGGCTTCAAAACCGTGATTAGGAGCGAAAACCAGGGGTAAACAGTATATTGGAACACGGGGGTTGCACCTAAAAAACAAAAACAGATTTTCCGCAGAGACCAGCATATAGAATAGAAAGGTTCCGCAAAGGCTGAAAAAATGCAGTTTTGTTTTTTTAACGTGAAATCCGAACCCTTTTGCATAGCCCGCAAGCGGTTTATGCGTGGAGGGCGCGTTGCATTATGCAGAAGGATGCGCAGAAATGGAAAAAGCGTGCTTTCAAATGTTTTTTAGGAGGACTGTTGCAAAATATTTCATTTTGCAACAGTCCCCCCTTCTATATTGGCGCATGGTTTTTTTGCATAACTCGGAATACAAAGCCGTATAAGTACTGTAGCAATATAATTGGCGGATAGACTGCTGAAAATGCGCTTCCAAAAAGCGTTCGTTTCAATCCGTGGAATCACAGCTCAGAAACAAAACATAAAACAAGGGGCAACTTTTTGCCCCTTGCACCACTCTACTAGAATAGAGAGCCATTGTAAAGCGGCCCGTCCGCAGGGGGAAAAGGGTGAGGAAGTTGAAACAAGAATCGCTGGATGCCGCATTTACAAAGCTGTATGAAGAAACCTATGATTCCGTGCTGCGCTATATCATCTGCCGCTGTGCAGCCCCGTCGGACATTGGCGATCTGGTGCAAAACACCTACCTGGCCCTTTATCAGCGTCTGCGCCGGTCAGGAGAACCCGTGCGTGATCCACAGCATTATGTCATGCGCATCGCCCGTAATGAGCTTTATCATCATTATGGCGCAGCCAGCATGCTGAGAAACTGCCTTCCCGTTTTTTCTCCGCACGATGAGGAGGAATCCTTCGAAGCCATCGAACGCGAGCTGCTGGATGTGGAGTCGGATCCAGATGACCAAGTCCTCTGCGATGAAATTTGGGCGTTCCTCTCCCATGGCGATCCGTTGACCTTCCGCATTTTTATCCTCTATTTTTCGCAAGATCTGGGCCTTCGTGAGATTGCACAGGCTCTCCATCTCAATGAAAACACCGTCAAAAGCCGTCTGTACCGCACGCTTAAGCAATTAAAAGAAACATTCCAATGGCAGGAGGATGAGGCGCTGCATGAAGCGAAGAGATTTATTCCGTCAGGCGATGAATCAGCATCTACCTGACCGAAAAAATATACTGAATATCATTCTCACTGAGGCGCCCGCATCGGCGCCCCGCCATATTGGCGGCAAGCGGGCCCTTGCCGCAGTGCTGGCTACAGTGCTATTGGTTGCCTGCGGAACGCTCTATTATTTTTGGGGGAAGCCTCATGAGCGCCAGCCCCAGATCATTGAGAGCGCGGAGCTCCGCCTCTTTGCCGCCGGCAACACAGCTGTGCCAGAGAGCGCCACCGAATTGGAGCCCAATATTGAGTTTCAGATGCCCATGTGGGGAAGCTGGCTTGATGAAGATACCAGCGTCATACCCGCCGACTCATCCACGCTCAAACAGCAGCGCAGCGCGCTCGGCATCCGTGGGGAGAGCCTCCAATCCTATACCATCTCCTGTGATAACGGCCGCCTCGTCTACTGCCCGGAAACCTATTCCACGTTGCTAAAGGAAACGGCCAACGCAGGGGAGGAACCCTCTGCCTCCCGCTATATGTCCTATATTTTCCTGCCGGAAAAAGTCCCTTTTCAGGAAGCTTTTGCACATGCGCAACAAGGTAACTCCGCCTATTTCGAGCAGATTTTAAAGGACGAGAGCTATCAATTCTTGCGAGACCGATATTTTGACGGCGCAGCAATCAGCCTAGATGGCGCCAGCTTATCCGTTTTGCAGACTGACTCTGGCCGCGCCGTCCTCAGTGCTCTGCGCGCGGGATGGGAGAAAGACCCGCTGCCGCAATCCTCCGGCCAATCGATTACCGTTCTGCGCCCGCAGGAAAGCGCGGGAATCAATTGGGAGCCATCCACGGAAGATTACCGCAAATTCTATGAGAGCGGCCCGTTCTCCTATGCAGATTTCGGTTCAGCTACCATTACCGTCCACGCCCAATTTCAAGGTGGCAAAGAAGTGGAAAAGCATTTGTTTGTCTATTTCAGCGAGGATGGCTATCAAACCTATAAGCTGTTGGATTAATCGGGCCATTCTTGGTGATTAGAAAAAGAATCGGCAAGCCCCCTCTGATGTAGTCGTATGTTTCTACAGCAGGGGGGCCAAAACAGGGAGAAAAAAGGGGGCATTGGCCTTTACCATCGCGGAGTTGCTGCGAGAAGGCAGAATAGGCCCTCTAAAAACAACTTACCCTGTCCATGGTTCCGCCCGCGTAAACCTAAACTTTGAGGTTTTGGAGCGCTACGCCCTTCTGGATGCCGCATTTTTCTCCGCTAAATGATCCTTTTCTCTTTTATTCGATAATTATCTACATTCTTGTAATTCTATTATACGATACGATAAGCCGTCTGGAAATATCGCTGCACCGCTTAACAGCCGCGGCAGGCATCACGGTCCGTGTCAGGCCGTGGCAGTCTGAAAGGATAAATCGATACGATATGACTGACACCATGATCCTCGCCGCGCTGCTTCTGATTCTCGCCACCGGTTACCTGCAAACTGCACAAAGAAACTTCCGGTAAAAATGTGCTGCACGCTTTATGCACGCCTTGAAAAGCCGCCCGTCCTCTTCCCCAAGCACGAGCGGCTACCACGGAATGGCTGGCTCAATCGGAAATCCTTCCGGATGGCTTCCCGTTCGCAGTACCTTTCTGTTAATACTTATTATGTACATCCTCTGCGAAACACATCAAATCCTTAATTTCCAAAACAGTGCCGTCATCGAGCACCGCCTTGCCGGACATCCGCCCAAACACCTGATGCTGGTCGGTAACGATCAATTTCACATCAATTTTTGCAGCGCGGTCGAGCACCGGCACAAAATCCATTTCAAAACGCCCATCTGTGGAGGTAAACGTCCACGGTTTCATATAGTCTCTCTTATCAATGTGGAAGGTAATGTCGTCAAGCTTATGGCACACACCGTCGTAAAAGAGCATGTTTTCGCTCGCGGCGCTCGTATCGCCAAAGCCATAGCCGATATTAAAGCCGAAGGGTTTGCCATTTACAACCCCATTGCCGGAGCCCCAATACCAGCGGTTGTCATACGTCCATACGCCGCGCCCCCAGTCGAGCGTGCCGAAATCCGTTTCCGGATGAAAGACGTATTCCTTTCCATCAAATACCGCCCTGCCGCTTGCCCGCATGCAGTTGATCTTCTGATTGTAATAAAACGCCGTATCCTTTTCCTTCCACGGCGTGGCGATCACCATGGTATCCATCGGCGGCTGCTCCAGCGTAATATCGCAGGAGAAGGGCTTGCCGTCGCAGAAGTTTTTGAAGTCACAGCGGATACGGCGCTGCCCGTCCGTTTTGATAAATTCCATCGCCAACCGCTTATCCCGGTATACCACATTTCCTTTTGCTGAAGTAGAAGGCATTTTCATCTTCCCCATGGGGAAGGCATTCAGAATGGTTTCCGTATGCTCCCACGGTTTGGTAAAATCAAGCAGGGAAACAGACTGCAAGCCGATATAGCCATCGTCCGACAGCGTAAATGCACAGGCGAACTGATCACTGAGCACTAGATAATAATCCCACTCCTTAATGCGAAATTTCGGCGCTTTGATCGCCCTCCTGTCGTATACTTGCACCAAATCCTTTGACCAGCCCGGTTCCATTAGCCGGCCGTTTAGATCCAAGAGCTGATGCCTTTGGGTTACTTCATGGTTTCTCACGTTCGATCGCTCCTCTCAAATTGCTTACAAAACTCTTATTGCTATTATAAACAATTTTGGATGTAAAATAAATGCCTTTTCGTAAATATATCCGAGTTTTCCAAACGTAAAAAACTTTCTCCGGCCGACACGCATGAAAGAGCCTTTTTTCTTCTCCTTTTTTCGGCGGCGAGGCCCTGAAAAAATGTGGCAAGCTCTTGCTTTTTTCGTCCTTTATGTTACAATGGGAAAGACAAGGAACCACCTTGGCGAAAGCGTTGCGGCCTTATTTTCCGCTGCCTTTCCGCCCCGGTTCTGAACAAAGAAGGAGGTACATCATCCATGGCATATGTAATTTCTGACGAATGCATTTCCTGCGGCGCCTGCGAAGCGGATTGCCCTGTTTCCGCAATCTCTGAAGGCGACGGCAAGTATGTCATCGACGCGGATACCTGCATCGATTGCGGCGCCTGCGCCGGCACCTGCCCGGTAGGAGCGCCTCACGAGGCATAAATTGCTAGGTATTTCAAACGACGGGGAGAGGAGCCTTCGGGCTCCTCTTTTTGTTTGGTAAAACAGCGGTTGGCGCATAAGAAGTTTTTAGATACGCAGAGTCAGCTGCTTGCAGGCCACATCCATGGTCCGCAAGCGGTTTCTCCTGTCCACCTGCCACAGCATTTTTTTTGCAGGCCATGCAACAATTGTGCTGCTATCAAACACTATTATACCGAGGGACGGTAAAGGGGGAAACGTTTCATGGCAAAACCGGAAAATCGATTGGTGGAGCAGGCAAAGGCCGGGAGTGCGGATGCCTTCGGGCAGCTATATGCCCAATATGCACAGGATCTTTACCGTTTTGCCTACTACTATCTCGGCTCCCGCGAGGAGGCGGAGGACGCAGTCCAGGATGCTGTCTGCGCCGCCTTCCAGGGGATTGGCGCCCTGCGCAGTGTCTCATCCTTCAAGGCCTGGCTTTTTTCCATCCTTTCCAACACCTGCAAGCACCACATTGCGGCGGTCAAAGAGAGGCGGCTTACCACCCCGCTCGAAGAAGCGCGCCGCTTGGGTGAAAGCGAATGCTCTGAGGAGCTTATGCTCGCCATGGAGCTGCGGGAGGCCATCTATGCGCTCAGTGATGAAGAGCGCAGCATCGTTTTGCTCTCTATCATCGGCGGTTACAAAAGCCATGAAATTGCCAAAGCCCTCTCCTGCCCGCCCGGTACCGTTCGTTCAAAACTCTCTCGTTCCCTTGCGAAGCTTCGCCTGACCGCAGAAAAGGAGTCCTCATGATGAAAAAAAAGCGAAATGGCCAAACCGAACCGCTTTTGGAAGCGCTCAGGCCTTTGGATCAAATCAATTCACTCCCCCCCTCCCTTTCCCCCACCCAAATCAGTAGTCGGCTTCGGCTGCAAACGCCACAGCCTGCAAAACGGCGTGGCCTGACCCTGCGCCATGTCGCCGCCGCTGCGGCGGCGCTAGCAATCGTGATCGGTGCAATCGCCTTGTGGAAGGGCCTACCCTATCTCGAAGTGGTCAACCGCCAAACGGGGGATTCCGCGCCTTTGACAGAAGTGTTGCAAGATTATTCCAAAATAGAATCATACTTCAAAGATCTCTCCGCCCATCCAGCTGATGAATCTATTGCAGGCAGAGAGGAAGCTATGAAAGCCCCCGCTGAATCTCCCACCATGAAGCCCACCATGAACGACGTTCCAGAGGATAACGCCCTGGCCGGGCAAGCAACGAATAACAGCGCCACGGTAAACGAGGCAGATACCGGCTATGGTAAAACCAATATACAGACTGCTGGCGTGGAGGAAGCAGATATCCTGAAAAATGACGGTTCCACCCTCTATTTTGTGCCGGCTCTGGGCAAAACGATCCAAATCATCGCGCCCTGTCCTGCCGGCTCCATGAAGGTGCTCTCTCAAATTTCCATTCCCCAAGAGTCCAACAAAGAGGTTACGGTTTCTGAGCTCTATGTGCAGGGCAATCGCCTGATTGCCATATGCCGCCTGACGAACCCCTCCGGCTCCAAAGTCTATAACGCAGCGATATGCGGGCTCAGGATGCCTGTCTACCAAGGGGACGCCCGCATCCTGATTTATAACATCGGCGACCGTTCCGCGCCAAAACTTGAGCGCACCTACACGCAGGACGGCGGCATCCTCTCCACCCGCATGATTGGCAGCACACTCTATCTAATCACGCAGTATACCGTAACGCAAGATGAAAATGGCACATTCATAGACTATATTCCTACCACCTCCGAGGGGGAGGGCGGCGCTAAAAAGCTCAACGCGGCGGATATTCAAATCCTTCCGGACGCAAAAACGCCCAACTATCTGGTCGTCAGCGCGCTGGATACCGCTGATGCGAAAAAGACAGTTTCCCGCCAAGCCGTGCTTGGCAGCGGGAACGAGGTGTATTGCAGCACGCAGGCGCTCTATACCGCCTCCACAGTATATGACGACGATGTGGAATACACCACGATTTTTGGCTTCACCTTCTCACAGGAGGGCCTTGGTAAAAGCGTTTCCGGCCGAGTACGCGGCCATGTGCTCAACCAATTTTCTCTCGACAGCTATGGCGGAGCGCTGCGCATTGCCACCACGGAAACGGTAAACGGCAGCACCAGCAGCCGGGTTACCATCCTGGATTCCTCCCTGAAAACGCTTTCAGCTCTTACCAATATTGCACCTGGGGAAGAAATCTATGCCGTGCGTTTCCTCGGCACAAAGGGTTATGTTGTCACTTTCCGGCAGACTGATCCGCTCTTTGTGCTCGACCTTTCCGATACCAGTTCGCCAAAAATCCTCGGCGAACTGAAAATCCCCGGCTTCTCAAGCTATCTGCATCCAGTTGGCGAAAATCTTCTCCTCGGCATCGGGCAGGATGCAGATGAAAACGGTACGACACGTGGCGTAAAGCTTTCCCTCTTCGATGTAAGCCACCCGGAGAAGCCGCAGGAGGTTGACAGCCTTATCTTGCCAAACGGCACGTTTACCGACGCCCCTTCGGAATATAAAAGCATCCTTTTCCTGCCGGAAGAGAATGCGGTTGCCTTCCCGATCGCCCGGGAGGAAATCGGCAAGGATTTTCGCTCCTATTTTGATGAAACCTACTGTGTATTCTCCCTGCAAGGCAGGCAAATCAGCCTTTTGCACACACTGCGCAACTATACGAAGCAGGAGCGGCTCGCGGTGGACAGCAATGGGTTAGACAGCTCCATCCGCCGAGGCACCTATATCGGGGACACGCTTTATACGCTATCCAACAGCCGAATCTGCGCTTTTTCCCTCTCCAGCGGTGAGGAACTGGGCCGCCTCGATTTCTAACGGCTTCCCCCTCTTTTCCATCTTCAAAACCTGACCAAACAGCGCGCTTTAAAAGGAAAACGCCTTTTGAAGCGCGCTCTCTTTTTGCTTTTGCAAATAAGAGCCTGTTGTGAAATCGCTTTCATTTTATATAATTTTCTGGACAGCCTAAATAAAAACAGAAAGCGCCTGCCGTTTTGAAAAGAGGAAGCCTATGACCGAATCCAGTCCAACCTATCGCCTACCCACCGCAATTGCCATGATCGTCGGCATTTGCATCGGATCAGGCATTTTCTTCAAAAGCGATAATATTTTAATAGCCACAGGGGGCAACGTACCGCTTGGCATCCTTGTTTTTTTGCTGGGAGCGGTCGGAATCATCTTTGGAGGGCTGAGCATTGGGCAACTCGCGGCGCGCACCGCACAGCCGGGCGGGCTTATTGCCTACGCAGCTGAATTTGTCGGGCCGGGCTTCACGGGCGGCGTTGGATGGTTTCAGGTGTTTTTTTATTTTCCAACGCTTGTCGCCGCTGTATCCCGCGCGGCTGGTCACTATTTTTGCAGCCTGTTTTCCATTCCGGACACATTGGAAACGCAGTGCCTGGTGGGGTTCCTTTTTTTCACGCTCTGCTTTTTTTGGAATATCTGTTCCGCAAGGCTGGGTGGGATCTTGCAAAACGCGGCCACCGCACTCAAGCTCCTCCCGCTCCTGCTTATCGCTGTTTGCGGTTTGTTTTTCGGAAATCCGGGGGAAACCATCGGCCTTTCTGCCAAATCGCCTGCCGCGGCAGGATGGATTTCCGCCATCGGGCCAATTGCGTTTGCCTACGATGGATGGGTCATCGCCACCGCCATCTCTCATGAAGTAAAGGATGCGCGGCGAAACATGCCCAGGGCGCTGCTGGTTGCACCTGTGTTTGTCACCGGCATATATATCCTCTATTTTCTCGGCGTATCAAGCCTGCTGGGCCCCGAAGCTGTACGTACCATGGGCGACCGGCATGTCGCTTTTTTAGCAGGCCGCCTGTTGGGGCCATTTGGTGCAAAGGTAATGCTGCTCTTTATCCTGATCGCGGTGGCAGGCACGCTCAATGGCGTAATTTTGGGCTATCTCCGGCTGCCCCACGCGCTTGCAAAACGCGGGCTTCTGCCTCTATCCCGCATCTTTGCTGAGCCGCGGGCATTTTTGCGCGCTTTACCCGCCTACACAGCAAGCTGTGTTTGGGCTGCGCTCAATTATCTCAGTGAACGATATGCCTGGCTACCCAACGCGGATGTTTCAGAAATTCCGATTGTAATGGGTTATCTGCTCTACGCTGTGTTATACGTTCAGGTAATCCGCCTTTGGAATCAAGGCGAAATCATTGGTTTTTGGCACGGCGTGGCGATCCCTGCGCTTGCTCTGGCAGGCGCGGGGATTGTACTCTGGGGCGGCCTGCAAAGCGGGGCACATCTGTTTTATGCGGGCGGATGCCTGCTGATCATTGCCGGGGGATTCTTTTACGGCAGGCGGAAAAGCAGGGCAGTATAAAAGGACCTCTTGCGAAACGCCTTACCTTTCGCAAGAGATCCTTCAAAAAATCCGCTTGAACTCCTAGAAAACAAACTTTAGAGCGTGGATATGACCTGCGCCCCCGCCTAAGGCCGCGCTTTTCCCTCTCTGCCTCTATGGATCAAGTATCTCAACAGCCGCTTTTCGCAGCTTCGTTATAGCAGCTGTTTCACTTTTTTCAGCGCATTCACTGCGCCGGAGATCAGGAGACCAAACGCCTTGGCAGGCTTCTGATTGTTAAAAAGCATCACGATCGCTTCTTCCATCTCTTCGCTTACCGCACCCTGTGACATCGTTGCAAGGTTATGAATGGGCATTTCCGCGATCATCGCCACTGCCATTTCGTCCGTTGAGATGCCGTCCATTTTAACAAATTTACGAATCAGCTTCATGATTTTGCGGCCCCAACGCGTGTTCTTTGCATCGTCAATCGTGTTGTCCCGGGTAAAGGGCTTAGATGGGTCGCGCCAGGAACGGGGGATCGGATGGCCAAGCAAGGCCTCAAATTCAGCATCCGGAACGCGGTTGAAACGCCCGTCATAATAGGTTGGCAGCAACCTCTTTGCCTCCGGTTCCCCCTTGGGCGCAGGGGTTCCAAGCACCTGCGCGCTGCCCGTCAGGCGAATATCCCTGCTAGAAGAGCCCACGAGAATCTGATATTTCCCGCTTTCCACGCGCCAAGCCTTTGCTTGCGTATCGTAATACGAAAAGGCCCGTTCATCCAGATGGATTTCCACTGTCTTTTCCTCGCCCGCTTTGAGAAATACCTTTTCAAAACCCTTGAGCTCTTTTGGCGCTTTGAAAACAGAGCTCTCCACATCTGCCACATAAACCTGCGCAACCTCCGCCCCATCCCGCTCGCCGGTATTGCGCACGCGGAAGGTGAGCGTTAGGCCGTTTTCTGCCTTGAATCGGGTTTTGTCGAGCTTTAAGCCGCTGTATGCAAACTGCGTATAGGATAAGCCGTGCCCAAAGGGGAACAGCACCTGTTTTTCCGCCTTATCATAATAGCGGTAGCCGATATAAATACTCTCCCGATACTCTACGGTAAGCTGATTTCCGGGGAAATAAGCGGCGCACGGGGTATCCTCCAAAGAGAGTGGGAAGGTTTCTGGGAGTTTGCCGCTAGGATTTGCCTCGCCAAACAGCAAATCAGCAACCGCCTCCCCCGCCGCTTCTCCGCCCAGATAGGCTTCCAAAACGCCTTGCACGTCCCCCAGCCACGGCATTAAAACGGGAGAACCATTGTGCAGCACAACAACGGTGTTTTTTTGCACCTTTGCAACTGCTTTTACCAACTCATTATGCGAGTTTGGTAAGTTGAGATGCTTGCGATCATAGCCCTCAGATTCCATGCGGTCGGTCAGGCCGATAAAAACGACAGCAACATCCGCATCCTTTGCTGTTTGAGCCGCCTGACGCAGCAGCGCGGTATCCACTTCTTCGTTATCAAGAAGGTATCCGGGCGCGAAGGTGAGCTGCGCCTTCCCCTGCGCCGCCTCCCACGCGGAAGTAACGCGATGCGCATGGATATGGGAGCTGCCGCCGCCCTGATAGCGCGGCTGCTTTGCAAATTCGCCAAGGAAGGCGACTTTCGCGCCTTCCTTAAGCGGAAGCACATTGTTTTCATTTTTTAGCAGCACCATTGCTTCCCGGGCAAGCTCCCGGGCAATTTCATGATCCTGCTCACGGTCAAAGATGGCCGACCGCTTCCCGTCCAGATACCGCTGAGAGGCTTCCAGAATCCGTCGGACGCAGAGGTCCAAACGGGACTCATGCAGCTTGCCGCTGCGCACAGCCCGGATAATCCGCTGCGTGTTTCGCTCCCCGCTGGACGGCATCTCCAGGTCGCAACCGCTGCCAACGCCGAGCACACGGTAATTGGATGCGCCCCAATCGGTCATCACAAAGCCCTCGAAGCCCCATTCCTTGCGCAGAACGCGGTTCAGAAGCCACTCGTTCTCCGAGGAATATACGCCGTTAATCCGGTTGTAAGAGCACATGAGCGTCCACGGCTTCGCCTCCTTGACAACCATTTCAAAAGCTGCCAAATAGATTTCACGCAGTGCGCGTTCGTCTACCACCGCAGAAATCGACATGCGACGATACTCCTGATTGTTCGCCGCGAAATGCTTGACGCTGGTGCCGACGCCTTTGCTCTGCACGCCGCGCACATAGCTTGCGGCGAGCTTGCCCGTGAGATAAGGATCCTCCGAAAAATATTCAAAATTTCGCCCGCACAGAGGAGAGCGTTTTATATTCACACCGGGGCCAAGCAGGATGGAAACGTCCTCCGCCTGGCACTCCTCGCCTAGCGTTTCGCCGAGCTTCGCAAGCGCATCTGGGGGAAAGGAGCTCGCCATGCCCACGGCGGAGGGAAAGCAGACAGCATCAATACTATCTTTGAATAAACCGCCGTTTGCATCTTCACGTTCCTTGCGCAGCCCGTGCGGGCCGTCGCTGACCATCGTGCGCTCCATCCCCAAACGCGGGCAGTTGCGAATATGCCAGGAATCTTCCCCCGTGAGAAGCGCCGCCTTTTCTTCCAGCGTCATTTGGCTGATGATTTCCGGGATCGTCATGGGATTCTCCCTCCTATCAATATTTTCTGGAAAGCAGGGCCTCGGCCTCTGCTTTTGTGATCTTGCCCGCATTGCAGTCGGACATAATCTGCACGTCTTTATCCCTTAAATTATAAGCAAACAGGAAGCCGATCGCAAGCAGCTGGCCGATGATCGGGACGATAAAGCTCGCCTTCCACATCCCGCTGACCGTCGCCTGGGAAACGGCAATTTCCACTACCTTGTGCGCCTCCGTAGCAGCTTTTTCCGCAGCCACATCATACCCCACAAAGGTGAGCACACCGCCGGTGATAATCGTCGCAACAGCCGCCGTCAGCTTGTTGGCGAATGTCTGGAGGGCAAACGTGATGCCCTCTTTGCGGGTTTCTGTTTTGTAAGTGCCGTATTCCACGCAGTCTTGCGGGATCGCACCCATTAAAATCGAGGGCAGAATCGCCAGCACCGCAATCACGACTAGGCAGGCGATGGCCAAAGTACGGTTTTGGTAGCCGACGAACAGAGTGATCGCATTCATCAGAATCGTTGCGATCATGCAGAAGCGATAGACGACGATCTTATCAAACCGCTTGAAAATCTTGCCGGAGAACAGGAACAAAATGCAGATTGGAATGACTGAAATGGCAACGACCATCGACATATATTTCACATCGCCAAGGCAATATTTTGCAACATAAATGAGCATCGAAACCGCAATGCTGCCTGAGATCATGCGATAAGCATAGAAATAGAGCAGATATTTGTTATGGATCAGATACTCCCAGGTGTCCCTCAGGGAGGCCGGTTTTTCCAGCACCTCCTCCTTCACTTTATACCGCTCTTTTCCAAAAAGGCTGATCAGCGACATAGCCAGGAAAGAAACCACCGCAACGATGATCGCGGCCTTGAGGTAGCCGTTATTTTCCGCCGTCCGCGCCCAGATGTGGCGCATAACGTGCTGA
>ERZ779880.2036-NODE-2036-length-15523-cov-2.770041_pt1 | contig 15523 bp, 11 predicted proteins | sample MGYA00511555_ERZ779880 | MGnify/ENA primary metagenome ERZ779880 (study PRJEB29588, sample SAMEA2145815) | human gut metagenome | biome: human gut; feature: human-associated habitat; material: faeces | place: Denmark | collected 2008/2010 ...
GGGCTGTTGCCATCTGCCCAGCCGCCGTAGGTATAGTTCAGACCTTCCGCAATTTGCGCGGAGGAGTAGTCGCCGTAATGGTTCAGATAGCCGCCGCAGCAGTTCATCAGCCGCGCGACCAGGGTATTTCCCGGCGGCCAGGAGCGGGTCATGGTGCCACCCAGCGTACCGGTGCCATAGTTCAGATAGATGGATTCGTTGCCGTACTCTTTGATCAGGCGCTGCATATTGGTCGCGATGATGTCGTAGGCTTCTTCCCCGCTAATGCGCTCGCATTTGCCTTCACCGCGACTCGTTTCATCGGATATTTCAGGCGGTCCGGATTGTAGACACGGCGACGCATGGAACGCCCACGCAGGCAGGCGCGAACCTGGTGCAGGCCGTCGTAATTGTCATCGCCGGTATTGTCCGTTTCGACATATTTGATTTCACCGTCCACGACGTGCATACGTAGCGGGCAGCGACTACCACAGTTAACTGTACAGGCGCTCCAGATAACCTTTTCGCCTGATTTTGTTGGAATGGCGCTATCGACAGCGTGCGCAATCCGACTAAAAGGTAATGTTAATGCGCTGCTGGCCATTGCCAGGCCGCCGATCGCTGTCGTTTTTACCAAACCACGGCGACTCACCTCAGCAGCCAATACCGCATCAGGGATTTTCGTTTTCATAATGGCTCACTCAAGCTTGCTCACGATTGATTCCAGTAACAAACCGTATTGTGTAATTATTTCTATAGCAGATCGCTATATAGGCTTGTATACATCGAATAATTTGAAAATCAAAGAGATAGGTAGATTTTCACTCGAAAGTAGTATTACGTGTAAGTGAGGAGTAATTATTGTTCGGTATCAAAGGGAGACAAAAAAAGCGCCCGTAGGCGCTTTTTAGATTCAGAAAAATTGGGTATTAGCCAATATATTCCAGTCCGTTCATATACGGACGCAGAACTTCTGGTACTTCAATACGACCATCAGCTTGCTGATAGTTTTCCATTACTGCAACCAGCGTACGACCAACAGCCAGACCAGAACCGTTCAGGGTATGAACCAGACGGGTTTTCTTGTCCGACTTGCTGCGGCAACGTGCCTGCATACGACGTGCCTGGAAATCCCAAACGTTGGAGCAGGAAGAGATCTCACGGTAGGTGTTCTGTGCCGGGATCCATACTTCCAGGTCGTAAGTTTTGCAAGCGCCAAAGCCCATGTCGCCAGTGCAAAGGATGATTTTACGGTACGGCAGGCCCAGCAACTGCAGGACTTTTTCGGCATGACCAGGCCTCTCTTCCAGCGCCGCCATTGAGTCTTCCGGGCGCACGATCTGCACCATTTCAACTTTGTCGAACTGGTGCATACGGATCAGACCACGGGTGTCACGACCATATGAACCGGCTTCAGAACGGAAGCATGGGGTGTGGGCGGTCATCTTAATTGGCAGATCATCTTCATCGATGATTTCACCGCGCACCAGGTTAGTCAGCGGAACTTCTGCAGTTGGGATCAGCGCATAGTTACTGGTGTCTGCTTCTTCTTCCAGCGGACGAGTATGGAACAGATCGCCAGCAAATTTCGGCAGCTGACCCGTACCGTACAGCGTGTCCTGGTTAACCAGGTACGGAACATAGTTCTCACTGTAGCCATGCTGTTCGGTATGCAGATCCAGCATAAACTGCGACAGTGCGCGGTGCATGCGAGCAATCTGCCCTTTCATTACCACAAAGCGGGAACCAGTCAGCTTAACTGCAGCTGCAAAGTCGAGGCCAGAGTGCATTTCACCCAGCGTCACGTGGTCACGAACTTCAAAGTCAAACTCACGCGGGGTACCCCAGCGGCTGACTTCAACGTTGTCATTTTCGTCTTTACCTACCGGCACTTCATCTGCAGGCAGGTTAGGGATGGTCAGCGCGATATCGCGAATTTCAGCCTGTAAAGCATCCAGCTCGGCTTTTGCTGCATCCAGCTCTTCGCCCAGTTTGTTCACTTCCAGACGTAAAGGCTCGATATCTTCCCCGCGCGCTTTCGCCTGGCCAATGGATTTCGATCGGGAGTTACGCTCCGCTTGCAGGTTTTCCGTTTTGACCTGCAATACTTTACGACGCTCTTCAAGAGCGCCCAGCTTATCTACATCCAGCTTAAAGCCCCGGCGTGCCAGTTTTTCAGCGACTGCGTCTGGCTCATTACGCAGCAGATTGGGATCGAGCATGCTTATCCTGTGCTTATCGAATTAAATGGGAGATGTGGCCACAGCCTGCGACCACAGGGATACAGTAACAACATTACCGCAACGATAACATTAACGGTAGCGTTTTATGGGGCTATTTTGATCCTGTTCAGCCAGCCAGGCGAGCTTTTCGCCAATCTTGCCTTCAAGGCCCCTGTTTGTCGGGAAATAATAGCGTGTTTGTGCTATTTCCGGCGGGAAGTAAACCTCACCGGCAGCATAAGCGTTTGCTTCATCATGAGCGTAACGATATTCCTGCCCGTAGCCCATTTCCTTCATTAATTTCGTCGGCGCATTACGCAAATGAACCGGCACGTCATAATCCGGGCGTTCGCGAGCATCGGCCAGCGCGGCTTTAAACGCAGTGTAGACAGCGTTGCTTTTTGGCGCGCAGGCCAGGTAAACAATCGCCTGAGCAATGGCGCGTTCACCTTCCGCCGGGCCAACGCGAGTAAAGCAATCCCAGGCCGCAATTGCCACCTGCATCGCCCGTGGATCGGCATTACCGACGTCTTCAGACGCAATCGCCAGACAGCGACGCGCGACATATAACGGATCGCCACCAGCGGTAATAATTCGCGCATACCAGTACAGCGCCGCATCGGGTGCGCTACCACGTACCGACTTATGCAGTGCGGAAATCAGATCGTAAAAGCGATCGCCTTTGTTATCAAAGCGGGCGCTACGTTCACCGGCGATTTCGGTCAGTAATTCAGGCTTCAGGACCCGCTTACCGCTATCATCGACTTCGGCCATATCCGCCATCATTTCCAGCGTATTTAACGCCCGGCGCGCGTCGCCATTCACCAGTTCTGCAATGGCACGTCGTGTTTCATCTGGCAGAACAATATCCTGACCACCATAGCCACGGGTTTTGTCTTCCATCGCCTGAGTTAGTACTTGCTCAATATCCTCTGTACTCAGGGATTTCAACAGATAAACACGGGCACGGGAAAGCAGTGCCGAATTAAGCTCAAACGACGGGTTTTCAGTGGTTGCGCCAATAAAAGTGATGGTGCCGTCTTCAATATGTGGCAGAAATGCATCCTGCTGGCTTTTGTTGAAACGGTGAACTTCGTCAACAAAAAGAATAGTGCGGCGACCTGCATTGCGGTTTTGCCGGGCGCGCTCGATCGCCTCGCGAATCTCTTTCACGCCAGAGGTGACGGCAGAAATACGTTCCACATCAGCGTTCGCATAGCGGGCAATCACTTCAGCGAGGGTTGTTTTGCCGGTACCCGGTGGCCCCCAGAGGATCATAGAATGTAAATGCCCGGCTTCGATAGCGCGCGGCAACGGCTTCCCCGCAGCCAGCAAATGTTGCTGACCGATATACTGTGCTAAATTTTCTGGCCGCATACGCGCGGCCAGAGGTTGAAAAGTATTATCCGAAAAATCGAGCGACAGATTGCTCACTCAGGTGCCTCTACTTACGTTGATCATCTACCGTGACGCCTTGCGGCGGGGTGAAGGTAAATTTCGCTGCATCCACAGCCCCATTTTGCTGGGATTTCAGTTGATAACTGCTGCGCTGATCGTCCTGCTCCACCGCGCTAAACTGATGGATTGTGCCATCACGTCCCACGTTAATGGTGAACTGCTTCAGATTGCCATTGCTGGCTTTCGGCGTCAGGACAAAGTCATCGCCATTCTGTTTGATATTGTACTGCTGCCAGTCGCTGGACTGGTTGCGGGCAATCAGCATAAACGGCGTATTACCGGTGGCATCTTTCAGCCAGGTTGCCGTAGCTTGCTCAACGAACGGGTTATAGAACCACAGTGTTTTACCGTCAGAAACCAGAATGCTTTCATCAGGTTGTGTCATATGCCAGTTGAATAAGTTTGGACGTTTCACCCACAGATCGCCCTGACCTTCCTGCACCGCCGCGCCGCTACCGTCAGTCACTTTTTGTGTGAAGCTGGCGTGGAAGCTGCTGACTTTATCCAGGCGGCTTTTCAGATCGCTTGCGGCATCAGCCCAAACGCTGCTTGCTACTAAGCTTGAGAGTAATGCACAGGTGATGGCAATTTTTTTCATCATTATTCCTCAAATTACGTCACTCCCGATCGGGAGTTCCCTCTACTCTCTATTCCAGGCTAATAATCAGCTTGAGGAAAGAAGAAAATACTGAATTTTCAGTTGATAGAGTGCCGGATGCGACGCTACCGCGCCTTATCCGGCAATGCATTAATTAGTCAAACGGCGGTGGGGCCAGCACTTCACGATTACCGTTGTGCCCCTGTTCGCTGACAATCCCCTGCGCTTCCATCTGTTCGATAATACGCGCTGCACGGTTATAACCAATGCGGAACTGACGTTGTACGCCAGAAATTGACGCTTTGCGTTTTTCAGTGACAAACTGCACCGCCTGATCGAACAACGGATCCAGTTCTTCAGCGCCATCGAAACCACCCGCACCACCTTCGCTTTCGCTGTCGGAGGTGATGCCATCAACATACTGTGGGCGACCACGCGCTTTCCAGTCCTGCACCACGGCATGAACTTCCTGATCGCGAACAAAAGCACCATGGACACGTACCGGCAACGTGGAGTTCGGCCCAGAGTAGAGCATATCCCCCATACCCAGCAGTGATTCCGCGCCAGCCTGATCAAGAATGGTACGTGAGTCAATCTTACTGGATACGGTAAAGGCGATACGGGTCGGAATATTCGCTTTAATCAGACCAGTAATAACATCAACCGATGGACGCTGAGTTGCCAGTACGAGGTGGATACCCGCGGCACGGGCTTTTTGCGCCAGACGTGCTATCAGCTCTTCCACTTTTTTACCTACTGTCATCATCAGGTCGGCAAATTCGTCCACCAACACCACAATGTATGGTTCTTTTTTCAGCACCGGATGCTGGGCATCCATACTGTCACCCGGCTTCCAGTACGGGTCTGGAATCGGACGCATCATGCGATCGGCTTCAGCAATTTTTTCGTTATAACCCGCCAGATTACGCACACCCAGCGCAGACATCAGTTTATAACGACGCTCCATCTCGTTAACACCCCAGCGCAGCGCGTTGGCGGCATCTTTCATATCAGTAACGACTTCCGTTAACAGGTGCGGAATGCCTTCATACACCGAAAGCTCCAGCATTTTCGGGTCGATCATGATGAAACGCACATCTTCTGGCTGTGCTTTATAAAGCATGCTCAGGATCATCGCGTTCACACCGACAGATTTACCGGAACCGGTAGTCCCCGCAACTAACAAGTGCGGCATTTTCGCCAGATCGGCAACCACCGGCTCACCGGCGATATCTTTACCCAGCACCACGGTTAATGGCGATGGATTATCGCGGAATTTGGCGTTATCCAATACTTCGCGCAGATAAACGGTTTGTCGTTTTTTATTCGGTAACTCCAGACCTACATAGGGTTTGCCAGGAATAACTTCAACGACACGCACCGCCACCGTCGAAAGTGAACGGGCAAGGTCCCGTGACAAGTTAGAAATGCGCGCCGCTTTTACGCCCGGTGCCAGGTTAAGTTCAAAGCGAGTGATAACCGGCCCCGGAGAGTAATTGACGACATCGGCTTTAATACGGAAATCAGCCAGACGCGCTTCCACCAGGCGAGCCATTTGTTCAAGCGCAAAGGTATCTACCGGCTCCACTTCGCTCGGCGGCGGTGTCAGCAAATCCAGAGAAGGCAGCGGCGTCGTCGGTTTATGCAACGGACGGCTGTCGCCATTACGCATCAACAGCGGATGAAGCAGAGTATCCTGCGGCTGTGGCGCAACTGGCTGTTGTGGCTGCTGATACTGCGGCTGCGGTGCAACCGGTTGTTGCGGCTGCTGTACAGGTTCAACAATTGGCGTAAACAGCGGTTCGTGTGGACCATCATCCAGCAACGCTTTCATTGGCGAAAATTCAAAATCATCCAGCGAGAACGGATTCGCCCCAGCCGGTTGTTCGCCGGAATAACGTTGTTGTTGAGTTTGCGCAAACTGACGAGCCAGTTCAGCCTCTGCCGCAGCATCTGCATCTTCTGCATTTACGGGCACATCATGTTGATACTGTTCGCCATAGCGTTGCTGCTGTGTCTGGGCGAACTGACGTGCCAGTTCATCCTGCTGCATCGCATCGATTTCATCATCGTTGTACTGATCGCCAGAATCGTACTGATTGCGCTGGGCTTCACGGGCTTTTTCTTCCGCCGCACGCTGTGAGGGCAGCTTAATACCGTAAGACGCCAATTCACGACGAGTTGGCACGCGGATACGTTTCGGTCGTGGCAACTGCGGGCCAATCCCCTCTTTGACCTGCGGACGCGGTCCACCGCTATTTGCCAGACTGAAGACTGGCGCGGCAACGGTTGCGGCAGCCCCCGTCGCCAGTGTCGCTTTTTTCACGCCAGATGCCAGCGGAGAAACAGCGGCAGCGGCTTCTACTGGAGGTACTGCTGCAACAGAAGGTGCTTTCAGCGAAGATTTGATCGGTTCTGGTTCTTTAACCGGTTCTGGAATCGGTTGATACCAGGCCGCAAGTTGTTCACGTTCACGGGCTCGCTTCTCTTCCACTTCTTCAAAATAGTAAAGCGGCGGACGCGCGGGTTTTGTCTCTTCTACAACGGGTTCAGGCTCCACAACAGGCTGCTGTTCAACGGGTTGCGGCTGTTGGTACAACGGCTCCTGAGCGGCTGGCTGCTGATAAGTTTGCTCAGTCTGGTATGTAGACTGTGGAGCAAAAGTGGATTGCTGCTCTTCGGCTTGCCAGGCGTTACCTGCCACCGGTTGTTCTGGCGCAGGGGCATAATACGGCTGTTGCGCAGGTTGTTCAGCTGCAGGTGCATAATACGGCTGCTGCGGCTGTACTGGTTGTTGCAGCGGCTCATTATATTGCACTGCAGGCTGCGCATATTGTGACTGCTGTGGGTAACCTTCCGGTGCAGGAGCAATAACCGGCTCTCCCGTTTGTGGACCCGGTACAGGCTGCCAGGCTACTGTAGGTTGCGAAGGTGGAACATCAACAGAGGCAACAGGCGGCGTCTGAGTCACAGGTTCAACCGGCGCAGCCCAGCTTTGTGTCGCCGTGGTAGCAGCAGCTGCTACAGCGACAGGTTCGGTAATTGGCGCACCGTTTAATAATGGATCGTATTCGTCATATTCTGGCTGCGTTGCACGATTGCCCGAAAATAGGACGTCGTCCGGGTCGGCAGCCACACCGCGTGCAGTGTAGGTAATCTCTTCGTCATCATCCATCCGCTTACCGGAGAACAACGCAGCGTCTGTTTGCCGCCCCATCGGATTAATGAATTTTTCCGCCAACCGTTTACGACGCGCTAACGCGCCGCGAAGAATACGGGCACGGCGTGATTCATGCTGTTTGCCGTGGTTTTCATCTTCATACTCTTCGTCGTCTTCATACTCATCTTCATCGACCCAGGTATCATCGCGACGGGTACGATTACTGGCGAAGGTGAGAATGTTTAAAATCCAGCCGCCGAGTTTTTCAGCAATGGTCACCCATGACCAACCGGTGAACAACGTCAGGCCCGCTGCCCAAACGCAGAGCAGCGCAATAGTTCCCCCGCTACTGTGTAGCAGTGGTTGTAGCGTAGTGCTTAGTAAGCTGCCAATGACGCCACCGGAGGCAAAATACCAGATATCGTCAGCGTTGATTGCCGCCAGACCACAGGAGGTAAGGATGAGCGCCAAAACGCCAATGATGCGTAGCGAAACGGCAAAATAATCAATGTTTTCGTCGCTGGACTGATGACGCCAGGCAAACCAACAACCGCCGACAATAATGACGGGAATGGTGTAAGCCATCACGCCAAAAATAAAGAACAGCGTATCTGCCAACCACGCACCGGGCATCCCACCTAAATTATGGATAGGTTCATGCCAGGCCGTTTGCGACCAGCTGGGGTCCGAAGGGTTAAAGCTTAGTAAGGCAGCCATCAACCAGACGGCAAACAGGACAATAAGGATCAGCAACGCCTCCAGAAGGCGGCGGCCGCTACTTAACTTTGTCAATGTGACTTCTTTGTCTTCAGTGTATTCCTGGCTCAAGAAAGGCTCTCCAGGTTACAGGCTTTTCCTGCCCGATGCTAAAACGGACAACAGTACCAGGTTACCCCAGTACTGTTGCTGTATGGATTAACAGGAGTGTAATCAAAATACGCCGATTTTGCACCTGTTCCGTGTTAGCGCGTCTTAATAACCAGACGATTACTCTGCTTGACTTCTTCCATAACAACGTATGTCCGTGTGTCATTGACGCCAGGCAGACGCAGCAGGGTTTCCCCCAGCAACTTACGGTAGGCTGACATATCCGGCACGCGTGTTTTCAACAGGTAGTCGAAATCACCAGATACTAAATGACACTCCTGAATTTCTTCAAGTTTTTGTACAGCGGTATTGAATTGTTCAAACACATCCGGTGCGCCACGATTCAGAGTAATCTCAACGAATACCAGAAGTGATGCATCCAGATAATGGGGGTTAAGCAGCGCCGTATAGCCCTGAATAAACCCTTGTCTTTCCAGCCGACGCACACGCTCAAGGCACGGCGTTGGGGAAAGTCCCACACGTTTAGAAAGCTCGACGTTAGAAATACGCCCATCCTTTTGCAACTCATTAAGAATGTTACGATCGATACGGTCGAGATCTTTGCCAGGGCGCTTCTTGCTATCTACCATTATTATTGTCTCTCTGTATTCCTTCCCTACTCCTGTCTGACCCTGAAACATCACTGTTCAGAGTCGCTACCCGTCACGATAGACCGAAATCATGAAGATTCACGGCGCGCAATGCCTGGGTCTACGGTGAGAAGACCGTTGCCTTGTGGCAGCTATCGACATCACGAATGGCGTCTGTCCACGCCATACGTAGATTTCACTAGCACGGTAAACATGGTATTTACATGCATGGTTATGCGCATATAAGAATACTGTTTTTTTTCTTCCTCGAATGTTTTCGCAAAACACCAGGGGATTGTCAAAGCAAAACATCGATTTTTAGTACAACATGCCAGATATTCATTAACAGGGGCGTTTATTCATCATTTAATCGGCTTATAAAGCGGGAAATTTAAGTAGCAGAGGTGATAATGACGGGAGAATTTGACCTGCTTATCGATGCTGCCGATTGCACAAATTGTTAACAAAATCGTCATACTCTTTTTTTACGTCTGTAAATTCCCTACAATCCTGCCCATTGTCTGCCAACAACTATGGGGATCTCATGGGCACGACCAAACACAGTAAACTGCTTATCCTGGGTTCAGGCCCGGCGGGATACACCGCTGCTGTCTATGCGGCGCGCGCCAACCTGCAACCTGTGCTGATTACCGGCATGGAAAAAGGCGGCCAACTGACCACCACCACGGAAGTGGAAAACTGGCCTGGCGATCCAAACGATCTGACCGGTCCGTTATTAATGGAGCGCATGCACGAACATGCCACCAAGTTTGAAACTGAGATCATTTTTGATCATATCAACAAGGTGGATCTGCAAAACCGTCCGTTCCGTCTGAATGGCGATAACGGCGAATACACTTGCGACGCGCTGATTATTGCCACCGGAGCTTCTGCACGCTATCTCGGCCTGCCCTCTGAAGAAGCCTTTAAAGGCCGTGGAGTTTCTGCTTGTGCAACCTGCGACGGTTTCTTCTATCGCAACCAGAAAGTTGCGGTCATCGGCGGCGGCAATACCGCGGTTGAAGAGGCGCTGTATCTGTCTAACATCGCTTCGGAAGTGCATCTGATTCACCGCCGTGACGGTTTCCGCGCGGAAAAAATCCTCATTAAGCGTCTGATGGATAAAGTGGAGAACGGCAACATCATTCTGCACACCAACCGTACGCTGGAAGAAGTGACCGGCGATCAAATGGGTGTCACTGGCGTTCGTCTGCGCGATACGCAAAACAGCGATAACATCGAGTCACTCGACGTTGCCGGTCTGTTTGTTGCTATCGGTCACAGCCCGAATACTGCCATTTTCGAAGGGCAGCTGGAACTGGAAAACGGCTACATCAAAGTGCAGTCGGGTATTCATGGTAATGCCACCCAGACCAGCATTCCTGGCGTCTTTGCCGCAGGCGACGTGATGGATCACATTTATCGCCAGGCCATTACATCTGCTGGTACAGGCTGCATGGCAGCACTTGATGCGGAACGCTACCTCGATGGTTTAGCTGACGCAAAATAATTTTACAAATCAGTAACAAAAGTAAAGAAGGCGACACCATGCGACTATGGGTCGCCTTTATTTTTTCCCCGTTGTAACATTGCTCTGCAAATAATTCTGATAACTCACCTGCTAAGCGTGCAATGAATAAATCTCGTCAAAAAGAGTTAACCCGCTGGTTAAAACAGCAAAGCGTCATCTCCCAACGTTGGCTGAATATTTCTCGTCTGCTGGGCTTTGTGAGCGGCATATTGATCATTGCCCAGGCATGGTTCATGGCGCGAATTCTGCAACATATGATTATGGAGAATATTCCCCGTGAAGCCCTGCTGCTTCCCTTTACGTTACTGGTTCTGACCTTTGTACTGCGCGCATGGGTGGTCTGGTTACGCGAACGGGTGGGTTATCACGCCGGGCAGCATATCCGCTTTGCCATCCGCCGTCAGGTTCTCGACCGTCTGCAACAAGCAGGGCCAGCGTGGATTCAGGGTAAACCTGCGGGTAGCTGGGCGACGCTGGTACTCGAGCAAATTGACGATATGCATGATTACTATGCACGCTACCTGCCGCAAATGGCGCTGGCAGTGTCGGTGCCGTTGCTGATTGTGGTGGCGATCTTCCCCTCTAACTGGGCTGCGGCGCTCATTCTGCTGGGCACTGCACCGTTAATTCCGTTGTTTATGGCGCTGGTTGGGATGGGGGCTGCCGATGCTAACCGACGTAACTTTCTCGCTCTTGCTCGCTTAAGTGGGCATTTCCTCGATCGCCTGCGCGGCATGGAAACATTGCGTATTTTTGGTCGTGGTGAAGCTGAAATTGAAAGTATTCGTTCTGCTTCGGAAGATTTCCGCCAACGGACAATGGAAGTGCTACGGCTGGCGTTTTTATCCTCCGGCATTCTCGAATTTTTTACCTCGCTGTCAATTGCTCTGGTGGCGGTCTACTTTGGTTTTTCCTATCTCGGCGAGCTGGATTTTGGTCACTACGATACTGGCGTGACGCTGGCTGCGGGTTTTCTGGCCCTGATCCTTGCGCCAGAGTTTTTCCAGCCATTACGCGATCTCGGTACGTTTTATCATGCTAAAGCCCAGGCTGTTGGTGCAGCTGACAGTCTGAAAACGTTTATGGAAACCCCGCTCGCCCATCCGCAGCGCGGTGAGACGGAATTAGCATCAACCGATCCGCTGACCATTGAGGCCGAGGATCTGTTTATCACGTCGCCGGAAGGTAAAACGCTGGCCGGACCGCTGAACTTTACTTTGCCAGCAGGCCAACGTGCAGTGTTGGTTGGTCGCAGCGGTTCAGGTAAAAGCTCACTGCTGAACGCGCTTTCTGGTTTTCTCTCATATCAGGGATCATTACGAATCAACGGGATAGAATTACGCGATTTATCACCAGAATCATGGCGTAAACATCTCTCCTGGGTTGGGCAAAACCCACAATTACCGGCAGCAACATTACGGGATAACGTACTACTGGCGCGACCTGATGCCAGCGAACAAGAATTACAAGCAGCGCTGGATAACGCCTGGGTCAGCGAGTTTCTACCGCTCCTGCCACCAGGCGTTGATACGCCTGTTGGCGACCAGGCTGCCCGCCTTTCCGTGGGGCAGGCGCAGCGCGTGGCGGTGGCCCGTGCGTTACTAAATCCCTGTTCGCTATTACTGTTGGATGAACCCGCTGCCAGCCTTGATGCTCACAGTGAACAGCGCGTAATGGAGGCGCTGAATGCCGCCTCTCTGCGCCAGACAACGTTAATGGTCACCCACCAGTTAGAAGATCTTGCTGACTGGGATGTCATTTGGGTTATGCAGGATGGCCGGATTATTGAGCAAGGACGTTACGCGGAATTAAGTGTGGCTGGTGGCCCATTCGCCACATTACTGGCCCATCGTCAGGAGGAGATTTAAATGCGCGCTTTGCTACCCTATCTGGCACTGTATAAACGTCATAAATGGATGTTAAGTCTTGGTATTGTGCTGGCAATTGTGACGCTGCTCGCCAGTATCGGTCTGTTGACACTTTCCGGCTGGTTCCTCTCGGCCTCAGCGGTTGCGGGGGTTGCCGGACTGTACAGCTTCAACTATATGCTACCCGCTGCGGGCGTGCGTGGTGCAGCAATCACCCGTACTGCCGGGCGTTATTTTGAACGTCTGGTAAGTCACGACGCGACTTTCCGCGTGTTGCAGCATCTGCGCATTTACACCTTCAGCAAATTGTTGCCCCTCTCCCCTGCCGGACTGGCGCGCTATCGTCAGGGCGAATTGCTCAACCGCGTGGTGGCGGATGTTGATACGCTCGATCATCTTTACCTGCGCGTTATCTCGCCGCTGGTGGGCGCTTTTGTGGTGATTATGGTGGTGACAATCGGGTTAAGTTTCCTTGATTCCACCCTCGCCTTTACGCTGGGCGGCATTATGTTACTGACGCTTTTCCTGATGCCACCGCTGTTTTATCGTGCGGGAAAAAGCACCGGGCAAAATCTGACTCATCTTCGCGGACAGTATCGCCAACAACTGACGGCCTGGCTGCAAGGGCAAGCTGAGCTGACCATTTTTGGTGCCAGCGATCGTTATCGCACGCAACTAGAGAATACAGAAATTCAATGGCTGGAAGCGCAACGCCGTCAATCTGAACTGACCGCATTGTCGCAAGCGATAATGCTGCTCATTGGCGCGTTAGCGGTGATCCTGATGCTGTGGATGGCGTCTGGCGGCGTTGGCGGCAATGCTCAACCCGGCGCGTTAATTGCCCTGTTTGTCTTTTGCGCGTTAGCCGCGTTTGAAGCACTGGCACCAGTAACGGGTGCATTTCAGCATCTGGGGCAAGTCATTGCCTCTGCCGTACGTATCTCTGACTTAACGGATCAAAAACCGGAGGTCACCTTCCCTGATACCCAAACTCGTGTTGCCGATCGCGTTTCGCTGACATTACGGGATGTTCAGTTCACTTATCCGGAGCAATCCCAACAGGCACTTAAAGGGATTTCTCTTCAGGTAAACGCCGGGGAACATATAGCGATTCTCGGGCGAACCGGATGCGGCAAATCAACACTGTTACAACTGCTGACCCGCGCATGGGACCCGCAACAGGGCAAGATTTTGCTTAACGATAGCCCCATAGCCAGCCTGAATGAAGCGGCTCTACGACAGACCATCAGCGTTGTTCCTCAGCGAGTGCATCTGTTTAGCGCCACGCTGCGTGATAATCTGTTACTCGCCTCGCCTGGCAGTAGTGATGAGGCTCTGGCGGTGATCTTACGTCGCGTTGGTCTGGAGAAGCAGCTCGAGGATGCAGGTCTCAACAGTTGGTTAGGTGAAGGCGGACGCCAGCTCTCCGGTGGTGAACTGCGCCGTCTGGCTATCGCCCGTGCGCTGTTACATGATGCGCCACTGGTGTTGCTGGATGAACCTACCGAAGGCTTAGATGCCACAACCGAAAGCCAGATCCTTGAATTGCTTGCAGAAATGATGCGTGAGAAAACGGTGTTAATGGTCACCCATCGACTTCGCGGACTCTCTCGTTTCCAACAAATAATAGTGATGGACAACGGGCAAATTATTGAGCAAGGTACTCACGCAGAACTGCTTGCCAGACAGGGGCGTTATTACCAGTTCAAGCAGGGTTTGTAAGCTATTATTGAACGATCCGACTTGCGTGGAGTTTTGCGGTCATGCGCCTGGTTCAGCTTTCTCGCCATTCAATAGCCTTCCCTTCCCCGGAAGGCGCATTACGTGAGCCTAACGGCCTGCTGGCACTTGGGGGCGATCTTAGCCCTGCGCGCCTGTTAATGGCTTACCAGCGTGGTATTTTTCCGTGGTTTTCTCCAGGCGACCCCATCCTCTGGTGGTCGCCCGATCCCCGCGCGGTGCTATGGCCAGAATCACTGCATATCAGCCGTAGTATGAAGCGATTTCATAAACGCTCGCCCTATCGTGTCACGATGAATTACGCTTTTGGTCAGGTCATTGAAGGCTGTGCCAGCGATCGCGAAGAAGGAACCTGGATCACGCGTGGCGTGGTCGAAGCCTACCATCGCCTTCACGAACTCGGTCATGCCCACTCCATTGAAGTCTGGCGTGAAGATGAGCTTGTCGGCGGTATGTACGGCGTGGCCCAGGGAACGCTATTTTGTGGCGAGTCCATGTTCAGCCGGATGGAAAATGCGTCTAAAACGGCGCTTCTGGTATTCTGTGAGGAATTTATCGGTCATGGCGGTAAGCTTATCGACTGCCAGGTACTTAACGATCACACAGCGTCGCTTGGTGCCTGCGAAATTCCCCGCCGGAATTACCTTAATTATCTCAATCAAATGCGCCTCGGACGATTGCCGAATAATTTCTGGGTACCACGATGCTTGTTTTCACCACAAGAATGAATGTTTTCGGCACATTTCTCCCCAGAGTGTTATAATTGCGGTCGCAGAGTTGGTTACGCTCATTACCCCGCTGCCGATAAGGAATTTTTCGCGTCAGGTAACGCCCATCGTTTATCTCACCGCTCCCTTATACGTTGCGCTTTTGGTGCGGCTTAGCCGTGTGTTTTCGGAGTAATGTGCCGAACCTGTTTGTTGCGATTTAGCGCGCAAATCTTTACTTATTTACAGAACTTCGGCATTATCTTGCCGGTTCAAATTACGGTAGTGATACCCCAGAGGATTAGATGGCCAAAGAAGACAATATTGAAATGCAAGGTACCGTTCTTGAAACGTTGCCTAATACCATGTTCCGCGTAGAGTTAGAAAACGGTCACGTGGTTACTGCACACATCTCCGGTAAAATGCGCAAAAACTACATCCGCATCCTGACGGGCGACAAAGTGACTGTTGAACTGACCCCGTACGACCTGAGCAAAGGCCGCATTGTCTTCCGTAGTCGCTGATTGTTTTACCGCCTGATGGGCGAAGAGAAAGAACGAGTAAAAGGTCGGTTTAACCGGCCTTTTTATTTTGTGATATGCATGAAGTACTTTGGAAGTATAAGTCCATAACTTGTCTCGATGTAGATATACTGCACAAGTTGTTTACAGTATGAGCAAACAATAATTATCATTAAAATTCTTCTTGACCGTTTTACTCCAACTCCCTATAGTAGCGCCCCGTTGCCACCCATGAGGTTTGGTAGCAAAACAATTTGGTGAGGTGTCCGAGTGGCTGAAGGA
>ERZ779880.2039-NODE-2039-length-15497-cov-2.576026_pt1 | contig 15497 bp, 11 predicted proteins | sample MGYA00511555_ERZ779880 | MGnify/ENA primary metagenome ERZ779880 (study PRJEB29588, sample SAMEA2145815) | human gut metagenome | biome: human gut; feature: human-associated habitat; material: faeces | place: Denmark | collected 2008/2010 ...
CGCGATCGTATTCAGGGTCGCACATGGCGATAGACTTGCCGTCGCCTGCAGTGTAGACGTTGTTGAAGGGGCAGATAACCTCAAGACGGCTCTTGGGATACGGATTGCCGTACTGAGCAGAAATCATGCCCGTCATCAATGCGTAGATAGCAGCATGCTGCAGTGCGCACGTTACGTACTCACCTTCGCCAGTCTGGTTACGCCCGATAATCGCAGCGCAAACGCCAGCAGCAAGGAACATGGAAGCCTGAAGATCGCCATAGCCGTTGGTAGGAATCATCGGGGAATCGCCACGGTTTACCGTGGTGCCGAATACGCCGCCACGAGCCATGTAGCAGGTTACGTCAAAGCCAGGATCGTCCTTTTCGGGGCCCTTCTTGCCGTAGCCCAAGCCGTGAGCCATGATGAGCTTCGGATATTTTGCATGCAGGGTTTCCCAGTCGAGACCCATTTTCTTCAGGGATTTCGTACGGGTGTTGGTCAGGAATACATCGGCATCGGCAAGGAGCTTGTCCATAACCTCAGCGCCCGTTTCCGGGCGCTTTTCACGTCTTATGCCTGAACAGCTGGCTGATCAAACGCCGTTAACTTCGGTGCGTTACCCGTATATTTTTCGATATACACCAGCGCAGAGTTACCGGCACAGGCATTTGCCAGCTGCGAGCTGGGGATATCCGCCGTTAACACGTTCGCACTGCCGTTTTTACACAAGCCATTTTCCAGATCTGGCCATGCACCTTCATGCACGCATACCACGCCTTTTTTGATCCCGTCAGTCACCACAGCGCCTGTCAAAATCTGACCACGTTTGTTCCAGACACGGACCAGATCGCCATTCGCAATACCAAAGCGAGCAGCATCTTCGGTGTGAATAGTGATTGGTTCACGATCGGCAACCGCATATTTTTTACGCAGTTGCGCATAGTTAAGCTGACTGTGTAAACGGTGTGCCGGATGTGCGGTCAGAAGCTGTAACTGCTTCTCGTCGGCGGTACCTTTCCACTCATCAGGCGCAAGCCAGGTTGGGTGTGCCGGGCAATCCTTATAGCCAAATTTTTCCAGCGTTTTGGAGTAAATCTCAATTTTGCCGCTTGGCGTACCCAGCGCATTTTTCACCGGATCGGCGCGGAAATCACCATAACGAACGTACTGTTCGTTCTTCTCGCTGCGGCGCATTTCGATCAGTTTATTTTGCTGCCAGAAGGCATTAAACATTGGCATAGTGACGCGTTGCGCACGGGCACCTTTCTGAGCGGCATCATAGAAAAATTTCAGCCACGCCATTTCATCTTTACCTTCGGTATAGATCTCTTTTCCGCCTGGTTTCAGTAATTCCGCAAGTTCGGCAAACACGTCAAAATCGTTTCGCGCTTCAAATTGCGGAGCGACAGCCTGCTTCATCGGTACAATATGCTGGTTGCTGTAATCACCGGTCATCGTCAAGTCATTGCGCTCAAACGATGTGGTGATCGGTAATACGATATCTGCATGTTTAGCAGCTGCGGTCCAGTAGCATTCAGAAACGACGATCATCTCCGGTTTCTGCCATGCTTTGATCAGACGATTAGTATCCTGGTGATGGGTAAAGTTACCGCCACCCGCCCACCAGATCATTTTGATATTCGGATACGTTTGTTCTTTACCGTTATGCTGATATTTGCCGCCAGGATTTTCCAGCGCATCGACGATACGGGCAACAGGAATCGCCGTCATTCCGCCATCATCAGCGGCCTCGCTGGCCTGTCCGGCAATCGCCGCAGACATTTCCGGCAGCACGCCGCCAACACGCGTCGGGTTGCCACCGTTGGAGTAATGATAAGAGAAACCAAAACCGCCGCCCGGTGTACCAATCTGCCCTAACATCGCCGCCAGCGTCACCAGCATCCAGTGTTTCTGTTCACCATATTGCTGGCGCTGAATTCCCCAGCCTGCCATCAGCATTGTGCGATTCGCCGCCATCAGTTCAGCGAGTTTGACTATCTGCGCTTCCGGTACGCCAGTAATTTCCGCCGTCCAGGCCGCGCTCTTCGGAGTATTATCGCTCTTACCTGTCAGATACTCTTCAAACTGCGGATACCCGGTGGTGTATTTTTCAAGGAACACTTTATCGTGTTTGCCTTGTGTCATCAGGGTATGCGCAATCCCTAACATCAGTGCCACGTCGGTGCCCATATTCGGCGCGATCCAGGTGGCATTATAGCCAAAGAACTCGATGGTTTCAGAGCGGATAGGATCAATGGCAATCACTGGTTTGCCAGATTTTTTCAGCTGATGGAAGTATTCCAGCCCTTGCTCATCGGTACTGCTCCAGGCAATTTTTAAGGTATTCAGCGGGTTCATTCCCCACAGCACCACAACCTGGCTGTTTTCCAGAATCAGCGGCCAGGAGGTCTGCTGTTCATACACCTCTACAGAACCGACCACATGCGGCATGATCACCTGTGCTGCCCCGGTTGAATAATCGCCGCTATGCCCGGAATAACCGCCCGCCAGGTTCATATAACGTTGCAGTAAGGTTTGCGCTTTATGCAACACGCCAGAAGATCGCCAGCCGTAAGATCCGGCAAAAATGGCCGATGGTCCGTTAGCTTTACGAATACGATCGTGTTGCTCATGAATCAGTTTTAATGCCTGTTCCCAGCTCACCTGTACATAGGTATCTTCGCCACGACCTTTCGCCGGTTGCAGTGGATTATCGAGATAGCTTTTTCTCACCATCGGATGCTGAATACGCGCCGTGGTGTGTACCTGATCCGCCGCCGTAGACTGTAAGGAGTTCGGTATGGTTTTCGCCAGCGCGCCTGTCGAAGAAACAATCTTGCCGTCCTTCACTTCTACGTTCATCGCTCCCCAACGGCCCGCGGTGAGGATTTTGCCACCCTTCTCTTCTGCCCATGCGGGTAGCGGTGCTGCCGATGTCACCACCAGCGCTCCAGCGGCAATACCGCTGTGTTTAATAAATTCACGTCTTGTTAATGTCATAACTTCCTCCCTGATCAACGAGGATCACTGTTTCTCGGTAATATCTTTGGCGTTGTACTGGAAATACCGCGTTAAAATGTCCAGTTCGTTTTCGCTCATGCTGGTTCGTGCCCCCATTCCTTTGGCAATGGACGGCCACGCATTGACGGTGTAATGGTCGGCGGCAATAGGGGCATGACAACCAGCGCAATAGGTATCGTCAAGTTTTTCAGCGTATTGCCATAGCAGTTTACGGTCCGCTAATGCGGGATCGGTAAGCGCACCCTGTAAAGACGCCTGACGCCATTGATTGCCGTATTCGTCAGCCTGCCATTCCCCGTTTACCGTGAGCGCCTTGATACCTTCTTCACTTAATGTGGCTAGCGCCAGCCGTTGACCTGCCGCCAGGTAGAGCGTGTTTTCACTGCCCTGCATTTGATAACCCTGCAACAGAACGATCGGCTGTTTGCCACTGGCATCAACGACGGTGAGATCGGTACCAGGATTCACGGTAGCCAGCTCGCCTATGCGAGAAGTTTTGAAAGGATAAATATGTGCGCCATTAGTCACTGAAGTAGCGGCCTGACTTTCCAGCTCATGCGCCGCGTTGTCATCCATTTTTATTTCTGGCGGAAAATGGGCAATGCCTTTATGACAATCGATACAGGTTTCGCCGCCCTTTTGTGCTTTGTTATGCATTTTCTGCGCAGATTCACTTTGCGAGGCAATATCCATGGCATCAAAAGAATGGCAACTACGGCACGTTGCAGAGTCAGTTGCTTTTAATTCTTTCCATACTGTTTCGGCCATTTCCTGGCGATGAGCTTCGAACTTATCGTCACTGTCTATTTTGCCGCTAACAAATTCATGATAAATATCTTTAGATGCTTTTAATTTAGCGAATAAATAATCCATCCCTGACTTTGGAATATGGCAATCGGCACATTCCGCACGTATCCCTTTCTGGTTCGAAAAGTGGACAGTTCCCTGATATTCCTCAAAAGGTTTACTCATCGAGTGGCAGGAAAGGCAAAATGCTGTATCCGACGTTTTATGTAAGGCTTTTTGCGCCATCAAGAACCCGCCACCACCAACCACAACCGCTATCAGCAAAAACAATAACCCAATGCGTTTTTTCCCTCGCATAGATTCCTCTAATTAAATTCCAGAACACCGAAATCATTGTATAAATAAATACACAACGAATTGACTACTTGCTTAATTCGGCACAACACTGCCTGAAATAATCGCTAAAGAATATGATTTATTACAATGTAATCATTAATTGCTAAGGAATAATCCAGTTGTTATTTAGAATATATATTTGTCAGTTTTAGCAATTTAAATCACATAATTAATGTGAATATATAAAATATTTTTAGCACAACGCTATGTGCACTGTCACCCGCTCAACAGATCGCGGTAATCGTTCATTTTTTATACTATTCAGGGGTAAAAAAAGGCCCCTGTTGAAATTGCAGGGGCCTGGTACGAGCAAGCATCATATTGGGCGACATGATGCAACGGTAAAAATCATTTGGCCTGATGGCGTTCAATGATTCCTTTCATTTCAGCAACCGCCGCCCCGTCTACGACATAACGCGAATACTCGTCCGCGTGTGCATCTGATGACATGGACAATCCTTGATTACGATAACGCATCGGTGAGGCTTGCCACGCTCCCGCGGAGCTATGGACTTCCAGCACTCCGGCATCGAGGAAGTGGTGCAGGTTTTCTGCACGGACTCCTGCTCCGGCCATAATGATTGGAGCATCACGATGGGCAATAAGTTCCATAATTTTTGATAAACCTTGCAGTGCGTCTGATTTTTGCCCTGATGTCAGTACCCGGGCAATGCCCAATTCCGCAAGATTATTGAGTGTATTTAGAGGGTTAGCGCACATATCAAAGGCGCGATGAAAAGTCACTGCCAGCGGACCGGCAGCAGCCATTATTTTTTCCATTCGTGACATATCGACATTACCGTCAACATCGAGCACGCCCGTCACGAGTCCAGGAAAACCTAATTCGCGGACCGTGCGCACATCCTCAAGAATGGCGGCAAACTCACCGTCGCTGTAGCAAAAATCACCACCGCGTGGGCGAATTATCGGATGCACAGGGATCGTCACCCGCTGGCGCACGGATTTCAGTACACCCAACGACGGCGTTAAGCCCCCCTCTTTTGGGGCTGCGCATAATTCAACTCTGTCTGCGCCGTTTTGCTGCGCCGTTAGCGCGCATTCCATGCTGTAACAGCAAATTTCCAGTAATGCCATTTTTGCTCCTTAATTACGCCGACTGCTCGCTGGCAACAATCTCTTCAATGGACCACGGATGAAATTTAATGGTCGTTTTGCCATCGGTGACCGCCAGCGTCGGATTCGGTAATCGTTCATGCTCACCTTTTGGCGAACTGGTTTTAACTGAGATCCCCGGTAGGCTGAGTCCTTCATCAGAAAGCAATGCCAGCGCACGGGCATTCAGCGTTTCTGGATCACCCGGCAAAACGATTTCAATATGTTCCCAACCTTCGTGCGGGTAACGTTTTTCCCTAGGCCACGGTAGCTCCACAATAGAAAACTGCCAGTGTGCAACCTGTACCGGTTCATGCAATTTAAACAGACAAATCGGTCTGCCATTGATCATATTTTCTGACAAAAGCTCGCCACACTGTTCAAACCCGCGACGCCAGCGCTCAGCAGTGGCGTTTTGATGGCAACGCAAAGAAATGTGATCGGCAGTCAGCGGAGTGATATTCAACCCCAGACGGCGGGAAAGTTCATCTAATGCGTGGGTAAATCGCGGTAAATCCGATGCAATATCCTGCAGCTCGTCGATAGATTGCCAGTTCGCCATAATCACTCTTCGTCTTTCAGTAAAAGCGTTAATTTACCCTGTTGCCCTGCGCCAACCAACCGCTGATTTCACGCCGCTTCTGATGCAATAGTGAAAACGGCAATACGCCACGCGCACGTTGCTGACGAAAACAGCCATTTGCAGTATACTCCCGCCCTAATTTCTTTAACTGGTGCGGGCAATTTTTGCTCGCTTCATCAATGTAAGGTATTCCGGTGAATATTCAGGCTCTTCTCTCAGAAAAAGTCCGTCAGGCCATGATTGCGGCAGGCGCGCCTGCGGATTGCGAACCGCAGGTTCGTCAGTCAGCAAAAGTTCAGTTCGGCGACTATCAGGCTAACGGCATGATGGCAGTTGCTAAAAAACTGGGTATGGCACCGCGACAATTAGCAGAGCAGGTGCTGACTCATCTGGATCTTAACGGTATCGCCAGCAAAGTTGAGATCGCCGGTCCAGGCTTTATCAACATTTTCCTTGATCCGGCATTCCTGGCTGAACATGTTCAGCAGGCGCTGGCGTCCGATCGTCTCGGTGTTGCTACGCCAGAAAAACAGACCATTGTGGTTGACTACTCTGCGCCAAACGTGGCGAAAGAGATGCACGTCGGTCACCTGCGCTCTACCATTATTGGTGACGCAGCAGTGCGTACTCTGGAGTTCCTCGGTCACAAAGTGATTCGCGCAAACCACGTCGGCGACTGGGGCACTCAGTTCGGTATGCTGATTGCATGGCTGGAAAAGCAGCAGCAGGAAAACGCCGGTGAAATGGAGCTGGCTGACCTTGAAGGTTTCTACCGCGATGCGAAAAAGCATTACGACGAAGATGAAGAGTTTGCCGAGCGTGCACGTAACTACGTGGTAAAACTGCAAAGCGGTGACGAATATTTCCGCGAGATGTGGCGCAAACTGGTCGACATCACCATGACGCAGAACCAGATCACTTACGATCGTCTCAACGTGACGCTGACCCATGATGACGTGATGGGCGAAAGCCTCTACAACCCAATGCTGCCAGGAATTGTGGCGGATCTCAAAGCCAAAGGTCTGGCAGTAGAAAGTGAAGGCGCGACCGTCGTATTCCTTGATGAGTTCAAAAACAAGGAAGGCGAACCGATGGGCGTGATCATTCAGAAGAAAGATGGCGGCTATCTCTACACCACCACTGATATCGCCTGTGCGAAATATCGTTATGAAACACTGCATGCCGATCGCGTGCTGTATTACATCGACTCCCGTCAGCATCAACACCTGATGCAGGCATGGGCTATCGTCCGTAAAGCAGGCTATGTACCGGAATCCGTACCGCTGGAACACCACATGTTCGGCATGATGCTGGGTAAAGACGGCAAACCGTTCAAAACCCGCGCGGGTGGTACAGTGAAACTGGCCGATCTGCTGGATGAAGCCCTGGAACGTGCACGCCGTCTGGTGGCAGAAAAGAACCCGGATATGCCAGCCGACGAGCTGGAAAAACTGGCTAACGCGGTTGGTATTGGTGCGGTGAAATATGCGGATCTCTCCAAAAACCGCACCACGGACTACATCTTCGACTGGGACAACATGCTGGCGTTTGAGGGTAATACCGCGCCATACATGCAGTATGCATACACGCGTGTATTGTCCGTGTTCCGTAAAGCAGAAATTGACGAAGAGCAACTGGCTGCAGCTCCGGTTATCATCCGTGAAGATCGTGAAGCGCAACTGGCAGCTCGCCTGCTGCAGTTTGAAGAAACCCTCACCGTGGTTGCCCGTGAAGGCACGCCGCATGTAATGTGTGCTTACCTGTACGATCTGGCTGGTCTGTTCTCTGGCTTCTACGAGCACTGCCCGATCCTCAGCGCAGAAAACGAAGAAGTGCGTAACAGCCGTCTGAAACTGGCACAACTGACGGCGAAGACGCTGAAGCTGGGTCTGGATACGCTGGGTATTGAGACTGTAGAGCGTATGTAATCGATTTTTCGTGAGAGTGAAGCCTGATCAGGTTTAGCCGATCAGGCTTTTTTATTACCATCTAAATGTATTCTGAAAATAGGCATGCCATTGTTTTCTCGCTGTTGAGTAAGAGGCCAGAAGCGTAATATCCAGCTCCAGGGAAACGGTAACGGTTCAATTTAAGGAATACCGCAGTGTTTAAATTTCTTGTATTAACATTAGGCATTATCTCTTGCCAGGTTTACGCAGAAGATACGCTTATAGTAAATGATCATGACATTACAGCCATCAAAGATTGTTGGCAAAAAAATTCAGGTGATGATACTGACATTAACGTGATCAAATCATGTCTGCGACAAGAATACAATCTCGTCGATGCGCAATTAAATAAAGCTTATGGTGAAGCTTATCGTTATATAGAACAAGTGCCACGCACAGGTGCAAAAAAACCTGATACTGAACAACTTAACTTGCTTAAAAAATCACAACGAGCCTGGCTGGATTTTAGGGACAAAGAATGTGAATTAATCCTTTCAAATGAGGACGTTCAGGATTTAAGTAACCCTTATTCTGAATCAGAATGGCTATCATGTATGATCATACAGACCAATACGCGAACTCGCCAGTTGCAGCTATACCGTAACTCTGAAGATTTTTATCCAAGCCCTTTGACAAGAGGATAATTCACATATTTTTGGCATGTTTTGTTGCAAGCTATTCCTGATAAATGATTGCAACAAAACATCCAGCCTTTTTCACTGAGTTATTAAACATACTCGCGAGCGCGTAATTTTTTTGTCCTTCAGCGATAATTCACAATCACTTCATTACGTTGTACTTTCAGCGACGGAATTAACCGCCCACCGCCAGGCACTTCCCAGATAAATCGCAACGGTTCTGCTGCCGCTATACCGGAAAAGGCCACGGTGGTTCCGCTCTGCCCATCTAATTCGACACAACGAGATTGCGAACACAAGCGAACCCGCAGTCCTGCAGGTGTCGGGCCGATAAGCTGATACCGCCACGCCACCAGCGTCATCAATCCTGAAGCAGGTTGTCGCGTAGAAAGAGGTGCAGACGACATCGACTCACCGCGATGATTTAGCGTAATTCCGACACTACTTGCCTGCCACATCCCCTCCCCGGCGGCTTGCACCAGCAGCGGAAACAATAATATTGCTAATAAGGTTCTCATCATTTACCGCCAATTGTCGCCGTCATGCGGATATGTCGGTTATCAGACAGTTCCAGATTCGACAGCACCACTAACTGCGGCAAGCTGCGGCGCAGAAAGCGAGACAATAATGGTCGCAGCGCGTGGTTCACCAATAAAACTGGCGGCGCACCCAACATCTCCTGACGGGATAGAGCTTCCTGAGTTTGCGCCGGTAACCGATCCGCCAGCCCTGGCTCCAGTCCGCCCCCGCCCTGCAACGCCTGTAGCAACAAACGTTCCAGCGGTGTATCGAGGCCAATAACATGGACTTCATCTTTGCCAGGAAACCACTGCTGGGTAATCGCCCGTCCCAACGCCACGCGCACGACGGCGGTTAATTCATGTGGATCGCTTTGGATGGGCGCATGTTCCGCCAGCGTTTCGAGAATAGTGCGCATATCGCGAATCGGTACTTTTTCATCGAGGAGATTTTGCAGCACTTTATGCAGTGTGGTGAGCGTGACGACGCCAGGGACGAGATCTTCCGTCAGCTTTGGCATCTCCTGGGCGACGCGATCCAGCAACTGTTGCGCCTCCTGACGACCAAACAGCTCTGCGGCATGCTGGCTAATGAGGTGGTTAAGATGCGTTGCTACCACCGTGCTGGCCTCAACCACTGTGTACCCCTGAATCTGCGCCTGTTCTTTTAGCGCACTTTCAATCCAGATAGCATTCAGGCCAAATGCCGGATCGACGGTCGCCTCACCAGGTAACGTCCCGGCAGCGGTTCCAGGGTTAATAGCCAGCCAGCGCCCCGGATAAGCATCACCACTGCCTATCTCCACGCCTTTCATCAAAATGCGATAGCGGGCAGGTTGCAGATCCATATTGTCGCGAATGTGCACCACTGGCGGCAGAAATCCCATCTCCTGGGCAAATTTCTTGCGGATACTGCGTATACGGCCCAACAACTCACCATCCTGCTGGAAATCGACCATCGGGATCAGTCGATAACCCACTTCCATTCCCAGAGAATCTTCCAGTTGTACATCGTTCCACGTCGCTTCGACAACGGCATTATTCTCTGCCATTTTTACCGGTTTTGGTTCGGCAGGCGCTTTTTGTTCGCGTCCACGGATCCACCAGGCCAGCCCCAGCAATCCGGCAGTGAACAGCAAAAATACCAGGTTCGGCATTCCAGGCACCAGGCCGAGTAAACCGAGCACGGCAGCGCTTAACAACATAACGCTTGGGTTACTGAAAAGCTGATTCACCATCTGCTCGCCAACATCCTGATCGGTGCTGACACGCGTAACAATGACCCCCGCGGCGGTAGAAATCACCAGAGCCGGGATTTGTGCCACCAGACCGTCACCAATGGTCAAGAGCGTATAACTTTCCGCCGCGTGTCCCATGCTCATGCCATGTTGCAGCACGCCGACCAGCAACCCGCCGACAACGTTAATGACCATGATGAGGATCCCGGCGATGGCATCGCCGCGAACAAACTTACTTGCCCCGTCCATTGAGCCGTAAAAATCGGCTTCCTGAGTGACTTCGGAGCGGCGTTTTTTCGCCTCATCTTCACCAATCAATCCGGCGTTAAGGTCGGCGTCAATCGCCATCTGCTTACCCGGCATACCATCGAGAACAAAGCGCGCACCCACTTCTGCGATACGCCCGGCACCTTTGGTAATGACCATAAAGTTGATGATCACGAGAATGACAAACACCACGATACCGATAGCGAAATTGCCACCAACGAGGAAGTGACCGAACGCTTCAACCACCTTCCCTGCCGCCGCTGCGCCGGTATGCCCTTCCATTAAAATGATACGGGTTGAAGCCACGTTAAGTGCCAGACGCAACAGCGTGGTAAACAACAAAATGGTCGGAAACGCAGCAAACTCAAGCGTGCGCTGGGTAAACATCGCCACCAGCAACACCATGATCGACAAGGCAATATTGAAGGTAAACAACAGGTCGAGTATGAATGCGGGCAGTGGCAGCACCATCATCGACAAGATCAACAGGATCAAAATCGGTCCGGCAAGGATCTGCCATTGTGTCGATTTCAGGTTTGTGGGCAGGCGCAGCATCGCGGCCAGATTACTCATGGGTCGGTTTCTCGTTAATAAAATCCAGGGCTTCCGGCACCGGAAGATGAGTAGGTTGTACAGGGCGCTGTCCACCAGCCAGACGCCAGCGTTTCAGTTGCCAGACCCAGGCCAGCACTTCCGCCACCGCGGCGTACAGTTGACCCGGGATTTGTTGACCAATCTCCACATGTCGATACAGCGCTCGCGCCAGCGGCGGCGCTTCAAGCGTCGGGACGTTATTTTCAGCGCCAATTTCACGAATGCGCAGCGCGACCAGCCCTGCACCTTTAGCGACCACTTTCGGTGCGCTCATTTTGTTTTCGTCATACTGCAACGCTACCGAATAGTGGGTCGGGTTATTGACAATGACATCCGCTTTCGGCACATCGGCCATCATCCGACGCCGTGCGGCAGCTCGCTGCATCTGACGGATCCGCCCTTTAACATGGGGGTCGCCTTCGCTTTGTTTGAACTCATCACGAATATCCTGCCGCGACATTCGCAGCTTTTTCAGGTGGCTGAAGATTTGGAAAAAGACGTCAAATCCCACCATTGGAATGACACCAAGCACCACCAGCAGTGCGCATAGCCCTACCAAATCCATCGCATTACCCATGGCGGTAATCGGAGACTCGGCCATTAAGCGCATCATATGCGGCCAGTGATGCCAGAGAAAAAACCCCGTCACGCTGCCAACCAGGATGGTTTTCAAAATTGCTTTAAGCAACTCCGCGCCAGTCTGTGCCGAGAACATCCGTTTTATGCCCGGTAGCGGGTTGAGTTTGGAAAACTTCGGCTGCAAGGATTTTCCGCTAAATACCAGCCCCCCCAGCATAACCGGAGAAATGAGCGCCACCAGCACCACGCCGCTAATCAGCGGTAGCAGCGCCAGCATGGCTTCTCTGATCAGCAGAATAATTTGCCCGAGGATCAGATTCGGGTCTTTGATAATACTGTGATCAAAATGCAGCCCAGCGGAGAGCATGCCCGACAATCGACGGGCCAGCGACACACCGCCAAACCAGATAACACTAACGCCCACCAGCAAAATCAGCAGTGAGGTCAGTTCACGGGAACGCGGGATTTGCCCCTCTTCCCGCGCTTTTTCTAGTCGGTGAGGTGTGGGGGCTTCTGTTTTGTCGTCGCTCTCGTCAGACACGTCGCCAATCCTGGAAAGAGTATTAAGCGTAAATGATGCCAGAGCGCAAAGCGTTCAATGGTTTGAGTAAGGGGCAAAACAGGCGGGATTTAGGGCTTTTGCTGCCACACATCAAGCATAGTGTGCGTTTGTCGGATGCGGCGTCATCGCCTTATCAGACCGCCTGATATGACGTGGTCACGCCACATCAGGCAATACAAATCAAAATCCAAGACTATCCAACAAATCGTCCACCTGATCCTGACTGGCTACCACACCGGCTTTGCTGGTATCGACCTGAGGTCCATTAAGCAAACTCTGGTTTTCACGTTTTGGACGCGACTCCTGTTCCGGGATGTTTTCCAACAGCACCATCAGCAACTGGCGTTCGATCTCCTGAATGACATCCATCATCCGCTTAATGACCTGCCCGGTGAGATCCTGAAAATCCTGCGCCATCATGATTTCCAGCAGTTGCGCGTTAGTAAAGCTGGTATGCGCGGGTACATCTGCCAGAAATTTCCGCGTATCTGTTACCAGTTCACGGGCGTCGGCAAGGTCAATCGGATCGGCAAACCAGTCATCCCAACGTTGGGTTAACGCTTTTGCTGATTTCTCCATTTGATCCTGATGCGGTTGTGACGCCTCAACACTGTTCAGCGCCCGCTCCGCAGCCTGGGCGGTCATCTGCACAACATAGTACAAACGATCGCGCGCATCGGGGATGGCTTCCGCCGCTTCGGCAATGGCCTGATCCAGTCCCAGTTCCCGCAAACTGTCGCGCAGCATACGCGTCAGGCTGCCGATGCGCGCAATGATATCGCCAGCTGAATGCTCGTCAGCAGGTTTGATTGATGGTTGCATCATAGTCGCATCCTCACATGCCCAGTTTCTCAAAGATTTTGTTGAGTTTTTCCTCCAGCGTCGCGGCGGTAAATGGCTTCACCACATAGCCACTGGCCCCCGCTTGCGCCGCAGCAATGATGTTCTCTTTCTTCGCTTCTGCAGTCACCATTAACACTGGCAATGCCGACATCGCGCCATCCGCACGAATCGTTTTCAGCAATTCCAGGCCATCCATGTTGGGCATGTTCCAGTCGGAGATAACAAATCCATAACCGCCTGCCTGCAACTTATTGAGAGCGTCGACGCCATCTTCCGCTTCCTCAACATTATTGAATCCCAGCTCTTTCAGCAGGTTACGCACTATGCGTCGCATGGTGGAAAAGTCATCCACAACCAAAAATTTAAGTTCTTTATCCGCCATTTCACACTCCTGATTTAAATACGTATCGCCTGTCCGGCACTAATTTTTGCCAACATTTGCTGGCTTACCTGGTTAAGATCGACCACTTCGCAGACACCACCCATATTGATGGCCTCGCGCGGCATGCCGAACACCACGCAACTTGCTTCGTTTTGCGCAAGGGTCCATGCCCCCGCCTGACGCATCGCCAACATTCCCGCCGCGCCGTCGTTGCCCATACCGGTCAGGATCACCCCAACCGCATTACGCCCCGCCTGTTTGGCGACAGAATGGAACAACACATCTACCGAAGGCCGATGACGGTTAACCGCCGGGCCATCGTGAATTTTGATTTGGTAATTTGCGCCACTACGCGCCAGCTCCATATGCCGATCGCCCGGCGCAATATAGGCATGCCCCGGCAAAACACGTTCCCCGTCTTCGGCTTCTTTAACCCCGATCTGGCAAAGCTTATTAAGTCTGTCGGCAAAAGAGCGGGTGAAACCGGGCGGCATATGCTGGGTAATTAACAGTGCCGGGCTGGAAAGCGGCAACGGTTGCAGTACGTGACGAATTGCCTCAGTTCCACCCGTTGAAGCACCAATCGCAATCAGTTTTTCAGAACTCAACAACGGCCCTGCCTTCAGCGTTGTCGGTGCCGACAATGGCTTATGTGCTGCAAGGCTCGCCTTTGCTGCTGTACGCACCTTTTCAGCAATCATTTCGCTGTACGCCAGCATTCCTTCGCGAATACCCAGTTGCGGTTTGGTGACAAAATCTATTGCCCCCAGCTCCAGCGCGCGCAGCGTGACTTCTGATCCTTTGCCGGTCAGGGAAGAAACCATCACAACGGGCATTGGACGCAAACGCATTAATTTTTCGAGGAAATCCAGTCCGTCCATCCGCGGCATTTCAACATCCAGCGTCAGCACATCGGGATTGAATTTCTTAATCAAGTCACGCGCGACCAGCGGATCAGGCGCGGTCGCCACCATTTCCATGTCGCTATGGCTGTTGATGATTTCTGTCATGATCTGGCGCATCAGTGCCGAATCATCGACAGATAACACCCTGATTTTGCTCATCGTTAATCCTTACTTAGCGCATACACCGTTTGACCACGCAGCGTGAAGCGGCGCTCGAGGTGGCTAAAGTTTTCAGAGTGACCCGCAAACAGCAATCCGTCGGGTTTAAGGAGCGGAACAAAGCGGCGCAAAATCTCCTGCTGGGTAGTTTGATCGAAGTAGATCATGACGTTACGACAGAAGATCGCATCAAACGGCCCCGGCACGGTGTACTGTTTCGCCAGTAGATTCAGCGAGGCAAAATCAACATAGTTCGCCAGCTCCTGACGCACGCGTACCAGCCCTTCATGCGGTCCCGTCCCTCGCATGAAATACCGTTGCAGTTGCTGCGGCGTCAGGTTTTTCAACTCTTCATGGCGATAAATACCGCTTCTGGCTTTTTCCAGCACTTCGGTGTCGATATCACTGGCAAACACTTTCCAGCGTCCGGGCGCGGTGCCCAATGTGTCAGCCAGCGTCATCGCAATGCTGTACGGCTCTTCGCCGGCCGCCGCGCTCCATACGCGATACTCGCCAGAACGGCGACGTGCGTGATCCGCGAGCAGAGGGAAATGATGTGCCTCACGGAAAAATGCCGTCAGATTCGTGGTCAGCGAATTGATAAACGCCTGCCACTCACCGCTGTGCTGATTAGATTCCAGCAAGTTCAGATAATGACCGAAATCCGTCAGTCCCAGCGAACGCAAACGACGAACCAGTCGGTTGTAAACCATGTCGCGTTTATGGTCAGCCAGAACGATCCCGGCTCGTTGATAGATCAATTGACTTATCCGCCGAAAATGCGCGTCGGAAAGCGCCAGGCGCTCGGTCATCTGTAACAATAAAGACGTTTGCCCACAGGGCAGAGATGAAGTCATAGCGCCTTCTCAATCACTTCAGGATACCACTGGCGCAATTTGTAACTGCGCCGACTCATGTCGTGCTACTTCATGTTCTTCAAGGGTAAATACCGCCACACGCGACGAAAGATGGTCGGCCTGATTCGCCAGTTGTTCCGTTGCCACCGCCGCTTCTTCTACCA
>ERZ779880.2067-NODE-2067-length-15348-cov-8.159550_pt1 | contig 15348 bp, 13 predicted proteins | sample MGYA00511555_ERZ779880 | MGnify/ENA primary metagenome ERZ779880 (study PRJEB29588, sample SAMEA2145815) | human gut metagenome | biome: human gut; feature: human-associated habitat; material: faeces | place: Denmark | collected 2008/2010 ...
AGAATAAAGAATAAAGAATAATGAAGGTGGATCGCCTTCGCTGCGCTCAGCTCAAAAAAATTGAGCTGGGCGCGTTTTTTATTGGGAGATAAGGGGAGAGATGGAAAATAAGAAGAGAGATATTTCCAATAGGGGCGGCGGGCCTATTGGAAATGTGCGTGCGCGGCACGCACACCGGCATTATTCTTTATTATTTATTCATTATTCTTTCAGCCAAAGGCAGCTTTTGTCGCATGTTTCAACGCTTTGGATATCCCACCGAGGTTATCAACGCAATGTATTCACCTTTTCCACGGTGAAAATGTTGAAAACTCGGTTGAAAGTGTGGAAAACTAAACGGGTTTTCCACACTTTACACGCAAAAGTTGTTTTTTCATGGGGATATATGCCGGCTCGACAACAAAATATTGAACTTTTACCCTGGAGATGCTACAATAAACACACAGTTTACCGCCCTGACTGTCCACTATGGTTGTGGAAAACTGTGCCGGACGGGGCGGAAAATGCTGAATTTTCAACAAACCGGAGGGCTTATGCGCTGGATCGATAAGCTGGAACGCCGATGGGGACGGTATGGCATCCCCAATCTGATGAACATTATCCTGGTCGGGCAGCTGATTGCCTGGGTCATTGTGATGGTCATCAATCAGAACTTCTACTATGCCATCACGCTGAACAGGACTTCTTTAATGAGCGGGCAGATCTGGCGTGTTGTGACCTTTTTGTTTGTTCCGCCGCTGTCAACGGGCATTCAGTTGCTGCTGACGCTGTATTTCCGCTGGTGGGTCGGCAACTCATTGCAGCGCGCGTGGGGCGATTTCCGCTTTATGATGTACATCCTGGTGGGCATGGTGGGTGCATTGGTCGCCTGCCTGATCACCGGGAGCGCGGGTGCATCGGGCATTTTCCTCAGCCTGTTCTTTGCCTATGCGTGGATGTGGCCGGAGCAGCAGGTGCTGCTGTTCTTTATCCTGCCCATTAAGATGAAATGGATGGGCATTGCGGCTGCGGCTATGTGGGTGCTGGAGTTTTTGACCGGCAACTTTGCCAGCAGGGTCAGCCTGCTGTTCGGCATTGCCGGGTTCCTGGCGTTCTTTGGTGGTGAGATGTTCACCACGGCCAAGGATGCTATTGTGAGCTACAAGCGCCGCAAAGACTGGGAGAAAAAAATCAACCGGAAATAAGGCGATGCGGCATTTTCGGCGGGGGAAACGAATAAAGGTGGTACAGCATCATCCAAAGATGTGCGGTGCTGCCTGAACCATACAGACCCGGCGGGGTTTGTACCGACCGGACTTTTGGTGTGACAGAATTTCAATCACAAAATGGAGGTTTTGACCATGAAACTGATTACTGCGATTGTAAATAAAGAAGATTCCAAAAATGTTTGTAACGAACTGATCAAGGCAAAGTTCTATGTGACCCGCCTGGCCACCACCGGCGGCTTTCTGATGGCGGGCAACATGACCCTGCTGATCGGCACCGAGGACGAGCGTGTGGACGACTGCATCAAGGTGATCTCCCGCTGCTGCAAACAGCGCACCGAGATCGTTCCCGGCACCGCTTCCATCGGCGTTGGGCTGGAAACCGCTATGCCCATTGAGGTGACCGTTGGCGGCGCAACCATTTTTGTGACCAACGTAGAACGGTTTGAAAAGCTGTAATGCCAATGCTGGAACGCATTGCGGGCAACCGTGAACTGAAACAGGACTTAAAGACGGCGCTGGGCAGCGGGCGGATCGCCCACAGCATTTTGCTGGTGGGGGAGCCGGGCTGCGGTGCCGGCTTTGCCGCGCGCTGCCTGGCGGCGGATTATCTGTACCCCAATGGTGGCCCCCATGCCGAGGCGGTTCTGCGCGGGCAGGATACCGAATCCATTGTGGTGCGTGGGGAGGGGGCTTCCGGCCAGATCAAGGTGGAAGCCATCCGGGATGCGCGGCAGAATATCCAGAAATCAGCTCTTTCTTCGGATGCAGAGGGCCGTGTGCTGTTTATTTATGGCGCGCAGAACCTGAATGGGGCTTCGGCCAACGCAATGCTGAAAATTATGGAGGAGCCGCCGGAGGGAGTCATGTTCCTTTTGACGGCTTCCAGTGCGGCGGCGGTGAAAGAGTTATTCTTCCACCATGCGATCAGCGCGGCCACGGTGGTAATGCCCGCCGTGACCAACTGCTCCACGGTGGCGCTCTCGATGGGCAGTACGGGCTTGCCCAGAGCGCTCAGCACCTGATTGGCCAGTGCCAGCAGCAGGACAGCGGTGCGGGCGATAGTGCCTGCAGAGATAGTGGGTGCGTTGTAAGTATGTGCCTTCATGTTTATGGTTCCTTTCTTCAGTTGATGATAGCGCGGATGCCGCGCTTGGCAACAAAATCACGCTGCTGGTGTTTCACGGCAGCAGCATAATCTAGGGCGGCGTGCATATCGCCGTTGCAGTGGGCATCCGGGATGCGCTGCACGGCTCTTGCAGTGGCCTCGCCTAGTGCGATGGCCGCGAGAGAGCTTTCGTACAGGTGGGTCTCGAACTCCTCACGGGCTTTCTCTGCCGCTTCCTGCTGCTTTTCCCGGCGCTCGATGCGCCGCTCAAGCATCCAGAAGCAGAAGCCCAGCACGCTGGTTGGAATGCCAGCGGCTACAATTACAGTCCACATTGGACTCACCCCTCCCCCAGATCGTCAGCATCGTCCTCTTCGGCGTCCTCCCAGGCCTGCTGGATCAGCGGGCCATTGGCGCAGATCGCGTCCATGGTGGCGTCTGCCTGAATGTTGGTCGCCATCAGAGCCTTGTCCATGGTGCCCATGGCAAAGTAGCCGGTAAAAACTTCGCCGCCGGGCAGGGGCGCTGCTACGGCGATCTTGGTGACCTTGTGCTCCTCCAGCGTAGCGAGTACGTCAGAGAGCCAAGCTGCATAGGGTGCATCAGAAATCAAACAGCTTGCCATGTGGCTATCCTCCTTACAGTGTCCATCTGCTCTTATTCTGCCGGGTATCCACGTGCACCCAGCCGGTGGCTCTGCCCGCCTTGACGGCGTAGCGTCCTACGCCGCCCCAGTCAGGCATCAGGCTTTCGGCATAGGCAGCTACGTCCTCCACGCTCACGCCCGCCACCTGGATGTCTGCCGCCCTGCCCAGCAGGTGCTGGCTGCTCTTGGAGCCGCCTACCTCGGTATTGTGTTCGTGGGTGCGGTAGCCGCTGGTAATGGTCACGGCTTTGCCAAAGTGCTCCCGGATGCACTGCAGCACCACGGTCAGCGTTTCGTCCACGAGGATGGTATCGGTGCCGTCCCGGCAGCGGAACTCCCGCGTATTGAAGCTCGGTGCAAGCTTGCGGTTGCCGTCCTTTGCAAGACTATACTGTCTGATCATCTCGCTTCACATCCTTTCCTTACAGCCGCTGCAGCAGCGCAGCGATGGGCTCTACATAAAACCGCTCGTAGCCTGCTGCGTTGGGGTGTGTGCCGTCACTTGTGTACTTGTCGCTCAGCCCGCTGATGCCGTGGCCGCCCATGGGCGGTGTGCTCTCCGCAATGTCTACGTAGGGCACGCCCCACTTTTTCAGCGCTGCAAGAATGGCGGACTTATAGGTCTTGTACCAGTTTTCGCTGCTGCCAAACAGCCCGCCGTGCGGGAACACGTAGGCCACGCGCTTATCACTGTGGTTTTTTGCCAGAAATTCCAGCATTTTTTCCAGTGCGCCGGTCATGGTCGTTTCGTCGTAGGTGGCGGCAAAGCCATCGGTCAGGGTGCCCACCGGGGCGTTGTTCCACGCATCATTCACGCCGCCCTCCAGCAGGATATAGTCTGCCTTTGCAAGCGCCGTGGAGCTTGTCACCACCGTGCTGATGCAGGTGCGGATGCCGCCGTTTACGTTGTCGGTAATGTTCGGAGCCAGCGTTGCGCCGCTTACGGCTTCATTCACAAACGCCATCCCGTATTTTTCGGCCAGACGTTTGCCGTAGCCACCGACACTTCCTTCGCCGTAGGCGATGCTGTCGCCTGCAATGTACACTGTCTTTCCGGTCAGCACGCTTGTGATCTGCCCGTTGCTGTCATAAATCGCCATATCAGTTTTCTCCGATAAATGCTTGTACCTTGATGTCGCTCAACAGACCTTTGTACACCTTGCACTGGTAGATGGTGCAGTCCAGAAAGCGGGTGTGCTCACCCGTTGTGGTATAGGAAGCACCAAAGATAAGTGTTTCAGGTACATCCCTGACCGGATCGCCGGTCTTTTTCCATTCGCTTAGCGCACAATGGGTGCTGCCAACACGATACTGGGCACCGTTCATTTGAATGACATAGCGCGTCTTAGTTTTTGCGTGCTCCAACGTATCGCACAGGCGTGCATCGGTGTTGCTGTATAGGTAATAAGCAAAATCAATCGTGCCAGTGTTCGGATTCAAGCTGCCATTAAAGCCCGGCATATTATTAAAGCTGCCCGTCTCAGTCTGACAGTTGACCATGTTCGGCCATGTGCTTGCGTCTGCATTGCCTGCCACCTGCGCTTCCCACAGAATGGTATACTGCGGGGTCTCGGTGGAGGCGTGCTCCAGCAGTTTCAGCCCGGTATCCACACACTTGCTCTCTGCGGAGGAAGCGGACTCTTCGGCTGCGAGCGTATACAGCAGCTCTGCGGTTTCGGCTTGCTCAATGGTCACCGCGCAGCTGGCGCTCTTTCCGCCTGCGGTGGCAGTCACCTTGCAAGAACCGGCTTGCACAGCGGTCACTTTGCCGCTTACCACGGTCGCATAGCCGCTGGGGCTTACCGTCCAGATCACGGTGCGGTTGGTCGCATTGGCGGGCAGGATCGTGGCAGTCAGAGTCTGGCTGTCGCCTTCCGTCAAGGTCAGCGTTGCTGCACTCAGGCTCACACTCTGCACGGATACCGTATCACCGCCCGCACCCCATTCTGCACGTAGGGCATCCAGCGGGGCTTTCATCTGACTGTCTTTGTAAAGAGCATTTTCAAGCAGGGAAAGGATCAACGCTTTTGCGTTCTCGGTAAAGCCTTCGCCTGCAGGTCCTGCCGGTCCCGTTTCACCCTTGTCGCCAGCATCGCCTTTCGCACCGGTATCGCCCTTGGGCAGTACCAGATTCAGCTTGCCGTTCTCAATCGTTGCACTCGCAGTGCTGCCGCTGGTCACAGTGCCAATGGTCAGGTTCGTTGTCGTGCTGCCGCTGGTGTTGCTTCCACCACTCCCGCTGCTGCCGGTGTCACCCTTATCGCCTTTTTCACCTTTTTCACCTTTGGGCAGCACAAGGTTCAGCACAGGGGCTTCCGCAGTGCCGGTAATGGTTGCTGCCGCTTCTGTACCGCTGGTCACAGTACCAATGGTAAGGTTCGGGGTAGCACCGGTGTCGCCCTTTGCGCCTGCTTTGCCAGCCTGTCCCTGTGCACCATCTGCGCCTTTCGGACCTGCGTCACCTTTTTCGCCCTGTGGACCGGTGTCACCTTTGGGCCCGGTCTCGCCCCGGGGCAGGATCAGGTTTAGTTTGGGGTTTTCAGCTGTGCCGCTGATGCTGGCCGATGCATTGCTGCCGGTCATTACCGTGCCAATGGTCAGCACCGGCGTAGCGCCGGGTTTGCCCGGATCACCCTGCGGACCGGTATCGCCTTTGTCGCCCTTGGAACCCTGCGGACCTGTATCTCCGGGGTCGCCTTTTTCACCCTTGTCACCGGGAGCGCCATCTGCACCGGCAGGGCCAGCCGGACCGGTCTTACCGACAGCGCCCTGAGGGCCAGCCGGACCGGTCTTGCCGGTATCGCCCTTATCTCCCTTCGGCCCCTGTGCACCTGCTGCACCGGGGTCACCTTTGGGCAGCACGAGGTTCAGCCGACCGTTTTCAATGGTGGCGCTGGCGGTCGTGCCACCGGTCACCGTGCCGATGCGCAGTCCATTGCCGGATTCCTCGGCAAGATCCCGGATCCCTTCTTCCATATGGTTCAGCTGTTCGGCTGTCAGCACCTCACCATCCCGGAAATTCTGTACTTGGTATGTCATATGGTTCTCCCTTCCAGGCGTGCTCTGCCAAGCAAAGCTTTGCCCAATATGGCGGTCTCGTCCGGCTGCGCTGCGGTCCACAGCTCTTCCAGCGCTTCATAGGCAGCGGTAGCGTCGGCATTGCCTTCCGACAGCGGAGCCAGCAGTGCAAGCAGCACCTGCTTTTCCGTGCCGGAAAGGCCGCTGCTGTGCGCGTTCAGGAAAGCTTGCCATGCCGGGGTGCCCGGTTCCGGCATGGTGCCATCTTCGGTGCCGCTGTTTGCACTGACGCAGTAAGCCAGATCGCCGCTGGTCAGCGTGCGGTTTCCATCCGTACCCTCAAACGTGATGCAGCCGCAGCCGGGCAGCGCAGTCACGAGAGCCGGTACTTCCACCATTCCATCTGTCACCAGTGACGCGGGCGGATCTGTGCCGCCCGGCACGTGCCAGAATGCCCGGATGGTCAGCCCTGCCCACTCACTGGATGCGGTGACCGTGAGACGGTATACGCCCCAGTTCTTGGCATAGCCTAGCCGCAGCGGCTGCTCATATCCTGCTGTCTTTACAGCTCCGGCAGGGGAGAGGAATATCTGTTTTTCGACCATGGATCCTCCTTTCTTATGTAACGTTGATCGTACAGGTATAAACAGCACCGCCTATATGTGTTATTTTGATCGTCGCGCTTCCCGGGCTCTTTCCGCGCACGATCAGAGCCATGCCGCTTGTGGACGCCGTGATGCAGTCGCCTGCGACTTCCATTTTGAAGTCTTTCCTCATGTTAGCACCCGCAGGCGTCAGGACAATATCACCTTTCAGCTCACTGCCCGCTGCGATGGTAAGCGGTCCCGACCAATTCACCCCGATCCCTGTTGCAGGAACGCATTCAAAATCTTCCGTAAGGTTGACGCAGCGGAATGCGACAAGCTTCGCCTCAAGGTCAGGGCAGGTTCCGGTGTTCGCAATGGTCACGGTGATGGCTTCGTGCGGTTTCAGTTCACCACTCTTGTAGATCCATTTTGATACGTGACCGTCCGTTCCGGTGCCCACCCAGATCACATCGTCAAAGCCGTACAGTCCTGTTACTTTTATGCCGACAGCTTTCGGATACTTACCGGCATATTCAGGCCATGCGTGCTTTCCAAGATCGATCGTTACCTCCAGATAGGTACATCGGACAATACGTACTTTGTACTGCCGATTGTCAGCATAGCAGGTAACGCTTCCTTTGGTGCGGCTCTCATTGGAATAAATGTTTGGAAACATCTCCTCCAGCAGCTTCGTCGGGAGCGCTTTGTTATACACCTTGCACTGGTACACTTTTCCGCGCAGCTTGTATGTTTCACTGTTAATCGGTTTCATCATGTTTTCCCCGATACGCAATGTGCCGTTAAAAATCGCCGTCGCGTCGTTGCCCGTCACTTCTCCATATTTTTGCATATAAAAGTCATAGAATTTGAGCACGCCGCTTTTTCGCATGATCAGCAGGTTGTACACCTTGTCCGGGTAGGAGCTGTAGTTGTTCATATCAATCGACGGGCACTGGCTGAATTTCCAGCAATTTCGGATCGTTATAAAGCCGCCAACCGGTTTCGCAGATTCGTTTTCGCCCTCTTCAAGAGATAGTCCAACGTCAAAGCCTGGGCATTCATTGTAATCATCTGCATAAGTCATAGAACTCAGCACAGGAATAAAGCTGAAATTCAACAGGCCATCATCGTGGTAGTTGTCCATTTGAAAGCTTATCAAGACCGTGAAATCCTGTTTTGTTGCAAACAGCTGTACACCAGTATCGATGCCGAAGGTTCCATCAAATATCACAGCTTCTTTTTCTGCATCATAGTGCGGGTCATTCGAAATATCATAGACCGGATCGATTTTAGTGTCGTCACTCGAAACCTCCAGGTCATGCGATTTTAAAATAACATGGCCGTCCTTGATGCTTGCTTGGTCGTTCTCCAGCTTTGCCTGCGCGGGATCGTAGACTGAAAATCTTGCTTCGGGGAACCGTTCACAGCTTCGGTTCGTGATGAGCTTTGCTTTCGAAAAATCGCAAGCCCATTCGCTTAGCATCTCATCAATGATAAAATCTCCCGTGACGCTGCACTGGTTGAAATAGGGATAGATGCCGTGGTTGTTTTCAAAGCGCAGTCCTTTGTTGAAGTTTGCAAAAAGGATGTGGGTGCACAGCCCGGTTTTACCTTCCACCACCATAGTGTTATTGGTAAATATCACCGGTGAATCATATGTCCCCGGGAATGCAATAAAGCCGTCCCGGTCAACATAGCTTTTTCCCATCACGTTGTCCGAAAACACCATCGGATCTTCTGGGTCATAGTCGCCTTCCTCGGTATAACGGTAGATGAAGTTAACGCTCGGGTTGTACCGCACCTGCAATTTGTAGTCCAGCTGATATTTTTCCTCCATCAGACGGCAGTTTTCTTCATCCTGCAAAGCACCCTGTCCAAAACAGGAATTGCCGATGCAGGGGTTCCATGCAGGACCTTCGATAGAGCTTTCCACGCAATCGATAAAGACGTTGTTTTCGCAGATGACGTGCTGCTTTCTCGGAGCCACATCGCGTCCGTTTCCTCCAAGAAGCGCCGCACAGCCTACACCACGGTCCTGCTCTGCCATTCCTGCCATATATTCGGGCGGCATATAGCCAAGTCCACTGCCGATAAAGTGATTGCTACTCACCTTACATCTCATTTTGGGAAACGCTGCCTCAAAGCGGAACAGGCAAACACTGCCCCAGCAGGTCAGGTAAAACAGATTGTCCGTGATTTCAAAATATCCGGTTTTCTCCCATGTGTTCCAATGGATCGCCGCATTGCCGTGTATCTGCGAAAAGATGCAGTGCCGGACAAACAGATTGTGTACGCTGAACGGCACCAGCCCGATGCCGCTTACATGGTGCGAATACGAACCCTGCACATTTTCGTTGTACCAGATGTCGTAGAAAACGCATCCTTCTATCGTGATATTCTCGCACCATATCTTATTGCCGTTCGCATCTTCCCGCTGCATCAGCTTCAGGCCGCAAGTCCACACGGTGTTCGTGCCGTTCGGGTTTATGCCTTCCCACCGGCAGTTTTCAAATCGGATGTTTTTACACCCTTTTACAACCATCTCCTGTCCCTTCCAGAATGTAACATTCTGGATGAGCACGTTTTCCACGTTTTCCATAACGATGGAAAGATACTTGTATCTTTTATTCCCGCCATCGATTACGCAGTTGCTCTGATTCAGTACTTGGTTCAGCGCATCCGTGTCATCCGTGATGCCGTCTCCGACAGCACCATACTGCTGCGGCGTGACAGACCCGGTGGACGGTGTGGTCTCTTCCAGACCGGCAAGCCAGTCCTCGATGTGGTTCAGGTGTGCAGCAGTCAGCACCTGACCGTCCCGGAAGCGCTGCACCTGATAATCTGACGGGCTAGACAGGCTCTGCACGGCAGCGGCCTGCTGTATGGCGGTTTCTGCCGAAAAGGCGACTGCCGGTGCAGCAGCGGCGTTTGTGGATTCCGGGATCAGGTTGCCCAGCATGGCAGAGCCGAGAACTGCCTGCCCCAGAAGGGCGGTATTGGATGCGTCCAGCACGCCTTTGCGGAAGGGGTCACAGGTGGCGGTCATGCTGACGGTGGCCTTTCCGTTTTCATCTGGGGTGAGGGATACCTCGAACTGCCCGGCCCATGTCTCTTTGTCGCGGGTAAAGTAAAAGCGCACCCACTGTCCCTGCAGCAGCGTTTCCAGCTTGTCGCGGATGCCGGGCCATTGCGCTTTGGGGCGGCCGCAGACGAACTCCATGGTGATCTTCCGCTTTTTGTAGTGCACACTACCATCCACGGACCGTGTCAGATCCAGCAGAAAATCTGCCCCGGGAACCTCCACAAGGTTCGTGTCGGGCTCTTCAGGGCCGATCTTGGGCGAATCCTTTTTCAGCCACAGGCCATACGTGGAACGCAGGGAAATGGTAGTGGATGCATCCAGAAAGATGCGCACATCGTTCAGATTCGGATTCTGGGCGGCAATGGCTTCCATTGCGGCATAGTCCCTCACGTGTAAGTCACCTCCGTGCCATCATCGTGCGATTCGACAGCGTGCGCTGCTGCCTGCGCGGCCGGTTCCGGCTCCGGCGGGCTGTAGATCAGCTTTTCTCCGTCCCACAGGTAATCCGTGTAGGATCCCTTGGAAATACCGGAAAGGTCATCCAGCAGGATCTCGTCCGGCGGCAGCGGGTTCGGGAGGATGCTTTCGTGGCACCAGCCGCCCGCATACAGCCGCCCGTCTGAACAGACCTTGCATTTGAATTTAAAGTGTTCCATGGTGTCTCCTATCACATAAAGCCGTACAGTTCCAGCGGGCGGCAGACCGCGTTGTTTACGCTGGAGCCATCGTTGAATGGGGTCTCCAGATCAAAGAACCAGCCGCCCAAAATGGTCATGCCCTTATAGCCGGATTTGCGCTCTATACCATCTCCGAACATGATCCCGTTGGAAAGCGCTGTCACAGATCTCCAATGCGGTGTGTTCCACGGGTACATGATGGTGTACGTTGTCCCATTGACGGGGATGACCGCAGTCATTTTTCCGGCAGTACCGCCACCGGCAAGCCATGTTCCGCCCTTGTAGCTGTCGTAAACCAGAAGCACGGCAGAGTACGAGGAAAGGTCAATGTTGGTGATCTGGGACGAAAAGCCACCCACCGGATTGCCGCTGGAATTGGTGCTATACTGCCAGCGGTAGATCAGGTTGTTCCTGATACCGTGGAAGTAAATGCCGCCGCTGCGGATAGAGCAGCTGCCTGCACCGTCCGTGATGGAGATGGCGTTGGACTGGATATTGACCATGCTGCTGCCATCCATGACCCGGATACCATCGTTCAGGATCTGTACCCGTTTGCCGGGCAGAGAATCGTGCCGGACGATGAGGCCGTTCTGCGGCGTAAATTCCAGAAAGTTCGTGGCGGTTTTGGCAGCCTCGGCAGCGTCCTGCTTCGCCTGATTTGCGGCGGTGTCATCCGTGTATTTGGACGCTTTCACCCAGTCGGCAGCCTGATAGCTGCCGGACTGTCTGGATGTCTGGCAGCGCATGATATCGCCGCCGGTGCCCTGCATCCAGATGTCGCCTACATCATAGGGCGGGGTGGGTGTTACGCCAAAGCATCGCACCTTGCCGTCTGCGGTGGCTTGTGCCGCAGCAGCGTCTGCCAGAGCTTTCGCCACGCCGGTGTCACGGATGACGGTCCAGCTGTAGGTGCTTCCATCCAGCACCCAGCGGTAGCCCAGACCGGTGAGCTTGTCGTAATACAGATCGCCGATGTGCTGCTTTTTAGCGGTGTCGGTCGTCCAGTTTTTTGCAGGCTCGTTTGCAGCGGTGGGCGTGCCGGCATAGAACCAGCTGGTGATGTTATCATCGATCTGGTTCTGCAGATCTCCCATCTTCACGACAGCATTCGAAAGCCCCTTGGAGATATCCGATAGCTTACTGTCTGTGCTGCTTTTGTAGGCAAACAAGCGCTTCAGCATATCCTGATGGTATTTCTCGGAAGCATAGGCGCTTTCCTGCAGCAGATTGGTCGTGCCCATGTTGGCCACCTGCCGGTCAGTCAGGGTGCGGCGGGTCATGCCGAAGGTGAACTCTTTCTGCGCAGGCTTTTCCAGTGGCTCCACTAGTTTTGTGCAGAGCATTACGGCATCCACACTGTGCGGGGTGCTGACGATGTGGGAGTACATGGCAAAATCCAGCCGGTCGGTGTCGTAGCCTGCATCCACAAGATCCACCGCCCGGATGACGTAACTGGTCTTCATGGCATAGTTCTGCTGCAATGCCTGCACACCGGCGGCAAAGGTGTCGTTGGCGCTGTCTGTGTCTAGCTCTACAATGCGGGTAATGATGCCGAACTTCTGCACGGCTGCATCGTTCTGGATCCAGCCCTCTTCCAAGTTGTAGGAGTAGCCCGATGCAGGCAGATACTGCGCAATGGTGGCGGCATCTGTTTCCATAATGCCCCAGCGCTCCTCGTGCTTATCCTTGGAGGTGTCCCGCCACCACATAAGCTTGTAGTACCACTTGGATGTGTCCACTGTGTGCTTGTTGCCGATAGGGTAGATGCGGGTGTACAGGTCGGTGGCATCGGTGGTCTCGCTCAGGTTGAGCAGATTTTGTCCATACTCGATTTTCTGGGCGGTCTGCCGCTTGGCTTCCACTGCCTGATCACAGTAGTTCAGAATGTTCAGACCGGTGGCAGCATCAAAGCTGCAATAAAAATATCCGCCGAACACTTTGAGCACCAGCTTGTCCAGAATGTCCCACACTTTGCCGTAGTCCTCGCCAACACCGTATTGGTCGGCATCACCGAACTGCACCACAAGGTTGCCCAGTGCCGCCGTCACGGTGCCAAGCTGGAAGCATTTCATCTTGCTTTTTACCTGATCGTTATGTGCGTCGATCAGGTGCTGCAAAAACTGGCGCAGCGTGCCCTTGTAGTTGAAGGGGGTGATGGAAGAATCGTTGAAGTAACTCAGTGCGCCCTCGCAGTACACCACCCGCCGATTGTAAAAATCGGCCTCGTGCTTCAGCACCCGTCCGCGCCAGATCTCTTTGCCATCCCGCCGCACCTGTACCACCGTGCTCAGTTTTTGCAGCATATCGTACTGTGCATGATCCCGCGTCATGGTAAAAACAAGGCTGCCGCCCTTGCTGACCTCACGGGTCAGCTTGGGGGACAGCACCAGTGCCTGCGAGTCGTTGGGACGATAGAGCAGCAGCTTTGCGTCCGGGTTGCCGTAGGGGTATGCATAGATCTCGTACATATCAGTTTCCTCGTTCGCTCAGCACTGCCAGATCGCCGAGATTATTGTTCACGCTGGGGGTGATAATGCGTCCCACCTGCTCGCCGTCAAGCGCGATCACGCTGTTTCCGGCTTCTGGCAGATATTTCGCCACCACGCCGTAGAGCCGCTCCATCTGCGCCTGCATCTTGGCCTGATAGGCAAGCATGGCGTTGTTGTCCGGGTTCATGACATAGGGGTCGGTGCGATAATCGTAGCCAGCAAAGGCGCGCTCGTTGCCGTACCAGTAGGCGTCCTGAATGTCCTTGTAGGAGTGCGCCTTCTGCGTGCTGGTGGTCTTTTTGCTCTTGCCAAACTTTGCAAACAGCGCAACGCCCAGCGCCACAACACCCGCTACAATGGCCACGATGGCGGCGACTTCCGGGTTCGACATGATCAGTGTGCCAACCTGTCCAAGCGCTCCGCCGATGCTCTCTACGATCGTGCCAAGGCTGCCCATGCTCCCGGCAAGTCCGGCAATGTTCGTGCCCGCGTTGGAAACAAACGTACCGATGCTGGTACCCATGGTGCCCAGCACGCTCATGATCTTGCTGCCGACGTCGGAGATATCCACGTTCAGACCGTTCAGGATATCCTGCACCCCGCCGTCCTTGCCCAGTGCATTGCCCAGACCCTTGGCAATACCGTCCGCGATGCTGCTGCCGATATCCCACGCCTTCTGCGAAATGTCGCTGATCTTATCGCCCAGCGCCTTGTTCAGCTGCCGGATGAGGTTCAGCCCGAAGTCGTCAATAAGCTTCTGGCTTTCCGGTGCAAGGCCGTTGTACAGGGTGGACAGTACCCACTGCCCGATAGACTTCCAGTTCTTGCTTTTTACGGCAGAGACCAGCGTGCTGAAGGTGTCCAGCACGCCCTTATCGGCCTCCTTCTTCCAGCCTTGCAACAGACCTGAAAAGTTCTTGGAGGAGGCATCCTCCAGCGTTTTTGCCACCTGCTCGGTGCCGTCGGCGGCGATGGTCTTTACCTCCTTCACCGTGCGCAGCGCACCGTCGATGATGGCGGTGTAGGTCTTGGTGATGGTCTGCTTCTGGCTTTCGGTGCCGTCGGTCAGGGTCTCGGTCACGGTCTGGATGGTGGCGCGGATGCCGTCCACCAGCGTTTCGCTCGTGGAGGTAACGGAGGAGGCAAGCTCCCGCACCGTTTCCATGGTCTGCTGCACGGTCTTTTTGCCGTTTGCGCCGATGGTGGTAATGGTCTTGATATTCTTCAGCACACCGTTCACCAGCTGGCGGCTGGTCTCGGTGATGGTCTGCTTCTGCTGTTTCTGCCCGTTGGAGAGCACCTCGTCGGTGGTCTGGGTGGTGCGGGTGACCTTGCCCAGCACCTCGGTGACGGTATCGGCGTAGGAGCTGACCACAGAGGCCGCCGTGGCGGTCTTGGACGCAGCCGCTGCGGCTTTGGAGGCCGAAGCCGCGGCAGCGTCCCCGGACTTGGTATAGGCCGGGATGGCGATCTCTGCCATGGTCTGAGCGCTGCTGCCAAGGCTTGTGTTGGCGCTTGCCCAGCTGGCAGCCCAGTTGTCCTGTTTGCCGCTGGCGGTCTCGGCCAAAGAAATACCGGCAGTGACAGCGGTGGCGGCATTGCTCACCACATTGCCCTTGCCGGTCAGGCCCTTGATAAAGCCCTGTATCAGGTTTTTGCCCCACTTCACAGCCTGCGAGGGAAGGCTCTTGATCCAGCTCAGTGCGCTGGAAAAGCCGCCCTTGAAGGCGGTCAGCATACTGGAGCCCATGCTCTTTACGCCGTTCGCCACGCTGGTGAGGATGTTCTTGCCGATGTTCAGCCAGTTGATGGCAGAGATCACAGACAGGATCGCCTGTAAAATTTTCTGCCAGTTGGCCAGCAGGGCAGGCACGGCCTGTATGATGCCCGCGATCAGCTGCACGATGATGGAAACACCCTGCGCAAGGATCTTGGGCATATTGTCGTTGATGATGCCCGCAATATTGATGATGATATCCGGCACATAGGCGATCAGCTGCGGCAGACCGGCGATCAGGCCGTTGAGCAGCTGGGTAATGCAGTTAAGACCTGCATCCACAAACTGCCCCGCGTTGGCGCGCAGTTCCTCGGTAAACGAGAGCAGCTGCGGCAGGGCAGTGGAAAGAAACGCCGGGATGCCCTGCGCAAAGCCCGCCGCCAGACTGCTGACCAGCTCCGTGCCGGTCTGGAGCACCTCCGGTACAAGGCCGTACACCAGCTGCGGGATGCCCGCCAGCACGTTGCCGATCATGGGCAGCAGGTTGCCCTGCAAAAAGGTGCGGGCAGTATCTGCCAGCGCCTGCATGGGCGCGGTCAGGTCTGCGCCGGTGCTCCAGTCGCCCAGTACGTTCTGCGCTGCTGCCTTCATGGCTGCCATCGTTGTGCGGACATCTTCCTCAGCGACTGCAACGACCATGCCGATTCCCATGTTGAAGGTATTGTACATGATCTTCTCATCGATCTCGCCCTTTTTCTGCATCAGCGGGAAGATCGGCGGGATCTGGTAGCTGTCTTTATGAATCACAGCGCGGACGCC
>ERZ779880.2079-NODE-2079-length-15266-cov-4.367497_pt1 | contig 15266 bp, 9 predicted proteins | sample MGYA00511555_ERZ779880 | MGnify/ENA primary metagenome ERZ779880 (study PRJEB29588, sample SAMEA2145815) | human gut metagenome | biome: human gut; feature: human-associated habitat; material: faeces | place: Denmark | collected 2008/2010 ...
CGTGTTTGCGCTTGGCGCATGGAGAAAAGGTCATCCTACGAATGACACGCTAAATCGGGAATGGTGAGAGATACCGATACGTATTATGAATACAAAACACCTATTTATAAATTTATTGCTTATGAAAACAATTTTGCGAGGAATTAGTATGAGGTTGTCGCTCATCGCGATGGTCTTATGTTTATGCGCCGCATGGCCGGGGCATGGGCTGGCTTGGGGTATGACCGGGTCGGCGAGCCCGGCGGGAATGACCCCCGGGGCTCCACAGCGCCGGGCGAAAGGGGAGGTACGGTTTTCCAATACTCTGGATCCTGTAGCTTATAGCTTTATCTACAAGTGGGATCCGATGGCTACTTGGAGCTTGAATTTCAATATCGAGAACTTCACGAAGGGCATGGCTGTACGTGTACAGCTGGCGAACACGGCGAATCCGGACGGGGTAGAGTTCCGCTTTGAGGATTCTGAGCCGGCGCAAACGTTAGACAATGGCGGCTTTTGGATACCGGACGAGAAGTTGACGGACTATGGATATAGCGTTGGGCTTCGTCTGCAAATGAATAGCTCGAAGGAGTGTTCGGCGGACTATACCGTAAAAGTGTACAGCTCGCGAGACATGGGCACGGCTGCCCTAGCCTCTACCGGGCAAACGATACGATTTATGCTCGGTGATAAGGCTCCCGCTATGGGAGAGTTGTCGCGTACATCCGGCGATCTGAACGAGGATATCCCTTTTGCGATCAACGTGACGAAGGCTGGTTTCCTGCAGGGGCAACACGCTAAGATGAAGATTTATCTGAATGGCCCTTCTGAAGGCTTGACCCTTTCCGGGCAGAACCTAAGTAAAGAGACTGGTCTATATAATGAGCCTATATACGTATTAGATATTCCTTCGTTCTCCGCTACGCAATTCACGTTGATGGCTCACGCCACGGAGGAATGGAACGGAACGGTTCAAGTGGATATTTGTGATGCGGACGACAATAGGATAGTATATGGCGGCCAAGCACCGTTCGTTTTTCCGGCCAATAACTCACAGGACGATATAGCCGCTTTGAAAGCGATCGCCGAGGCCAATCCGCTGAACTCGGACTTGCAGAACTTCATCTCCAACAAGGATTACTTGAAAGACAGGGGATCGAACGATGGCTACAACGTGGGCGTGACATGGAACACCGAGTCCACGAGCCGGGTGAAAAGCTTCTTCATCGATGATGGTAGGACACAGACGGTCACTACCATGGATGTATCGGCGTTGTCCGGGTTAGAGCAGTTGGACTTGCAGAATACCCGGTTGAAATCCTTGGATTTGTCCACTTTGACAAAACTTCGGAGCTTGAGTTTGTATGGTAATGATTCGCTTACTTGGTTTACGGTGAAGCTCCCGAACTCGTTACCGGAGAATTTCTGGATGAATGGTTATACTACGATCATGGCCGGTACTCCGGTAGATGGCAATAACGCTTACGCCGCAGCAGGCACGGAGATCGATCTATCCGCTTACGCTACGGTGGGTGGCGTGAAATCGGTATATCAATGGTACCTTATTGATCGGGCTACTGGTAAACGGACGAAAGCGACTATGCAGGCGGTATCTGGCAAGGACGGTGCTTTCATATTTGAAGGAAAGCCGGGCGAATATTATAAGTGCGAGATCACAAACAATAATTACAGAGATTGGTGTATGGAGACACCAAGGATCAAGGTTGCTCGTGGCTCTGCAGACTACTCCCCTGCGGACATCGCCGGATTGAAGAAGTTGGCTGCCGATAACCCGAATATCACCCAATTGAAGGAGTTCGTGGATAGCAAGGGCTGGGAGCGCGAGAATTGGAACTCTTATCAAGACAATATCCGCACGGACTGGAGCACGGGTGAGGTAGGCCGGTTGACACATTTATATATCTGGTTCGAGTGGAACTCTACGGATACGATCTCTCAATTAGACCTAAGCGCTTTCACCGAGTTGAGGCATTTCGAGTGCGAGAATCACATGAATATCTCGAAACTGGATGTATCGAAGAACACGAAGCTGGAGCACTTGCATATATATAGTAAGAATCTGTCTTCTATTGACCTATCCAAATGTCCGGAACTGCGATATTTTAGATTCGGTACGAATCGCACGTTGGAGGGACGGTACCAAGATACGAAGCTGGCGGCACTGAACCTTACCGGTTGTTCGAAGCTGACGGAGCTTTACCTTGAGCATTCGCCTTTGGCTTCGCTGGATATCTCATCCTTCAAGCTATTGAGCCGTCTGGAGATTGAGTACTGCCCGAACTTGAAGTTGCAAGGTTTCGACAAGGTTACGAGCTTGACCTATTTGGCCTTGCCGCATACAGAACAGTTCGCGGATCTGGTAAAGAACCTGCCGGCATCTATCCGTCAGCTATATCTGCAAGATACGGAGTATGAGCTTCCTTCCTCACAAGTAGGGAAGAATTTGGAGTCGTTGGGATTGCCGGGATACGTGGAGAGTCTCGATCTGGCTCAGTACCCGAACTTGAGTAACTTGAATGCGGATGGATCTCTTTTGAGATATTCTACGGTGAAGAACTACCGGCAGATAAATTATGAGGGTTGGGGACGCATAACGCTTACTTCCCCCTCTCATCCGGGAGATCCATACTGGTTCGAGAACGGCGATACGATCGATCTCTCCTCGGAGGCCGTGATCGATGGCATAGAGACCGTATTCCTATGGGTAAACGCCAAATATAGGACAGAGGAGAAAGAGGCATTGAAGCCGGTGCCAAACCGTCCGGGCGTATTTGTGCTGAACAGCAAGGAGGAAAAGTATGGAGACTACTATTGTAAGCTGATGAACCCGAGGTTCTGTGAAATCACGGAGATCAATGTACGTTCCGGTTGGCAGATCGAGACCTCACGTATCCATGTGGAGACCACCGTCCCCCAAGTATTCGCCGAGAGCGACGTGGCTACCTTGGCACGTATCGTAGACGCTTCCAACAACAAGGCATTGAGCGAGTGGTGGAGCAGCGACGCATGGAAGACAAACGAGGGCTCACTGTATGCGCAAGCCGTTTGGAACGACGAGAACCCGCGCCGCTTGATACATTTATATATGTATGAGATGGGCGAAAGCTTTACGAAGAAGGTAGATCTCGCTGCCTTGGATAAGCTGGAGATCTTGTCGTTGACAGGCAATAGGGTGGAGGAACTGACCTTGCCGAAGAACAATACGGTATTGCGTTCTTTGATGCTGGGTGGAAACTATTCTTTGAAATCTTTGATCGTATCCGAGTATCCATCGCTGGAGTATCTGGATGTGTCTAGTACGGACTTGACGGCTCTCGACTTGTCTAAGAACAAAAACTTGAAGGAGTTGTTCTTGAATTGGACGATGCTTGACGGGGTAGAGAACAGCGCTTCGGCTTCGGGCCTTGCCGCTCAATTAACCGCATATGGCTTGCCTATACCCACTACCCGGATCGATTTGGCGGACTTCCCGGCCTTGATGTCTTTCAATGCCGATGGTTCGTGCTTGGAGTTCGCTAACGTGGAGAACCCGCGGCAATTGGAGGCTGCCTTCGGTGTTGTTAGGTTGCCGGTAGGTGAGGTTCGTCCGGGAGGTTTCGTGGCTTATGGGGAGACAATCGATCTTTCCTCACAAAAGATGGTAGGTACATCCGCCTCTCGCTTTACTTGGGTATTCGACGGCGATACGATCGACCATACGGACAGCCGCTATACGATTACCGAAGACTTGACCCCGAATTATCAAATTGCTGGTCTTGTAACCAATCCATTATTCCCCGGCTGGACGGTTCAGTACGATGCGTGGGTTTACACCTGCGATGGCGATGCGAACCTCGACATGCTGGTAAACGTACAAGACGTGACCGCTACCGTAAGCTACATCTTGCGGGACAAGGATAACATGATCCCCAACTTCGGTTTTGCCGAGGCGGATGTGAACTATAATAATAATGTAGAGATCGCTGACGTAATCGGTATCGTCAACCTCATCCACGGCAAGCCGGTTACCAAGGCCAGTGCACTGCGTTCTGAGGCCGAGGTTCCCGTACAAATGGAGCTCGACGCTGATAACTTCTTGACGATGAATAGCCAAGTACCGGTAGCCGGTATCTATCTGGAGTTGGTGGGAGCCATCGACGAGATCCCGTTGCTGGGCGATGCCGCCAAGTTCCTGCAGGCTTCCAGCTTGAACGGGGATACCTTGCGGGTGATCGGTTATAGCTTGGATGGCCGCACGATTCCTTCGGGCAAGAGCCGTATCCTGCGTATGCCGGCGGGCGTTACCTTGGTAGGAGCCTCCTTCTCCGACGCGAAGGCCAACAGCTTGAGGTCCGGTGGCGACGCGATCGTAACCTCCAATGCCCCGATCGAGGCGATCAGCCGCTTGGAGGCCGTCTCCAACTATCCGAACCCGTTCCGTGGCAGCACGACCTTCTCTTATCAACTGGAGGAACCCGCCCAGACGGTTATGATCCATGTATTCTCCGCGAGCGGTGCGTTGACCGCGGTACTGAACGGTTTGCCCGGCGAGGTAGGCGAGAACCGCTATACGGTTGCCCTTCCTTTACCGGCGGGCGTTTACTACTACCGCTTGACGGCGAAGACAGGCCATGGTGTGAAGGCAAGTAATACTAACATCTTTATCTGTAAGTAAATTATGAAAGTGAATCATATAAAACAATTATTCGTAGCCCTCTTCCTGCTGTTATCGGCGGGAACGGCTACCGCCGCCCAGTGGAAATTGGCGAAGACGAACCTGAACGCCGCTGGCAGCAAGGATACGCTCACCTTGAAGGTATCCGATAATACGGTAGATTTCTCCTCATTCCAAGTGGATTTCACCTTGCCGGCGGGCGTATTGCTGAGCGGTACGCCTATCCTCGGCGAGCTGGCGGACGATCATGCGCTCACGTGGAGCAAGCGCGCCGATGGCAGCTTCCGCTGCGTGGTATACAGCGTGAGGAATACCGAGATGAAGGCCCCGGGTGCCGTGCTACGCATTCCGGTAGAGCTGGCGGTCTCTTTCGTGGAAGGGACGTTCACGGCGAAGAACGGTCTCTTGTCCGACAAGGCATCCAAGGGACAGCCAGTCACGGATCTCACCGCTACCTTGACCTCTCATAAGGAAAAGGCCAAACTGGTCGTGAACGTATCGGGCTTGGAACAGGTGGTCAATACGGAGAAAGCCGCTGTATTGGACTGTAAGACCATCCCGGCGACCCTTCCTGATGGCAAGACCTTGACGATCGGGTACTATAAGGACGAGAAATGCACAGAAGTCGCAGGCGAATCAGACCGGAAGCAAGAAGGCATCTTCTTTGTCAAGGTATCCTATCCGGAAGACGCTGAATACGAGGCTTTCGAGCAAATCTATACCATGAGCCTGACAAGCAAGAAGGCTATCGCCGAGGGCGACATCACTCCCCCGACTGCCGCAAGCATCAAGGCGGGCCAATCGCTTTCAACCTCCTTGCTGTCCGGCGGTAGCGTTACAGATGAGGGATATCTGGTAGCCGGTACCTTCGCTTGGACATACGGAAACACCGTGGTGCCGGCAGGTACGCATGAGTACTCCGTGACGTTCTATCCGGATAACTCTTCTTATTACAATACGGCGGCGTTGTCCGTGGCGGTCAAGGTAGACACGACCTATAAGGTCACCGCTGTACAGACAACGGGTGGTGCCGTAAACGTATTAGGCAAGGCTGAGGATAACGTGTATGTAAAGGGTCAAAAGATCTCCTTGGTAGCGACCCCTCTACCCAACTATCAGCTTTCAAGCTGGTCGATCGCGGGCGAGAGCGTAGACTTGGGCAAGAAAGACACGCTCACGGTTACGGTAGGTGCGGATCGAACCTATAGCGCCAACTTTACCCCGATCCTGCATAAGGTATCTATCGAGACATTCGGCGATGCCAGCGGCGACCTTAAAGTGACCACGCCGGACGATCAGGCGGCGGATGGGCAGAAGCCGGTCTCAAATGGTGATGAATTGCAGCAAGGCTCGATCCTACAGATTGCGGCAATCCCGAGCGTGAACACCCAGCTGAAATCATTGCAGATAAACGGGGAGTCGCTCAAGGGCGACAAGGTAACGCTGACCGGGCCTTTGACGATCAAAGCCGTATTCGAGCCTAAACCGGTCAACATGGCCCTTGTCACCCTCGAAAAGAAGAACATGGAGCACGGCTCTATCTTATTATATAAGGAAGACGGTACGCTGATCACTTCCGGCTCTACCGTAGCGGTAGGCTCGAAGATTCGGGTAATCTCCCTTCCGGATGCCGGGTATAAGCTGGAGGGTAACGTCGGTCTGTCCGGCGTGACAGGACCCGGCACCGACAATCTATGCGCCGTGACCGGCGATATCACGTTGGTAAATGCCTCTTTCGTTGCGAAAGGATATGCTGTGACCGCCTCCGCCGTAAGCAGCAACCCGAGCCAGACCGCCTCCGGTACGATCACCTTGAGTAAAGAGGGTGAGGATGGTAGTTGGACTGAAGTAGGCAGTGGTGAAGAACTGGCATATGGAACGAGAGTGCGCATAGCTAAAGCGGAAGGGCAAGCCGGCGCAAGCTTGCTTACCATCTTGGCGAACAGCAAGGAAATATCCCAGAGTGATATCTTGACCGTAACCGGCCCCTTGACCGTGACGGCCGTGTTTGACCATCGGGTGAAGATCAAGAGGGAATACATCTTTTGTCCGTATCAAGAATACTACTACAGTGGCGTATCCCGCCCCTTCACGCCTTTCGCCTCGCAGACTTACGCAGGCTTCTCGTTCGATGTCAAGTATAAGATAAATGACGGTGAGGAAACTTCGACGGCTATTGATGCGGGCGATTATACGGTCGTATTGAGGCGTGCCGAGGATGGCTTGTATGAGGCGTTTGAAGAGATCTATCCGGATCCTAATAAGCCGGATGAAGGACGTGTAGGCTTGAAAATTAAAAAGTCTAAAGTGACGATAACGAAGGCTCCTACATCGCATGGAGCGAATCCTGGCACTCGACCGGGTACTGAGTTCGTGAATATTATATCAGAGACGAAGGATAATGTAACGACATACAAGATTACACCGAAAGGTGATGCTCTTAAGAATTACGAGGGTACGACTATTTACTATTATTCAACGAATCCTGTTGTGAACTTCTCTTTAGGTAATAGCACTCCTGTTTTACGTTCGAGTAATGGATCGCAACCGGAGGGTGTGAGGATTACGAATGGTGGTCTTCCTTGTGATTTGAATGATATTCGAGCAGGGGTAACGATCACATTGGAGGCTGTTGCGCCTGTAGGTCAGCACTTCGTTGAGTGGTCAGACAAAAATAGTGACAATCCAAGGGTATACCAAGTAACGGGAGATGTCGAGATTTATCCTATATATGCTCCTAAAGATGAATACCCAGCGTGTACATTGGCTAAGTCATCTGAATATAATGGCATGGCACAAACCGTGGAGGTAAAAGGTAGTGATACTTCTTGCGTGATCTCTTTCTACCAGAATGAAGAAGATTGTAATGCCGAGGTTAATAAAGTGCCATTGAAGAATCCGGGTACATATTATGTACGTGTTGATCGTCCGGAAGATAAAACTTATAAATCTTATACGAAGGTGTTTACTTATGAGATTACTTTGGGTACACCTACGGTTACATGGCCTGCGGCTTCCGATATATTGTCCGGTCAAAAACTATCCGAGTCTGTTTTACAAGGCGGTCACGCCGGTATCGTAGCCGGAACATTCGCTTGGAGCGATCCGGATAAGGAGATTACCGAAAAGGGAATGCAAGAGATTGCCTTCACGCCGACCGATCCGAATTATAAGCCGGTTAGTAGCAAGATAGAGGTGAAGGTTGTCTCCTCTACCTCTTCCTCCACCGATCCGGAAACCCCGGTCATTCCTGTGGATCCCGTAGACCCGGAGAACCCGGACGTGCCTACCGGCGTGGAGTCCATCGAGGAGGGTATGAGCCTGTATACGGCCAACCAATCCATCTTCGTGGATATGCCGCAGGAGGTTGCCTTGAAGGTGGTTGACGTAGCCGGTATCGTTATTTTCGAAGGAAAGGTTTGCGGCAAGATGGAGATTCCGGTAGGTCATGCCGGTGTCTATTTCTTGAAGTGTACCGCTCCAGATGCCTCGTTCGTGAAGAAGGTCGTGGTTCGTTAGTGCGAGCCGTTTTTATCGTATCATAACACTGCCCATCATAAGGTCTTTATGATGGGCATCGTAAGCAGCTTATACTGCCCATCGTTACGACCTAACGATGGGCAGTGTTATTTAGTAACAGATGTAATTGTTTATCTTACGTTTTATAAGAAATATCCTGTAAAAAACTTCGAATTATATTTGGTGGTATCAAAAAAGGCCGTATCTTTGCAACGTTCAAACAAAAACAATAAAGACAAGAACAATGACACGCAACTTGCAAAATAGTCTCATTATTTCTCTAAACATTATTCAACTCTGGGAACGGGATAGGAAGTGAGACTGTATGCTTTGCGAGCATTACGATAGATGAAAGAGCCTTTCTCACTTCCTTGTGAGAGAGGCTTTTTTAGTTAGTATAGGATATTAGTAAATTAAGAATATAAGATTATGTCAGACAGATTATTTATTTTCGACACCACCTTACGTGATGGTGAACAGGTTCCGGGATGCCAGTTGAATACAGTGGAAAAGATTCAAGTAGCTAAGGCATTGGAACAGCTAGGTGTTGATGTGATCGAGGCTGGTTTCCCTGTCTCCAGTCCCGGGGATTTTAAGAGTGTGGTTGAGATCTCAAAGGCCGTGACTTGGCCGACCATCTGTGCCTTGACCCGTGCGGTGGAGAAAGATATCGACGTGGCAGCCGAGGCGTTGAGATTCGCTAAGCGGGGACGTATACATACCGGAATCGGCACTTCTGATTCTCATATCAAATACAAGTTTAACTCCACGAGAGAGGAGATTATAGAGCGTGCGATCGCCGCCACGAAATACGCTAAAAAGTACGTGGAGGACGTAGAATTCTACTGTGAGGATGCCGGGCGTACGGATAATGAATATCTGGCCCGTGTCGTGGAGGCCGTGATCAAGGCCGGGGCTACCGTAGTGAATATCCCGGATACGACAGGATATTGCTTGCCGGATGAGTACGGGGCGAAGATTAAGTATCTGATGGAACATGTGGATGGCGTACATAACGCTATTCTTTCCACTCATTGCCATAATGACTTGGGCATGGCTACTGCGAATACCGTACAAGGCGTGTTGAACGGAGCCCGTCAGGTGGAGGTAACCGTAAACGGTATCGGTGAGCGTGCAGGTAACACGTCATTGGAAGAAGTCGCCATGATTTTCAAGAGCCATAAAGAACGTGATATCATCACCAATATCACGACGAATAAGATCTATAGTACGAGCCGTATGGTTTCTAGCTTGATGAATATGCCGGTACAACCGAATAAGGCTATTGTCGGACGTAACGCATTCGCTCACTCCTCCGGTATCCATCAAGATGGCGTTTTGAAGAATGCGCAAACCTACGAGATCATCGATCCGAAGGATGTGGGTATCGATGATAACGCGATCGTATTGACTGCTCGTAGCGGTCGTGCGGCGTTGAAGCATCGCCTGCATGTTTTAGGTGTGGATCTGGAGCAGGAGAAATTGGACAAGGTGTATGATGAGTTCTTGAAACTGGCCGATCGTAAGAAAGATATTAATGATGATGATGTTTTGATGTTGGTCGGAAAGGATCGTACGGCCACACACCGTATTAAATTGGAATATTTACAGGTAACTAGTGGTGTTGGAGTACAATCAGTCGCAAGTATTTGTTTAAATTTGTCGGGAGTAAGAAAATACGAGGCCGCGGCTGGTAACGGTCCGGTTGACGCAGGCATCAAGGCGGTGAAAAAAGCGATTAGTAATAGTGACATGACGATTCAGGAATTCTTGATTCAAGCCATTAATAAAGGTAGCGATGATACGGGCAAGGTACATATGCAGGTAGAGTATAACGGGGCTACCTATTATGGGTTCTCCGCGAATACCGATATTATCGCCGCTTCCGTGGAGGCTTTCGTGGACGCCATCAATAAGTTTATAGTAGACTAAAAATAGACAAGACAATGAGCAAGACATTATTTGAGAAAATCTGGGACAAACACGTGGTGGACACGTTGCCCGACGGAACCATACAATTGTATATCGACCGTCTGTATTGTCATGAGGTGACTAGCCCGCAGGCTTTCGCCGGATTACGTGCACGTGGATTGAAGCCCTTCCGTCCCGCGCAAATCACTTGTATGCCGGACCACAATATCCCGACATTGAACCAAGATAAGCCTATCGAGGACCCTATATCCAAGAATCAAGTGGATACCTTGGAAGAGAACGCGAAGTATTTCGGCTTGACGTATTACGGTCTTCAACATCCGAAGAATGGTATCATCCATGTGGTAGGTCCGGAGACAGGCTTGACGCAGCCGGGTATGACGATCGTTTGTGGCGACTCCCATACTTCTACGCACGGTGCCATGGGCGCTATCGCCTTCGGTATCGGTACGAGCGAGGTGGAGATGACCTTGGCTACCCAATGTATCATGCAGCGTAAGCCGAAAACGATGCGTATCACGATCGATGGTGTACGCAAACCGGGCGTTACGGCGAAGGACTTTGCTTTATACATTATTAGTAAGATGAGTACCAGCGGTGCTACGGGCTATTTCGTAGAGTACGCTGGCGAGGCGATTCGTAATACGACCATGGAGGAACGTTTGACAATCTGTAACCTTTCGATCGAGATGGGTGCCCGTGGCGGTATGATCGCTCCGGATGATGTTACTTTCGATTATTTGAAAGACCGTGAGTTTGCCCCAAGAGGCGAGGAATGGGAGCGGAAGGTGAGCGAGTGGCGTCAGCTGTATAGTGATCCGGACGCTAAGTTCGATAAGGAGATCGTTTTCCACGCCGAGGATATCGACCCGATGGTTACGTACGGTACGAACCCGGGCATGGGTATGAGTATCAGCAAAGATATCCCCTCCTTAGAGAGCGTGCCCGAGGCAGGCCGTATCTCTTATAAGAAGTCTTTGGATTATATGGGCTTCAAGGCAGGCGAGTCTATGTTGGGTAAGAAAGTGGATTATGTCTTTTTAGGTAGCTGTACGAATGGCCGTATCGAGGATTTCCGTGCTTTCGCCTCTTTGGTGAAAGGAAAGAAGAAAGCGGATGATGTAACGGTTTGGCTGGTTCCCGGCAGTTGGCAGGTAGAGCGGGAGATTCGTGCCGAGGGGATCGACAAGGTTTTGGCCGAGGCCGGCTTCGTCCTTCGTCAACCGGGATGTTCCGCTTGTCTGGCGATGAATGAGGATAAGGTTCCGGCGGGTAAATATGCGGTCTCCACTTCCAACCGTAATTTCGAGGGCCGCCAAGGACCGGGTGCTCGCACCATCTTGGCGGGGCCGCTTGTGGCCGCTGTGACAGGTAAGATCACGGACCCGAGAGAACTGATGTAAAGACTAATCTAATAAAGTAGCATAAGATGAAAACAAAATTCAATATAATCACAAGCACTTGCGTGCCTCTTCCTTTAGAGAACGTGGATACCGACCAGATTATCCCAGCCCGCTTTCTGAAAGCGACTACCAAGGAAGGGTTCGGCGAGAACTTATTCCGGGATTGGCGATATGATAAGGAAGGTAATAAGATCGAATCATTCGTCTTGAACGATCCTACGTATAGCGGAAAGATATTGGTAGCGGGAAAGAACTTCGGTTCCGGTTCCAGCCGTGAGCATGCGGCTTGGGCGATCGCCGATTACGGTTTCCGTGTCGTGGTCTCCAGTTTCTTCGCCGATATCCATAAAAACAACGAGTTGAACAACTTCGTGCTGCCGGTTGTTGTGACTGAAGAGTTCCTCGCTGAATTGTTCGATTCGATTTACAAGGACCCGAAAACTGAGGTCGAGGTAAATCTACCGGAGCAAACGATCACGAACAAGGCTACGGGCAAAAGCGAGCATTTCGAGATCAACGCCTATAAAAAGGATTGCCTGATCAACGGATTGGACGATATCGACTATTTACTGGCAAATAAATCAAAGATAGAAGCCTTCGAGGCAGCACGCTGATTATGATAGAAATAATGGATACAACCCTCAGAGATGGGGAGCAAACTTCGGGCGTCTCCTTCGCCGCTCACGAGAAGCTCAGCATAGCGCAAGTGCTGCTGAGCGACTTAGGCGTGAACCGGGTGGAGATCGCCTCCGCCCGTGTGTCGGACGGAGAGTTTGAGGCCGTGAAGCGTGTAGCCGCTTGGGCCGCCCGTTCCGGGAACCTAGACAAATTGGAGGTCTTGGGTTTCGTGGATGGTACGGTCTCTCTCGACTGGATTGAATCCGCAGGTTGCCGTGTCGTGAACTTGCTTTGCAAGGGCTCTTATAAGCATGTCACCGAACAGCTTCGAAAGACTCCCGAGCAACACGTTGACGATATTCGTACGGTCGTATTGGAAGCGGCGAAACGGAAGATCGACGTGAATATCTATTTGGAGGACTGGTCGAACGGTATTAAGCATTCCCCGGATTACGTATTCTTGGTAATCGATGCGTTGAAAGGACTTCCGATCTGCCGTTTCATGCTCCCGGATACCTTGGGAGTCTTGAATCCCGGAAATACCTACGAGTATTGCAAGATGATGGTGGACCGCTACCCGGATTTACGGTTTGACTTCCACGCGCATAACGACTATGATCTTGCCGTAGCGAATGTATATTCCGCCATCCGTGCGGGTATCAAGGGAATCCATACGACCGTGAACGGTTTGGGAGAGCGTGCGGGTAACGCTCCTTTGAGTAGCGTACTTGCCGTTATCAAGGACCAGTTGGGAGAGGAGACGAGCTTGAGGGAGGAAAAGATAAACAAGGCTAGCCGTTTGGTTGAGACCTACTCCGGGGTGCATATCCCGCCCAATAAGCCGATCATCGGAGAGCATGTGTTTACGCAATGCGCCGGTGTCCATGCGGACGGCGATAGCAAGAACAACCTGTATTGCAACGACCTGCTCCCCGAGCGTTTCGGACGGGTTCGCGAGTACGCTTTGGGCAAGACCTCTGGAAAAGCGAATATCCGCAAGAATCTGGAAGCGCTCGGTATCGACATGGACGAGGGTTCGATGCGTAAGGTTACGGAGCGGATCATTGAGCTGGGCGATAAGAAAGAAATGGTTACCCCGGAGGATCTTCCTTATATTATCAGCGATGTGCTTCATCATGATAATGCGCTGGAGGATCAGAAAATACGGATCTTGAACTATTCCTTATCCTTGGCCCAAGGGCTGAAACCGGTGGCTACCTTGAAGATCGAGATCAATGGCGAGGCTTACGAGGAATCGGCTTCCGGTGATGGCCAATACGACGCTTTCGTTCGTGCCCTACGCCGGATTTATTCCCGTTTGAACCGCCCGTTCCCGATGTTGACGAACTATTCGGTATCCATCCCGCCGGGAGGACGTACGGATGCGTTCGTGCAGACGGTCATCAGCTGGAATTATGCCGGGGTCGATTTCAAGACTCGTGGTCTGGACGCTGATCAGACTGAGGCGGCGATCAAGGCGACATTGAAGATGCTGAACAAGATAGAGGATTAATAATTAAAAAGGTAAAGGGTATGAAAAAGTTGACTATCGCGCTTGTAGCGCACGACAATCGTAAGGCGGAAATGGTAGAATGGGCGGTACATAACGCTGAGTTCTTGTCTCACCACCATATTGTTTGTACGGGTACGACCGGAAATTTGGTTCGTAAAGCTCTCGAGGAAAAAGGGGTGAACGCGGATATTGCTTGCATGCATTCCGGTCCGATGGGAGGCGATGCTGAGATTGCCGCTATGGTTGTCCGTAAGGAGATCGATTTGGCGGTCTTTTTGATAGACGACTTGAATCCGCAACCGCACGAGGCCGACATCCAGATGTTGCTTCGCCAGTGCCGTGTTCATAACGTACCTATCGCTTGTAACCGTTATAGCGCCGACTTGATGATTACAAGTACCCTGTGGGATGATGACACGTATTTCCCCACGGAGCCTAAGTATGTACATTTTAACAGAGAATAATAACAAACATTTACGATGAAACTGAATATAGCAGTACTTCCCGGAGACGGGATCGGACCAGAGATTTCCGTGCAAGGCGTGGAAGTAATGAGTGCCGTTTGTGAGAAATTCGGACATGAGGTTCACTATGAGTATGCTCTTTGTGGCGCTGACGCGATCGATAAGGTAGGCGATCCTTTCCCGGAGGAGACCTATCGGATTTGTAAGGATGCCGACGCTGTTCTTTTCTCGGCCGTGGGCGATCCTAAGTTTGATAATGATCCGACAGCGAAAGTACGTCCGGAGCAAGGTCTTTTGGCGATGCGTAAGAAGTTGGGCCTGTTCGCTAATATCCGTCCGGTGCAGACCTTCAAATGCCTATTGCATAAATCGCCGTTGCGTGCCGAATTGGTGGATGGCGCGGATTTCTTATGTATCCGTGAGTTGACCGGTGGTATGTATTTCGGTGAGAAATATCAAGACAACGATAAGGCATACGATACGAATATGTATACCCGCCCGGAAATCGAGCGTATCTTGAAAGTGGGCTTCGAGTATGCGATGAAACGGAATAAGCACCTGACGGTTGTTGACAAGGCGAACGTACTTGCCTCTTCCCGTCTATGGCGCCAGATCGCTCAAGAGATGGCTCCTAGCTATCCGGAAGTAACGACAGACTATATGTATGTGGACAACGCCGCTATGCGTATGATCCAAGAGCCGAAATTCTTCGACGTGATGGTAACCGAGAATACGTTTGGTGATATCTTGACGGATGAGGGTTCTTGCATCAGCGGCTCTATGGGCTTGCTGCCTTCCGCTTCTACCGGAGAGAGCACGCCGGTTTTCGAGCCGATTCATGGCTCTTGGCCGCAGGCGAAAGGGCTGAATATTGCGAACCCCTTGGCGCAAATTCTTTCAGTAGCGATGTTATTCGAGTATTTCGACCTCAAAGAAGAGGGAGCCTTGATCCGTGAAGCCGTAGACGCTTCCCTCGATGCGAATGTCCGTACGCCGGAAATCCAAGTGGAAGGTGGAGCGAAATATGGAACGAAAGAAGTGGGTAGTTGGGTTGTCAATTATATCACGGAAAAGTAGTATAAATGGGCCGATTTCGCACCAGTAGTGGCGCAGGCTCACACGTATAGTGGCATCGGCTCACGCGAGTAGTGGCGTAGGCCAAT
>ERZ779880.2098-NODE-2098-length-15104-cov-3.104725_pt1 | contig 15104 bp, 10 predicted proteins | sample MGYA00511555_ERZ779880 | MGnify/ENA primary metagenome ERZ779880 (study PRJEB29588, sample SAMEA2145815) | human gut metagenome | biome: human gut; feature: human-associated habitat; material: faeces | place: Denmark | collected 2008/2010 ...
CCGAGCCGGAGTTCGGCTGACAATCAAAGGACGGAATGTATGAACGAAACGGTACAGGGAATCGTCATACAGAGCATCGGCGGCTTCTATTATGTAGAAGCCGCCGATGCGGTATATGAGTGCAAGGCGAGGGGGATTTTTCGCAAACGGAAACAGGCGCCCCTTGTGGGCGATTCTGTGCGTATTACAGCAGGCGTAGCAGAGCAGGAGAATACCATTGACGAAATATTACCCCGTAAAAATCAACTGTGCCGGCCTCCAATTGCCAATTTGGATCAGTTGGTGATTGTGGCGTCTACCTGTGAACCAGCCCCCAACCTGCTCTTGCTGGATAAGCTAACGGCAATCGCCGTCTCTAAGCAGATTAAGCCGGTGATAGTCTTTACAAAATCGGATTTATGTAAAGCGGATGAGCTTGTCAAAATTTATCATCACGCCGGATTTCCTGCCTTTGCCGTTTCTTGCCGGGATGGAAAGGGTGTGCTTGGGGTGAAGGAAACATTAAGCGGCAAGCTAAGCGCCTTTACAGGAAATTCGGGCGTAGGAAAATCTTCGTTGCTGAATTGCCTGGATGCTTCTCTTCGCCTGCCCACTGGTGAAATCAGCGGAAAATTGGGGCGTGGGAGGCATACCACTCGGCAATCTGAAATTTTTCACTTGGCGAATGGCCTTGTGGCGGATACGCCGGGTTTCTCTGCGCTGGATTTGGAGAAGAGCGAGGTCATCCGGAAAGAGGAGCTCCCTTTTTGTTTCCCGGAATTTCTGCCCTATCTTGGGCATTGTCAATTTACAAGCTGTACTCATACCAAGGATAAGGGCTGCGCCATTCTACAGGCCCTTGCGGATGGAGAAATTGAGCCGAAGCGCCATGAGAGTTACGTAGCATTCTATGAATCGGTTAAGGATTTAAAGGATTGGGAAACCGGATAATATGCACCGGAAGGGAAGTGGATGACAGGATGGTCAGATGCGTGATTTTAGGGGCGGGACCAATTCAGAATACTCAAATAACCCGTGGCTTTGTACGGCAGGATGATTTCATCCTTTGTGCGGATGGAGGTTATGCGCATGCCCGCAGGATGGGGCTGCGCCCGGATCTTTTGATTGGGGATTTTGATTCCGTAAAGCCACCGGAACATGCTGGTTGTGAAGTTTATTCCTATCCTCCTGAAAAGGATGACACCGATATGCTCCTTGCGCTTAAATGCGGGTTGGAGCGGGGCTTCCGCGATTATTTAATATTGGGCGGGCTGGGAGGCCGGTTGGACCATACCATTGCCAATTTTACGGTGTTGGCCTATGCCATCGATCATGGGGCAAAAGCAGTCTTGCAGGATGAGAAGAATGCGGCGATCTTGCTGCGTGATTCTGCAATTTCAGTGCCCGTGTGCCCGGGCTTTAAATTGTCAGTTTTCCCGTATGGTGGGGGAGCAAAGGGCGTTTGTTTGCGCGGTGTGAAATATCCTTTGGAGGATTATGAAATGGACCCATATTGTACGCTGGGGGTCAGCAATGAAATTCTTCCTTCCGGTGGTGAAATATCTGTCAAAAGCGGTACATTGCTGCTTGTTTTTTCGAAAGATTAAGTTTTTAGGAGCTTTTGTTTTTCTCACGAACGCTTTTCCCATCGCGGCATATACTAAAAGTGAGCATCTTGGAAAACAGATGCTTGGCGAGGGGGCGCTCCTCTCTCCATCTTGCGCAGGGACGGTGCTGCCTGTGAGATATCGGGGAAGCAGCAGAGGGATGATTTTGATTGCGTTTGGTGTGGGGCTTTTGGTTGCCCGATTTTTCCCAGCGCAATTTTTGCTGGCCGTTTTGGCTGCTCTGCTGGTGATGTTTGGCGTGGCTCTGTGCAGAAACTTTTGTTAGGGGGACTTAGTATGAAAGTGGTATCTTTCCGCAGTCCTAAACTCTTGAGCGGAATCCTGCGCCTCATTTTCGGAATCAAAAAATCGGATGGTGTGTAACTCTGATCGAGAGATACATACAAAATGCAACGAGCCGGAAGCTTTTATCGCTTCCGGCTCGGTGGCTATTCTATTTTTACGGCTTTGCATTCGCCTCATGCACTTCGTAGCCGCGCTTTTTCAGGAAACTGTAAATTCGGTCGGATGGGTTAAGTAGTTTGCTGATAGATAGATCATGATTGAGCGTATCGATAATATAGGCGATGTACTTGGACATCTCCACTTCCGTATACCACTCCCTCTTGCGCAATTCGGGGGTGCGATAGATTAAGTTGGTGGTAAATACCCGGTAGAACAGCCCTTCTTCATATGCTTTATCAAACACTTCTAAGCCATTGCAAAAAAGGCCGAACGCCGCACAGATGAAAATCCGATTGGCTTTGAGATCCTTTAGCTTCTTTGCCACCTCAATCATGGATTCGCCGGAGGAAATCATATCGTCAACAATGATAACGTCCTTGCCCTCTACATTATCGCCCAGGAATTCGTGCGCCAAAATCGGGTTGCGGCCATCTACAATGCGGGAAAAATCGCGCCGCTTGTAAAACATGCCGAGATCCAGGCCGAGCACAGTGGCATAATAGATGCAGCGGGACATGCCGCCTTCATCCGGGGAAATAATCATCAAATGTTCACGGTCGATTTTCAGGTTGTCCACATGGTTGACAAGCGCTTTGATCATTTGATACGCTGGCTGGACGTTTTCAAACCCTTTAAGCGGGATGGCGTTCTGTACGCGCGGGTCGTGTGCATCAAAGGTGATAATATTATCAACATCCATCATATTGCACAGCTCCTGTAAAGCAAGCGCACAATCGAGGGATTCACGAGCGGAGCGTTTATGCTGGCGGCCCTCATAAAGCATCGGCATAATAATCGTGATACGGTGTGCTTTACCGCCAATTGCCGCGATGACACGTTTCAGATTGGCATAGTGCTCATCCGGGCTCATCGGGACAGTCTGGCCATACATTTTGTAGGTGATGCCGTAGTTAAACATGTCGGCTACAATGAAGATATCATAGCCCCGCACGGATTGGGAAATGGATGCTTTGGCCTCTCCCGTCCCAAATCGGGGAAAATTGACCTTCATCAAATAGGTTGGCTTTTGGTAACCGGCAAAGGCAATGGTAGTTTTGTGCTCGCTTTCCCGCTTTTCGCGCCACTCTACGATATAGTGGTCTATCTTTCGGCCGATTTCTTCACAACCCGGCAGCGCAATGATTCCCAGCTTGCCAAAAGGGATTGAACTGAATTCGTCCATATTATCCGGCATGCTTTACAACCTCCTAAATCTTGTACACACAGCTATTCTTATATTTATATTCTACATGATTTTAAGGCCTTTGCAAAGAGATGTATCAAATATGGCGCGAAAAATTATCTTTCGTATCACACAGATGTTTTGTCCAATTCTGACAAAATATCTTTTTGAGGAAGAAAACGTATCCAATTGCTCCGGGAAATTGACGAGCCATTGAATATGCAGTGAGGATTTGTGATTCGCCGTCTACATTTTTCTCCTGTTGAAAAGAAAAAGAAAATGTTTTTCATGCATTTTTCTGTCCAATCTGCATGAAAAACATTTTCCTTCTCGTATCATTTTTCTGTTTTTTTATCATTTTTTTGCAAATCACTCCGATTTTGAAGTTTCATTGCGATAAGAAGACGGGGATGTTCCATATTTTTTCTTAAACTGAGCGCTGAAATAGGACGTTCCTGAAAATCCAGCTTTCTGCGCGACCTCTTTCACTGACAACCTTTTCGTCTTCAAAAGTTCTGACGCATAATTCAATCTGAGATTATTTACATATTCAGGAAATGACAATTCACTGATCTCCCGAAACATTCTTGAAAAATAGGACGGTGAAATATGAATTACTTCTGAAACTTGCTCAACTGACAATTCAGGCTCTTGATAATGACTATTAATGTATTCAAGTGCTGACAGCATATCAGTACGTATTGATCGTTCCTGATAAGTATTCACTTCTAAGCAAGCATCCTCGATTAAATTGCTCAGATAATCATATAACTGTTTTTGGTTTATCAAGCTTGATAATTTTATATAATGCATCATATATATTTCTTGATATTTTTTCGTTGCTACAGGCACTTGAACACTCACATTTTCTAGCTCTGTAGAAAAATAGCTAAGCGCATGGAAAATCTTTTTGATTTCATATCCACTCAACTGTTTTAATAAAGTTGCCGTCAACTGCTTTGCCTGTATTTCATCACCACACTTTGCAGCATCAATTACAGGCTGCAACAGCTTTTTGGGAACATCCTCATCCTTTTTCGTTTCAAAAATACTGCTGTCGCAAACTTGATCACACTCTCCAAACAGCACATATTTCGAAAATTCTTGCAACTTTCGAAATTCCGATTGAAAATCATGTTCATCTGTAATCCAATCTGAACATAGCAAATACAGATTACTTCCCATCCGCTGTTGTTGCTCTAATACATCAGATATCAACGATATCACAGCTGACTGTTCAGTTTTAATCAATGCCTTCTCACAAATTAGATAGACACAATACCAGCCATTTTCCTCTGAAAACATTTTTGTTTGATAGCCGCTAAGTGCTTTACCCATCGCCTCAAACAAACTCCTTGCTTGCTTTCCATCTACTCTTCCAATTTTACTTCTTCCATACAGCAACAACACTCTTTCTTGTTCTCTCAACTTCAAAACGGATGGCATTAATGCTTCCCCTGGTTCATCTTCTAAAAATCCCAATACTTGATCTGTATGAACCTGCCTTGAAATCTCCGAAATCTGTGAAATAATTTTTTCACTCGTCATTTGTATAATCGAATCGCCATACATGCTTGGCTCATCTTCTAGTCTACTATAAGAAGATATTCTCTTAAAAAATCGTTTTAACGGCTTATAAATCATTCGAGCCACAATGGTTGCCAATATACAACTAATAATAAGTACCAATGCTACCCATATCAGTGATCGTTTAAAATATGCTCCCATTACCTTATCCATCTCACTTATGTCCATTAATTGAACAAAATTCAATTGATAGTCACTGCTATAAGAGGAAGTCAAAAAATAGGTACTTGCCCCTATTTCTAATTCTCTCAGCTGTCCCTGCGCAGCACTTGCACTTTCATTAATTTTCTCTATCTGTGCTTGTTCTTCTTCATTCTGGCTAAGGATCAAATTGCCTTCTTTGTCAAATACTAAATAACTATATTTATCATCCTCGGATGCTAGTAACATATCTGAAATTTTAGATTGGTTGATCGCATACAGTACACCTCTTTGAGGTGGCCCATTTAGAGAATCACGTTCCATTCGAAACAAAAAGAATCTTCTCTGAGAGGTTTCCTCATTGTTAATAAAAAAAACTTGTTTATCATGCTGCGTACTTTGCAACTTCTCTAATACCTCTTGCTGCTCCTCCTCACTCGGATATACATGACCAATAATTTGCTTTAATCTCCCCTTTTGATAAATAACGCTATAATCAATATATCCATCATTGTTAACTGCATATTGGAGATATCTTGTAATATTCCACTCATTGATTGCATCTGATTGATTGGTATACAAAGATGCCTTAATATGTGGCTCCATAAATAAATTTTGCAGACTAACCTGATAATAGTCCAGCTGGTGATTTACATTTTCAGTAATATTCTCCAACTGGACAGAACTCATTTCGTATACCTTTTCTTTTATATATCCCCTAAACCATGAAGACATCATGATAAAAATACTCGCTACCACAATCATGCAAACGGCAATGTAGCTAGCTGCCAAAACAAACACATATTGCCGATTGGCGATATCAATCTGAATAACACTATGCTTCTTTTTCATTCTCTCATTTGTCCCTTCCAAAGTTCAATTATGATTAGAATATCACAAATGTTATTCTGCTTCAAGATTTTTTTCGTCACAATTAACAGTTTTCCAAATATTCTATTGTGATACTGCTTAATTTCTTCTCTGGCGTCTTGCCTCATAAACTAAAAGACCTGATGCCATGGCTGCATTTAATGATTCTACCTGTCCTGCCATTGGAATCAGAATCTTACAGTCTGCAAGCGCTGCTACCTCATCTGACAGACCGTTTGCCTCGTTTCCAATCATAAATGCGCAAGGCTTTTTATAGTCTGCTCCTTCGTAGCTGATTGTTGCGCCTAGGTGAGCGGCATATGTGCTTACACCTGCCTTTTTTAATCGCTCTATATCGCCTGCAAAATCTTCTGATACGACAAACGGCACGCGGTAAAGAGCACCCATAGTGCTTCGTATTGTCTTTGGATTGTAGATATCAACACAGTCACTGCTCATTAAAATACCAGTCACGCCTGCTGCCTCAGCTGCACGCATGATTGTTCCTAAATTTCCCGGATCCTGTAAATGATCTAAGATAAGCAAAAATGATGCTTTTTCTTTTCCCAACAGCTCTTCAAATGAATACGGCTGCTGCTTTACTACTGCAAGAATACCCTGCGGTGTCTTTGTATCTGAAAGCGTCTCAAAAATCGAATCACTTACTACGTCAAATTTTTTTCCCTTTAGAAGCGCAGCACCTTCCTTACTCTTGCAAAAAGACTCTGATGCCACTATCATTTTTATACGATCTGCCGGTGCCTCCTCAAACATCTTTCTTCCCTCAATTACAAATGCCTGCTCACGCTTTCTCTCCCTGGATTTTCTCTGTAAATTCAAAATATATTTTTGCTGCTGATTCATAAATCGCCCTCGTTTCTTATTTTTTTAAGTTATTTTCCTATAAAAATGGTCCACAGTCAAAACCGTGGACCATTTTCGTTCTTTTTATTTTTTGCTGATACTTATGATACTTACGAATTGCTCCGTTACTGAAAACTTAGCAATTCTAAAGACATTCGGTTATCTAGACAGCATCTTGCTTACTTCGTACTCGTATGGAGAGATGGTTTTCTTCATTGCAAGTGCCTCGTTGATATCGTAATCAACGAACTTACCATCGCGGAATGCTACTACACGGTTGCTTGCACCTTCACACAGAAGATCTACGGCACGAGCACCCATCATAGATGCATAATAACGATCCAGACAGGTCGGGCTTCCACCACGCTGCATATGTCCAAGAATGGTTGCTCTGGTCTCAATGCCTGTAGCAGCCTCTATTCTCTTTGCCATGCTTGCGGAATGACCAACACCCTCTGCGTTAATAATCAGATGATGCTTCTTACCCTTCTTACGATTCTCAATGATCTGATTGATCAGTGCCTGCTCATCGCCATCATAATACTCTGGAAGAAGAATATTCTCTGCACCATTTGCAACACCACACCATAAAGCGATGTAACCTGCGCTTCTTCCCATAACCTCAATGATACTGCAGCGCTCATGAGATGTAGAAGTATCTCTTACCTTATCAATTGCTTCCATTGCGGTATTGATTGCAGTATCAAAGCCGATGGTATAATCTGTACAAGCAATATCCTGATCAATAGTTCCCGGCAGACCAATTGTATTGATTCCCAGATTTGCCAGCTTACATGCTCCATTAAAGGAACCGTCACCGCCAATTACAACGATACCATCAATTCCGTGCTTTCTGCAGATCTCTGCACCAAGCTTCTGACCCTCCTCTGTACGGAACTCAGAACATCTTGCTGTATAAAGGATAGTACCACCTCTCTGGATGATATCAGATACGCTGCGAGAATCCATATCAACGATCTCCTCTTTCAGCAGTCCGGCGTAACCTCTCATAATACCCTTTACGTTCAGACCCTTCGCAATACCGGTACGAACAACGGCGCGGATTGCGGCGTTCATGCCTGGAGCATCTCCTCCACTTGTTAATACACCAATTGTCTTTACTTTATTTGCCATGACGTTTCCTCCTTGCTGTCTTGACATGTTTCTTATCTTTTTGCCTTGCATTTTGTGTTTTTCTTGCTGTCTGGTAAAGTGTGTTAAAAATTTACCAATACTTATTCTAATTGATTTTGCAAAGTTTTTCAATACAATTTAGAGCTTTTCCTTGATTTTTTTCAATGTTTTTATATTTTCTTTTCCAAATACTTGGTCAAGCTGGTCAATAAGCTGTGGACAAATGCCGACACATCGGCTTGGCGGCAGCTTTTGGTACTGTCTTGTGTTGGAAAGATATACCACTACTGTGTCTTTTCCATCCCACGGTGCCAACATAGACAGAAGCTTCTTTTCATTCATCTGGTAGCTTTCAAGATCTTGAAACTGAATCCACAGCTCACCCGGAATCTCAGAAAATGCCACTATCTTTTCACAGATCAGTTTTCCCTGCACCTCATCTCCAAGTGACACGCGGCCCTTAACAAAAATTTTCTGATCTGGACTGAGAATTGCGCGATATTTTTCGTAATCTTTTGGAAAAACAATCACCTCAAGAGTTCCTCGTAAATCCTCAAGCGTCAGAAATGCCATCATTTGGTTTGTCTTTGTTGTCTTAACTGTTTTTGCTGCAATCATTCCTGCCACCGTAACAATGGCCTGATCTCGAACCCTTGCCATTCCAGTCTCCTCATCCTGAATAAAATCACTGCTGACTGCTGTGATATTTTTCTCGATGAGACTTCTGTCAGCCTCTAGCGGATGACCACTGATATAAATTCCAAGCACCTCTTTTTCCATTGCGAGAAGTGCTCCTGGCTCATATTCTGGTACTTTTGGGAATGAAATCTTAAAGTCATCCTTCTGCGGACCCTCTAAAAAATCCATCAGGCTGTACTGTCCTGTCATAGAGTGTTTCTGTTCTCTGGCTAATTCATCCATAATAGAGGAATAAACTTCCATTTTTTGTCTTCTATTGCCTTCAATACAGTCCATCGCACCTGACTTTATCAGATTTTCAACGGCTCGTTTATTTAACTCACCGCCATACATGCGCTCTAAGAAATTCTGAAGATCTGTGTATGCTCCATTTTCTTTTCTCTCACGCACCATCGCTAAAATAACATTTCTTCCAATGCTTTTTATGGCAGACAATGCATAACAGATTTTTCCATCGCGCACAGAAAAATCCCACTCACCGGCATTTATATCAGGCGGAACGATTGAAATTCCCATCTTACGGCAAACCTGAATATAATCAGAAACTTTTCCAGAATTTTCAATTACAGACGTCATAAGTGCAGCCATATATTCAACAGGATAATAATATTTTAAATAAGCCGTCTGATATGCTACAACCGCATATGCTGCAGCATGCGACTTATTAAACGCATATCTTGCAAAATCAATCATCTCATCATATATATGATTTGCCGTTTTCTCATCAATTCCGCGTGAAATACACCCCGGAACACCTTCTTCTTCATTGCCGTATACAAAATTCTGACGCTCTTTCTCCATCACAGCTGCCTTCTTTTTAGCCATTGCACGACGCACAAGATCGCTTCGTCCAAGCGTATAGCCTGCAAGATCACGAACAATCTGCATAACCTGCTCCTGATACACTATACATCCATACGTAGGTTCAAGAATTGACTTTAACTGTGGGCATTCGTATGTGATTTTTTCCGGATTATTTTTTCCCTCTAAATATCTCGGAATAAAATCCATAGGACCTGGGCGATATAGAGAAATTCCAGCGATAATATCCTCAAGACTGTCTGGCTTTAACTCCTTCATGAAGTTTTTCATTCCTGCACTCTCAAGCTGGAAAATACCTTCACAGTGACCTGTTCCAATTGAGGCAAGTACCTGTGAATCATTCATATCAATGTTACTGATATCTAATGTAATGCCCTGACTTCGCTTAACATTATTTACTGCATTTTGTATAACTGTAAGCGTCCTAAGTCCCAGAAAATCCATTTTTAAAAGACCTAGCTCTTCTAAGGCCGTCATAGTGTACTGTGTGACAACTGCACCATCGCTTCCTCTTGAGAGCGGCACATATTCATCTACGGCACGCTGGCTTATGACAACGCCTGCTGCATGCATTGATGTATGACGTGGAAGACCTTCAAGCCTCTTTGAGAGATCAATAAGTTTTTTAACCTGCGGATCGCTGTCATAATGAGACCGAAGCTCTGGGTTGACATTTAATGCACGGTCAATTGTCATATTTAATTCAGCTGGAATAAGCTTAGCAATCATATCGCAAAGCGAGTATGGCAAATCAAGTGCACGTCCAACATCGCGGATACAGTTTTTTGCAGCAAGCGTACCAAATGTAACAATCTGAACGACCTGATCTTTGCCATACTTTTCTACAACGTAGTCAATTACTTCCTGACGGCGCTCGAAGCAAAAGTCTACATCAATATCTGGCATAGATACACGCTCTGGATTTAAAAAACGCTCAAACAGAAGCTGATAGCGAAGCGGCTCAATATCTGTTATCTCCAGACTGTAGGCAACTACACTTCCTGCTGCTGAACCTCGTCCCGGACCAACCATTATATCTTTTGATTTTGCGAAATGAATAAAATCCCACACAATCAAAAAGTAGTCAACATAGCCCATCTTTTTTATAACACCAAGCTCATAGTCAAGACGTTTTTCTACCTGTGATGCCTCCTCACCATAACGGCGCACCAATCCTTCACGGCAAAGCTTCTCAAGATACTGTTCTGATGTGTAGCCATCCGGCACAGAAAACTTTGGAAGCTTTGTCTTTCCAAACTCAATCTCAACATTACATCTGTCTGCAATTTTTGCTGTATTGTCAATCGCCTGCTGTGCATAACGAAACAGATCACGCATTTCCTGCTCAGATTTTAAATAATATTGGCCTCCCGTGTAGCGCATGCGATTCTCATCGTTTACCTTTTTTCCAGTCTGTATACATAAAAGTACATCATGAGGCTCTGCGTCTTCTGCATTTATATAATGAATATCATTTGTTGCTACAAGCTCAATCCCTGTCTCCTCACTCATACGAAGAAGTGCCTGATTAACAGTTGCCTGTGCACTGATTCCATGATCCTGCAGTTCTAAAAAGAAATTTCCCTTTCCAAAAATTTTCTCATAGGAAAGCGCTGCTTTTTTTGCGTCCTCATAAAGACCTCTTGTGACATTTCTTGCCACCTCACCTGCCAGACATGCACTTAGTGCAATTATGCCCTCATGATATTTTTCAAGAAGTTCTTTATCTACACGCGGCTTATAATAATAGCCTTCCGTAAAACCTCTTGAAACAATCTTCATCAGGTTATGATAGCCTGTATCATTTTCTGCTAACAGCACCAGATGATAATAACGATCATCTCCCTGTCCGCCTGCTTCTCTGTCAAATCTTGATTCCGGTGCCACATAAACCTCACAGCCTATAATGGGCTTTATACCTGCATTAACTGCTGCTTTATAAAAATCAATCACGCCGTACATGACGCCGTGATCTGTAATCGCCAGGGACTGCATCCCCAGCTCTTTTGCTCTGTCAATTAATTCCTTTATCTTACATGAGCCGTCGAGCAGACTATACTCTGTATGCACATGAAGATGTGTAAATGCCATAGAAGCCTCCTTCTTTTGTGGTCAATTCTCATCACAATTCCTGCTCGCGAGATTCTCCTTTTAAAGATCACGCGAACTATAACATAGTTTATCATTTTTCCGTGCGAAAAGCAAACATTAGTTGCAAAGCGCCAATTGACAATAGACTTTTCCTTTCGTTTATGCTATACTCCTACAAAAGCGTTTACGCAAATTTTCAGCTGCAGCAGTGTTACAGCAAAGAGAAAGGTACAGGTACTCATATGGAGCAAAACAATATTTCTGAGCAGGAAAATGACCTGCAAACGAATGAAAAAAAAGACAATAAGAAAACGGATGAAAAAGAATCAACAGCAAAAACTATTCTTGAATATGTGATCAGCATAGGCATTGCCATTGTTGCTGCACTTTTGATTAACAATTTTATTCTGTTAAATGCAAAGGTGCCATCTGGCTCAATGGAAAACACAATCATGACTGGTGATCGATTGTTCGGTTTTCGTCTTTCTTATCTTATGGAGGATCCAAAGCGTGGTGACATAGTAATCTTTAAGTATCCTGACAACGAATCTATAAACTACATCAAGCGAATCATTGGACTTCCAGGTGAGACTGTCACAATAAAAGACAGTAAGGTCTATATAAATGACTCCACTACTCCATTAAAAGAGGATTATTTGAAGGAGGAATGGGTTATCGCAAACGATGGTATGCAATTTCAGGTTCCCGAGGGTTGCTATTTTATGATGGGTGATAACAGAAATAACTCAAAAGATTCGCGATACTGGAATAATACTTATGTTGCACGTGACAAAATTCTGGCAAAAGCAATCTTTAGATATTGGGGCGGCTTTAAACTCCTAACAAATACTGCTGATTATGAATAAAAACAAGAAAACCGTGTGGGCAGTGATGCTCACACGGCTTTTTTTATCAGAATTATTATTTATGCTCTTGCATTGATAACTGCTCTTCCTGTCAGATATGCCTCGATCTTAGCTACAGCGTCTTCCTCATCTGAACCATCTGCATGTACAGTAACAGACTCACCTGCACGAAGTCCTAATGTCATCAGTCCCATAATGCTCTTTGCATTTACTTTCTTGTTTCCACTCTCTACGTAAATGCTGCTGTTGTACTGATTTGCCACTTGAACGAGAACAGCCACCGGGCGTACTTCTAGTCCTGCTGGAATCTCTACTGTAATTGTCTTTGTTATCATAATCTTCCTCCTTTTTCTCTCATCTGATCCGCTAATGCCTTTAGTTTCTTAAAACGATGGTTAACACCTGATTTACTTACTGGCGGGTCCATCATTTTTCCCAGTTCTGTCAGAGAGGCGTCTGGTTTTTCAAGACGCAGACGTGCGGCCTGTCTTAAATTTTCAGGTAAGCTCTCCAGGCCGTAATATTCACTGATATATTCAATATCTCTAACTTGCTCCAATGAGGCATTTGCCGTTTTATTCAGATTGGCAGCCTCACAATTTACTTTGCGGTTCACACTGTTGCGGACATCCTTTAGAATGCGAATGTTTTCAAAATTCATTCTGGCTTTTGGTGCTTCCATCAAACTTAACAGATCTCCGATTTGCTCTCCTTCTTTTGCATAAACTACATGATACTTTTTTCGTACCACTGTTTTTACATCAATCCCACAAGTGCGGATGATCTGCTGCAGTTGCTGCGCTCGCTTTTCTGAAACGGTAACGATTTCAAAATGATACCCTTTCTGCGGCGCACTGATTGAGCCGGATGCCAGAAAACAACCCCGGACAAAAGCCCTGCGGCAGCAATTTCGAAGCAAAAGTCTGCTGTCTGCAACGCAATTCTCCAGGGGCTCCCCTTCAGAAAGCTCTATTGCCTGCAAAACCGTTTTTGTGTCTTGTTCATTCAGCTCTAAAGCATATCCGTTTCCCTTGTATACACGCATTAACTCTATATTAAATGTTTTTTGTACAAAAGTAAAGTACTTTCTTAAAACTGTTTCATTTTCTGACTCGAAAAGTAACGTTTTACTAATACAACTATCTTTATAACCATCATCTTTTTTCCTGTCCACCAGCCGTCCACAGCAAAGAACTAACGCTGCTAACTCTGCCAGCTTACAGTGGCGTGATGTTCCTTCTACGTAGGAAAGCTCCTCCTTTACCTGCATGGAAAAGGAGGCTCCTTCTTTTTCTTTCTTATTTTCTTCTTCCATCTTTCTCAATATCCTTGTGGTCAAGTCTCAGCCCATAGCCCTCTTTGCCCTTTAATTTTTCATAAAGTGCATTGGCGATCGTAACAGAGCGGTGCTTGCCGCCTGTACAGCCGATTGCTATGACTAGCTGGGATTTTCCCTCATCAATATAATGGGGAATCAGAAATGTCACCATATCGGTGAGCTTTTCTAAAAATACTTTTGCCGTGTCTGAACTCATAACATAGTCGCGAACAGGTGCATCATTTCCTGTCAGCGGTCTCATGTTTTCAAAATAGTACGGATTTGGCAAAAATCGCACATCAAAGACAAGATCAGCATCTGTAGGTATTCCATACTTAAAGCCGAATGAAAGCACTGTCACAAAAAGATTTTTATAATCAAAGCCTTTTAAAAGTATATCTTCTAGCTGTGCCTTAAGTTCTCTTGTCAGAAGCTGCGACGTGTTTATGACATAATCGGACTTAGAAAGCAATTCTGCCATTAACTTTCGCTCTTTTGCAATTCCAACCTCTACTCGCTGTCCCTGTGACAGCGGATGGCTGCGGCGTGTTTCCTTATAACGCTTAATAAGACATTCATCTGATGCTTCAAGAAACAAAACCTTACAGTCAATTTCTTCCTGCTTTAGCTGCGTAATGACTTCGCTCATAAGTCCAATAAACTCAGGATTACGAATATCAATGCCCAGCGCAATATCATTTGCCTCAGTGCCGCCACCCTTAATCAGCTCAACAAACTTTTCAATCAGGCGAATTGGCAAATTGTCAACGCAGTAAAAACCCATATCCTCAAGCATCTTGAGTGCAGTTGTTTTTCCTGCACCGCTCATTCCTGTTACAATTACAATTCTCATTTTTTAACCCTTTGTTTTTTGCTGCTCAAATGAACCAAGCTTCTGAATTTCCATTTCCAGCGTTACACCAAACTCATTTTGAACCCTGTTTTGTATCTCATTGCAAAGATTCCAAATATCAGCTGCAGTTGCAGAACCAGTATTGATTACAAAACCAGCATGCTTTTTTGAAACCTGTGCTCCACCGACTGAAAATCCCTTAAGGCCTGCATCCTCGATCAGCTTTCCGGCAAAATAACCTGCTGGACGCTTAAAGGTGCTTCCTGCACTTGGGTATTCAAGCGGCTGCTTCTCTCTTCGCCTACTGTTAAAATCATCCATAGTTTCTTTAATTACAACTGGATTTCCCTGTGTTAACTGCATCTTAACAGAAAGAATAATCTCACCAGTCTGCATAAAGCTGCTAAGACGATGACCAAGTGTCATCTGCTCTGCCGGCACATGTAAAATCATGCCGTCCTTTGTCATTACAGCTGCTTCTGTTACGACCTGTTTTAGCTCGCCGCCATACGCGCCTGCATTCATAAACAGACCGCCACCCATTGTTCCCGGAATGCCAGCAGCAAATTCAAGACCTGTAACTCCTGCAGATAGTGCCGCCTGTGACACAGCCGGAAGTGATGCG
>ERZ779880.2102-NODE-2102-length-15098-cov-3.364954_pt1 | contig 15098 bp, 14 predicted proteins | sample MGYA00511555_ERZ779880 | MGnify/ENA primary metagenome ERZ779880 (study PRJEB29588, sample SAMEA2145815) | human gut metagenome | biome: human gut; feature: human-associated habitat; material: faeces | place: Denmark | collected 2008/2010 ...
CACCATAATTCGGGCGTAACGTGGTTTACGGACACAAAAATACCGCAATATCGGAAATCTGCGGTTGTCCGCGTAAGTATTCAGGCTGCTAAACCCGGTCGCAGAATTTGCTACGACGGCGGAACTATAAGCCTGAACGATTAAAAGGTCAATATGATGCGAAAAGATAGCATTCGCGACTTAAAAATACAAATTTATTAGAGCATTGCTTGTTTAATAAATGCACAATTGGATCTAATAACCTCTTTTTTTTAAAGGCGAAAATATGTACCCTAAATGAGTTATAAGGCAGGTGAGGTTATAATGAGAAAACTATTACTACCGTTATTATTTATGGCCGGGACTGTTAATGCAGCATCAAGCGTGAAGGAGATTTGTACCGATTATACGAAATACCTTGGGCACGTTTACGCCTTTGCGATCAATGACTATTAATCCATGCGTAGGAGTGGATTTATGCTGATTCGTTTGTTTTTAGTGCTTTCCTTTTTAACATTTAATGTTTTTGCTGATGAAGTTGACTTTTCGAAGGTAGATTGCAATTCAGTGGAAACAAGAAAAGCTCTTATTGAAGAATATAACGAAATATTATCGTCATATGGAATAACAGTGGTTGATTCTTATAATCAAAAAACTATTCAGAAAGGAATAAATAAACTGGTTTGTTATGGGGTTTACCAATATTCAGATGGCTCTTCGGAGTATGTTATTTATAAAGCATACCCAAATAGTCTTGGTGAATTGATTAGTGAGTTTAAACCGATTAATGAGTGAATGGAAAATGAAATTATTTAATGTAATAACATTTTGTTGTGCTATTTTTGCTGGAAGCGCGATAGCTGATAATAAATTGCCAGATTGGCTTTCTACTTCAAAAAAAGATTATGATTTAGTAAGGGTGTTCTATTTGTCTGGATTTGCCTCGAAAGCAATGAATAATCAATTTGGTTATCATTTTCCATCTGAGTTGGTTAATGATTTTAAAGATAATGAATTTGCCGCTCAGGAAAAATGGAATAAAATTTCAATTGTATATGGTGAAATAAAATCCATAAGAATGGTGAATAATGAACCAATTGTAGAGTTATTTACTCCAGGGGAAAATGCAACGCCACTAAATTATATCAAATTGAAAGTGTTGGATTCAAAACAAAACTCTCTGTTAAAACTAAAAAAAGGGGATGATATATATGCAGTGTGCTCCGGTGCTAATTTTAGTTTAGTGCCAATTCTGAGCAACTGCACTCCAGCAACTGACGTCATTGATGCTGCACTCTCTTTTTCTGGTGAATATATGTTCCCTGCTTTTGATTCTTTTTCACCTACTAAGCAAAACGTCAAATATATATTCACAAATCAAGATCCTGTTCAGATGATGAATTTTATAGGGTACCTATCCTTAGTCGATACAACGAAGGATAAGAATAAAATGGATATGGTTCGTAAGTGTACGCCTTGGAAGCCGGAATGTTCACAACAATTCGTTGATGTAATGGAAGGATTTGATAACATCATGTATAAATATGAGAGGGAATTTAAAGATTACATAGAATTAAAATAGTATTTGAAATGATAGTCAATTTAAGTTTTAACAAAACGCCCATTAAAGGGCGTTTTATTGTTTTACTCAAAACAATCTGATTATGTGATAACCATATCATATTCCTCATTCCACCTACACTGATTACCCCCCAGACAACAACATTCCTACTCAATGAACAAATGACTACTCGTAGAATCGGTTAACACACCAGATTCTACGAGGTTTCAATGACACCACAACAATTACTCGAAGACGTCAAATCCCGCTTCACACCTTTGATTGCGGATGAACCTGCTTTACTGGAATCCCTGCTAAGAAAAGCATTGGGAACCTACCAGGATAGGGCGGGGCACATCAAGCGGATACGCTTCACCGATCAGGCCAGTAAATCACTTGCTTGCCCAGCTGATTTTCTTGCGCTCGTATCGGTTACAGATCACACCGGCGATCTTGTCTACTCCGATGTTTACGATGGGAATATCGAGCTTGAAGATACCCATCGCGCGGTATACCCACTGAATGTGTCATATCTGGCTAATTTGCGTGATATGGATCTGGATAATGGGGAAGTGCCACCTGAAATCATTGGGTTACTTTCTGACTATCTGGAAGTGTTAATCGCGATACCTAACACAGATCGCCTGCGAAGAATATCTATCGCGGGGAAACTCGATGCCAGCAATTTATCCGACGAGAACACGCTGTATCAGCGAAAGCTGGATCTGGAAGAGAAAATGAGCGCAACAAGGGCAATTATCCCGGGAATTGTTCTTTTCTCATCCATGTTGAAGTGAGGGGGCTGATATGGGGCTTAATGTTGCTTCAGTAAAGTCTTATGTATCTTCGGCATTAACGACGACATTATTTGGCTCCGGCGTTGGTGAGCGGGAAGTTGGTAAGCTGACGTCAATCATCATGAACAAAATGCTGTTCGCGCAAGGATGGCAGTTCTCTGTCGAAGTTGATGGTCTGGAGGGGGCAGACTTCTTTGCCAAAGACATTACCTACCACGATTACAGCATCGAATATGAAACGATTAAAATAGGCGGAGGGAATATCCTTCAGCCAACGGAGCGTTCGCCTGGGCAGATAACAATGATGGTCAGGGATACCGTTGATGGCCTCGTTTTGGACTGGTTTAAGACGGCAAAAGGTCGGGTGATCAATCCGGACGGTACCGGGAATATACCGTCTAAATATTTGCTCAATGTGCGTATTTATCGGTTGCTGTCCTCCGGTTTAACCAAACTGGAAAATGAGATGACGGTATTCCCGGTCACTACCGGCGATGTCACCTATGCGCGGGATCAGGTTACGGAATTTAAGTCATTCCCAATGACCTTCGCATTGCACAGCACGTTTAACCAATCCTCAAGTTCTTTAGCTTCCCTTCTGGGCTTTAGTTTTTCTCTTTGAATTAAGGAGCAAGGATGCTTTTACCTCTTTTCCCGCTACCATCGCGGCCAACTGAATTGATCCAGTTCCGTCAGCCAAATATTGCTGATGCGATGCGTTTCAACTCGATAACACCGGAGGAACAAGAACAACAGACAACGGCGTATTTAAAAGCCTTGCTGGCTGAACCCGCGAAATATGATCCCCTGACATGGACGGCGCAGGACCGGATTACCGCGTTATGGTGGATATTTACTGGCTCCCGTGAAACACCGGTCGAGACATTCACCTACACCTGTAAACATTGCGGTAAAGAGCATTATTACGATTGCGATATGAATGCTCTGGCTGAAGATATCCAGGTCCTGGAAGTGGAACCGTTCATTGACGATATTGAGGTGTCTGTAGAGGGCGTGCCTTATCAATGGCGTATCGTGCCGCTTGATGGTTGGGCAATGGAAATGCTGGAGATGCGCCGTGCAGCATTGCCACCTGAAGACGACGCGGAATTCAAAGAAGCGATCGTTGATTTGCGTTTTTGGGAATTCGCTTATCAGTGTGAACTTTATAACGATGTTAGCGGTACTCGTGAAGAGCAGGCTGAGCGTCGTTATGAAACGATCAAACGGATGGCCATTGATACTGAATTTATGAAGCTGGCGGCACACATCCGACTGGCTCATGAAAAGCTCGAACATGGTTTACCGTGCTACATCGATAAAGGCGAAATGCGTCTTCGTCTCCCGCCGCACAAATGCCCAAACCAGGATAAAAAGGAGTCCACAGAGGGTGCGTATACCCGTCTGTGGGTGCCCTTTCGGGCTACCGACTTCATTCCACAGGTGGGGATTGAAAAGCTATCAGACCTTAGTGTCCAACCTGGTTTTGTATGGGGGTATACCGATTCAGGACGCTGAAAGGCTCACTGAATCCTATGCGTTTTTCCTGTTGGAGAAACTGGAAGAAAAACTTAAACCGAAGCGGTAGGCGATAAGATCATGGAAAGAAAAAACGCCAACATTGACGATGTGATAAGGACGGTTGAAACCGCCAGCGCAAAAGAGCTGGAAGAGCTTGCAGGTATTCGGGAAGCTGTTGAAGATTTGAAAGGGGGGCGAGTTGCTACTGTTGATCCTGTCTCTCGCAGCGTGTCGGCATTAAATCGCACAATCGAAAATTCCCGGCCTGACTTTGTGGCCAAAGCGCCATCCGTAGACCCTATTGTTGACGCAATGAAACGGCTTAATTTAGGGGACGTTTCTCGTGTAGTTCAGGAAGATGTTGCTCAACAGGAACAGCGGGCCAAATCAACCACACAAAAGGGTAAAAAACGACGCAGGAAGGCTATACCAGAGGATGTAAAGGCACAACGGACCGAAGCAGCCGAACACGCTCGCGAAATGTTCGGTCAAAAAGGCGGTGCGCAAAAAAGCCAAAACCAACGCGATGCGCGTGGTCGTTTTATTGGAAAGTCAGGGAGTAAGGCCGCAGCGGAAGATGCCCGTGCTGAACGAGCAGAAAAGGCCAGGCGAAAAGAGGATGATGAGCGTCTAAATGCTGAATCAGGTTTATTAAAAAAACTGTCAAAAGTAGCTGAAGGCATAGGTAACCCTTCAGAGACTCGTGCCGTCGATGCGTTAGGTTACGCCGTTGCTGGTCCATTGTGGGCAGCAGGGAAGGAGCTTGGCGGGATATCAAAAGAAGTTGGTGGATCGCTTAATGGTGCCAGAAAGTCTATTGCCGATGTGATTCGTGGCAATGACGATAACAGCCGTAGAAAAGGTTTTTTTAGGCGTAAATCGCAAAATAGTGCCGATGTCGTTCAGGTTAACACCCAAAAACGGACGGTTCAGGAACTTCAGGAGCAGACCAGCGAAATTAAAGAGGGCAATGACAAGATTCTCCGTGCCCTTGATCAGATAGCCAAAAACACCGGTAAAAAGAAGGGCGGCTTGCTGTCCAAACTATTTAGCCTGTTAGGGAAGGGGGCCGGTGGCGTCGCGTCGTTGTTAATGGGGCGTGGCATGCTGAAAAAAGCTGGAGCACTCGCTTTTGGCGCTCTGGGGGCAAAGAAACTTGTAGGAATGCTACGCGGTGGTGGCAAGAAGACTCTCGCTCATGAAGGCGGAGATTTGGCTGCCCGGGCAGCAGGTAAACTTGGATTAAAGGCAGTTGGTAAAGGGGCGTTACGCGCAATTCCCCTAGTCGGCACAGTGGCTGGAGGTATTTATGGTGCGGTAACCGGTTGGAATGATACAGAAGCGCAACGTCGAGCGTTTGGGCTTAAATCAGGACAAGATCCATCATTCCAGCAAAAAGCCGCTTATACGTTAGCTAATGTTCTTGATATGGGGGGACTGGTATCTGGTATTAGCAGCGCCATTGGTGAGGTTCTCAAATCACTTGGATTTGAGGATATCGGCAATATGTTGCAATCATTTTCGACGGAAAGTATTGCCCAGGCCATTGATAGTGGGATTACCAACTTAGAAACATATATTTCTAACCTTGGCGACACCATTTCTACCAAGTTCGATGATTACACAGCAAAGATTGGTGATGCTGTTTCAGCATGGTTTAGCGATACATCTAATAAGCTGCTTGAAAAGCTGGATGCCATCAAAGACTTCTTTACTGTCGATAACCTGAAACAGGTTTTCAGTGATGCAATTGATAGTGCAATTGATTTCATTAAGAACCCAGGGAAACACATTAAAGAGGCGGCTGGTAATATTTGGGATGGGGTTAAAAATTTACCCGGTAAAGCATTAGATGCAGCGGTTGATGCCGTTAAAAATACCCCTGCGGCAATGATTGTATCAAAAATACCCAATCCGATCGGCGAGGCTAATGCGAAAGAAATCACTCCAGAGTTAAAAGCTCCGGTTAATAGCCACCAGGAGACATCTGATTCTAAAACTGAATCCGATGCCAAACAGACTAATATTGTTACCCGCGTGATAAATGCGGCACTGGACACGGCGAAAGATAGCAATAAAACAGTTAAAGAAACTGCTAATCAGATTATCAATGCAAATGCCGTAGAAACGGGCAATAGCGCGTTGCAGAAAATTGATAAAGCTATTGGTCAAAATAGCTCGTCATCATCGTCGCTTAATACCACTGGCACTAGGAATGACATTCAGAAAGCTGCGGATACCTACAACAATGGCAACTTGGATGTAAAAGTCGGAAGTCTTGGCGCTGAAGGTAAGGCAAATCTCGATAAGTTGGCTCCGTATTTTGCTGAACTAGAGAATAAATATAGCCTTCCTGAAGGTACTCTTTACGCGATCGCTGCAACTGAATCTGGTGGTGATCCTAACGCAAAATCTACGCTTACAAGATCACCAAATGGAAAGCTAAGTGGTGGCGCTCTCGGAATGTTCCAGTTTACGAGCGTTGCTCGTGAGGAAACTGGATTATCCCGGGAAGATTCTTTTAATCCGGAAAAATCGGCAGAAGCTGCGGCTCTTCTCATGAGCAAGTATCTGAAGCAAGCCAATGGAGACTTAAACGAGGCCATCACTGCATATAACGCTGGGTTTGGCACTATTAATAAGTGGAAAAAAGGCACAGGTGACTTATCGAAAGAAAACCGTGAGTACGCGATCAAGGTCAATACTCATCGTGCTCGCTATTTAGGTGGTGAAATCTATACACCTGGGGCAGGAGCACAGGGTGGGGCGCAATTTGGAGTGAGGGGACCACTGCCTGATAACGCCGTTATCGATCAGTCTACTGGTCTGGCGTTTACCCCTGGTGATAGCCCGTTTGAGAAAGGCGGTCTGGTAGACAAAATCGGCAATGCTGTTGGCGTTAACGATCTGGTCAACAAATTCATGAATGGCCGGGGGATGCGTCGGGAAGTCGTCCAGGGAACCCTCGAAGAACGTGCACGAGGAAGGGGAACCGCAACGGCAGCTGGCAATGTGTATGTTGATACACCTATGCCAGTTGAAGAGGCACGTCCGGTGGCCAACAACTCAAGTTACTTTGACCAGCTCGGCGCACAAATGGGGATTGATGGACTGTATGACAAACTCATTAATGCCCGGGGAATGCGCTCAAATAATTCTCCTCAACCAGACTCCACGCCCCAGGTGACGACTGCCGCCAACGATTTGCAGCAACCAACCGGTCGTATGCAGATAGACGGGCAGGTTATTAGTGACCTTGGCGGTTCTGGTGCCAAGCCGACAATGCAGTTGGCTGATAATACCGTTTCACTTGATGGTGAAACGAAGCGGCTGTTTGCGCAGATGACCTCATTGCTTGCCAGGATTGAAGAGCACACCAAAGACTCGGCGAAAGGCCAGGGAACTGTCGTAAAGGTCAGCACGCCTCAACCGGGCGTTATGCGCACGGTGCCACTGTCAATTGATGATCCGTTGATGAATGACTACGCGAGAGTTGATTGATGGCCAACAATAACGAAATTGATCCTTTACTGACGCTGGAGTTATCCGGCGTAAAAACGTATGAGTCCCAGGAGGAGGCCTGGGGCGCTCGTTTATATGAGTGGCTAAACACTTATCAGGGTGAGGTATACGGAGATCCGTCATGGGGCAATGTTTTACCGCAGTTTAAACACGAACCGACCAACTTGTCGCATGTTCAAATTGCGGTTGAGGCAATGCTGTTGCAAAAACTGACGGTAGATTTACCTGACATACCGATTTCTGGCTTGTCAGTAGCCGAGGGAGATGCTTTTGATAAGTTGAAAATATCCATTCGTATCAGGGATATAACTATCACACAGGACGTGGTGCTATGAGTAAAACAACACCGACTAAAGACAGTATTCGTGCAGAGTTTGAAGAGCTTGTCGAGAAAGATTCATTCTGGTCGAAGTTTGTCGGCTCTCAATTTGTCTCGATGCTGACATTGTTTATTACCCAGATTGTCTACAGGTGCTTTCAGTATGCCGATGCGGCGCTGGCTGAAGGCTTTATATCGACCGCGACGCGGCGCTCCTCTATCCTGGCAGCGGCAGAAACGAATAGTTACGTTGGTACCAAGCCAACACCGTCATCGGGGATGATTGAGATCACCGCCACAAGTGAAGATGCCCCAGCGGTAATCCCCAAAAATATGCCTTTAATATCTGACGACCAGTACCCTTACATGACTATGGATGTATGCAGGTTGGTTGACGGCACCGGTACGGTAGAAGTGGCACAGTTGGAAATCCAGGAGGTGACATATACCGTTACGGCAGCCAAAGAATTTCTGGAAGTCGTGTTATCAAAGGCTCTCACTGCTGTCTGCTATAAGCTGGAAGTATTCGTGACGACCGATGGTAAGACCACGCAGTGGTCTTCCAGCACTATGTTCCGGTTAGCCGGTAGTAAAAGCCAGGTCTACGTTGAGTTTTATAAGCCATCCGAGCAGTTGGGGGTTCGATTCGGTGATGGGCTAATTGGGCAAATACCGCCAGAAGGCTCGACCATTACACTTAAGGTATGGTGCACCAACGGAGATATAACCCTGGTTGCTGGCCAAAACCTGACTCCTGTCGATTCTGCGGCTAATTTAGCTAATTTGATTTCAGTTAAGACAACGACACCCATAACCGCAGGTACCGATGCCGAAACAACGGAGATCACACGTAATCGTGCACAATATTACCTTGCCTATGATGATCAGGTCGTATGGGGCGGGGACTATACGTATTTTCTGGTGCGTAACATCCCGGGACTGTCCTGGGTAAAGGCATGGGGCGAAGGCCAGCAAGAGAAATTAGATGGTGCTTATAATGTTCGGAATATCAATAAGATATTTATTTCAGGATGGCATCCAAACAAAAGCCAGTCAGAGCTTGAAGAAATGATCCTGGCTGCCTTTAAGAAGGTGCCGAATGAGTTGAACAAGAAATTCTCGTATAAAGAGGTCAGAAAACTACCCTTTAAGATCACCATCACCGGGCGGATATCGGCAAGCCTGACCATTGAGAACGTGACTGATGAGCTGAAGTCGGCACTGGAAACAAAATTTGGGCGTGACTCAACTTTCTTTGATCCGAACCGTGTCGGCAAGTACATCCTAATCAAGAAAAAAGACGTTTGGGCATTTATCGAAACGCTGGGTTATTTCCGCGACTTTTATCTGGAATTTGTCGAGTGGAATGAGTCCAACGGCTTTTACGATTTCGTTTATCTGGATACAGAAAACTCCACCTTTAATATTTCGTATGAGGAGGAGTGATGCAGCGTTCCTGGTTTAATAACCGGCTTACATCAGCTAAGCAAAAGTCATTGCTCTATAAATCATTGGCTGATTTGGTTCAGTCAATGATGGATACCTTTGTTGACCCATGGTTGGAGCGAATTACCAACCGGAAGTCTATTTTTTCCATGAGCAAGGAGGATCTGGAGACCAGGACAAATGAACTTGGCCAGTTCTTTACTATCAGAACGTCGAACTCATCTTCCGTTCCGATGTTGTTACAACAGCGTCTTGATGAGATTCACTTTAAGGGGACTGAACGCCCTATAAACCAGACAATTTACCGCGAATTTAACGGTATTTCTGTTTTATGGGATCCGATATATGCACCGGTGGACCTTGAGCGTCATCCCTATGGCACGGTTCTAATACCAGAAAGCACACTGGAGACTACCGGCGGCACATTCGGCGAGATGTTTCTGACTTCCAGAGGGATGATCAGTATTCCCATAAACGACCTGGCCCGGACAATGGGGATTACTGGCACGATAGATCAGTCCGCAATTACAGAAGAAATTCTCAGAAAGTTTAATCAGTTCGTAAAGCCTCTACTGCCACTGCATATAGTGTTTGATGGGCTTACGCTCTATTTGTCGGTTGTTGTAAATGAACAGGCCGACATGATCACTTTGAACGAGATTTCTGATACCGAAAAAGCATTCTGCTGGTTTGAAACTTCGGATACAACTTCGCTTACTGGAGTTACGTCGATTAGCGCCCCGATCACCGCAACGCCTGGTGGCACTATTGTGAAAGCGACACCTACGTTTGATCGCACACGCGCAGATGATTTGTTGCTGGATAGCGACGCCTGACAATCACCCCGTCCGCAGGGCGGGGTGACAAGTTACTTCTCTTACAATGAGGCTTCACAACATTGATTAGGGAAAATCATGTCTGACGTCTCAACAAACCTCTATAAGAGTCAGTTGTTGGACTATTACTATCAGCGGCGCGCTGAATCGTCCATTAACAAAGGCTCTCGATTTTTAATCAGCAAGGCCGTTTTCGGTACCAGTTCACTGGTTACTAAGAAAGGAGATGGCACTTATGAGATTGGAGAACTGCCAAAGGCTTTCGATCTGGCAGAACTGACCAGTCAATTTTGCACCATCAACCTCGTCCCAACCTACTCAGGCGGGATAATTACTGTCCGAATGGACCTTGATCAAAGCCAGTTGCAGGAAGGGAAAAACTACCCATTCAACACTCTGGTTGTTCTGGATAACGAGAACAAGCCAATCGCCATTATTTGTGTCCAGGAAGACTCGCTGTATGTGGGCAAAACATATACCGCAGTTATGGCCATAAACACGACTACAGCATAAGGATATGCTTGATGAATGACGTTACAGTTGTCACATCGGTTACTTACCCATCACCCGAGTCGTTGGCTCTGGTGGCTGATGTGCAATACCACGAACCATATCTGTCAGCCGCGCTAAACCGAAAATTCAGGGGGATTGTTGACCCGGGATTTTATGCCGGTTTCTTACCTAAGCCTGGCGGTGGGATGAACCTGTTAATCACCTCAGTGGATGGTGATAAAACCGCAGGCGCGGCGTCGGTGGATATTGGTGAATTCTACCAGGTAACTATTCAGCAACGTAAGGATATTTCTCTTGCACTTAGTGCAGGCAAGAAATATGCAATTGTGCTGAAGGGAAGATACCTCCTTGGAGAAGATACCTATCAGGTGAATACCGCGTCACATATTCATGCGGCTGAATTTGTTTCCAGAACCTATACCGATTCATATCAGTTAGGAGATGGGGAGCTGCTTGTTTGTACGGTGAATATCCCTGCTGGTGTATCTGCCATTACCCAGGAGATGATTGATACATCCGAGCGTATCAACCGCACGATCGGCATTGATATTTCAGACTCTGTAACCAGTACCAGAAGTGATGTTGCTGCAAGTTCGCTGGCAGTTAAAAAAGCCTACGATCTGGCGAAAAGCAAGTATACGGCGCAGGATGCAAGCACAACGCAAAAGGGATTAGTTCAGCTCAGTAGCGCAACTAACAGCGACAGCGAAACAATGGCGGCTACCCCTAAAGCTGTTAAGTCTATAAAAGATCTGGCTGATACCAAAGCGCCAATAGAAAGCCCGAGTCTGACAGGAACGCCAACCGCGCCGACGGCAGCGCAAGGTACAAACAGCACGCAGATCGCAAATACAGCCTTTGTTAAGGCAGCTATAACTGCACTTATCAACGGCGCGCCTGGCACACTGGATACGCTGAAAGAAATAGCGGCTGCGATCAATAACGACCCGAATTACAGCACAACTATCAACAATGCTCTGGCCCTTAAAGCGCCTTTAGCAAGTCCTGCATTAACGGGAATACCTACTGCGCCTACCGCTGCACAGGGTACGAATAACACGCAGATTGCTACGACCGCTTATGTAAGAGCTGCCATATCCGCATTGGTTGGTTCATCACCAGAAGCTCTTGATACCCTGAATGAGCTTGCCGCAGCACTTGGCAATGACCCGAACTTTGCGACAACAATGACAAATGCGCTGGCAGGGAAACAGCCACTTGATGCAACTTTAACCGCGCTTGCTGGTCTTGCGACAGGCGCAAATAAATTGCCGTACTTTACCGGTACAGACACTGTTTCTCAGACTGACTTAACGTCAGTCGGTCGCGATATTCTGGCCAAAACAAGCGTTCTTGCTGTTATCCAATACCTTGGTTTAAGAGAACTCGGTACCAGTGGTGAAAAGATCCCCCTGTTGAGTACGGCTAACACATGGAGTGCGCGCCAGACTTTCAACGGCGGGATCACCGGGGCGCTGACAGGGAACGCCGACACCGCGACGAAATTGAAAACAGCTCGAACAATCAACGGGGTGGGATTTGATGGATCTAAAGATATTACACTGACTCCTGAAAATCTTGGCTTGACGGATATAGTGTCTCAAGCTGGTAACGCCGTTCAGCGTTCCGGCGATAAAATGACCGGAGAACTGAAAATTGGTACGGTGAATGCGCTTCGGATATTTGATGAAGCATTCGGTCTTATTTTCCGTCGTTCAGAAGATTTTCTTCATTTCATTCCGACGGCTGAAGGACAAGGCGAAAACGGTGATATCGGCCCATTAAGGCCATTCGCTATAAATCTGAGAACAGGTGCTATATCTGTCAGCCACGGGGCCAAAATTGAAGGAGGTCTAGCTATTGGTGCTACTGATAACGCACTGGGTGAAAACTCCATTGTTCTGGGAGATAACGACACCGGATTTAGGCAAGATGGAGATGGTATTATTAGCTTCTATTCAAATGGTTCGCGCATCGGACATATTGATGGGTTAGGATTATATCTTTATAAAGATATTGAATCTAATGGCAGCAATTTTAGATTAAAAAGTAATTACCGCCACCACATTACATTCGCCAACGAAGACGGAAGTATTCGTATGTTTTTGTGGAAAGATAACGGTGGTGATGGTGTTCATATTAATAACGGTTCAGATGGTGGTGGTGACTTCATCTTTAAAAGGGATGGCGGTTTCACTCTGGGAAGTGGTGCGCAAGTCGCGTCTAGTGGCGATATTTATGGTTCAGTGTGGGAAAACAACTGGTTAAGCACATGGCTGCATAATCATGTCGTTCGGGATATTCGTCTTGGCAGCATTGAACATAAAAACGTATGGCGCGACTACGGTTTTGGCGATGCGTCAGGTTATGTTTTAACAGCCGCAATTAACAGCAATGCGGATGATATTGTCGACACTGTTGCCAGAAGGCCAATTCAGAAATTGATTGGGGGAATATGGTACAACGTGGGGAGTGTTTAAGATGATGCACCTGAAAAATATTAAGGCCGGGAATCCGAAAACACCGGAACAATACCAGCTAACTAAAAAAGCGGGCGTGGTATGGCTCTTTTGCGAAGATGGCAAGAACTGGTATGAGGAACAAAAGAATTTTCAGCCAGACACCATAAAAATTGCTTACGATGAGAACAACATCATCGTTGCTGTCAGTAAAGACGTTTCAACTATTAATCCTGAAGGGCTAAGCATAGTTGAAGTTCCTGATATTACGGCAAATCGTCGCGCAGACAATAACGGAAAATGGATGTTTCTGGATGGTAAAGTAGTAAAGAGGGAATATACAGAACAGGAACTGCAACAACAGGCCGAATCACAAAAGGCCGCGTTACTTTCCGAAGCAGAAAGCGTTATTCAGCCACTGGAACGCGCCGTCAGGCTGAATATGGCGACGGATGAGGAACGCGCACGACTGGAGTCATGGGAACGCTACAGTGTTCTGGTCAGCCGTGTGGATACGGCAAATCCTGAATGGCCACAAAAGCCTGAATAAAAATTAAGGCCCGATATCGGGCCTTGTCTCATTCAGGTTGTTCGGGAAACGTTACTGGCAGGCAGGAGGTGTCTGTGGATTCGACTTTCTGCGCATAGAGCATCCACTCTGTTAATTTTTGTTTATTCTCGTCGGAAATGATGCCCAGCCGTAGCTGTGAGTCCCATAGCTGGGTTTTATCCCTGACGAGCTGTAGCAGGCTTTGCTTTTCATTTTCCGCCTGCTGCCTCTGCTCTTCCTCGGTATAAGTTCGCTTTACCACTACGCCATCTTTGAACATCCATTTACCAGAAATATCAGCCCGGCGATTTGCTGTAATATCAGGAACCTCAACGACGCTTGCGCCTTCTGGATTAATTGCTGAAACATCCTTTTCAATACAAATAATAACGCCGTTGTGGTCATAGACCATTTTCAACGTATCAGACTGGAAATTCTTTTGTTCCTCATACCAGTTTTTTCCATCCTCTGTATAAAGCCATTTGATGTTAAATTGTTTCGTTAGCTGGTATTGCTCTTTTGTTTTAGGGTTGCCCGCTGTAATATTTTTTAAGTGCATCATAATTAAATGCTCCCCGCGTTATACCACGTCCCATTAATACAATACTGAATTGGCCTTGCCTGTGTTGTATCAATTAATTCATCACGGTTTCCATTAACTGAACCCGTAACGACATAACCTGACCTGTCAGACCAGCCGGGACCATTCCATGTCTGAACAGATGACAGACCGCCCAGGCGAATACCTGTAATAAACCTTGAGTTACATTCTGCCTGCGTATATGCACCAACATCCCCCGCAGAGGGTTTGCGGGTTGTGGTGTAAAACTCTGACCAGTTAGCTTCAAAGCCATAACCATCACGCGCTGAACGATAAAAGATACCGCCGTTCTTATAATTCACGCGGAACTGTACAGCAGGGCAACTCCCCGCATTCATATTAAAGTGGAGGATTAATGTCGATGCACCACTGATATCTGCATCATAAACGCCGCTATTCCAGTTCCAGCCAACAGCTTTATCATTTGCAACCCTGCTTCCTGTTTGCCCTAAAGCAAATGCAGGCTGCTGGTTTTTCGTATTGTAGTCTCTTCGCCAGCCAGGAGCATAAGCATCACCATGATTAATATAAGTGAATTGAGCGTTAGTGATTCCGCCGCCGCTGGACGTACTCGGAGTAGTAACGCGTATGGTCATTGCGCCGCGAGTGCCAATAACTTCCACCACAGCACCTGCAAGACAAATATTTCCGCAACCTGTATCTGTAATGACCTTATTATTTGCATAAGCCCATGAGCCTTTGCACATCCAGTAAGGATGGTTAAATGCCCCCTGACTCTCCAGCCACGAAATAAATTGCGCAGTTGTCCAGATCTGACTATCGCCACCAATATCCACCCATGCGCTATATGCGCGGCAGGCACCAATATTTTTGGTGAAGGTATCTTTTCCCGGAATATCTGCGCCGTTCTGGTTTTTCTGTAATGCTCCTGCGGCTAATTCTACGGTTTGTTCAAGATTTAAATCTTCCGCCGTTAGCTCAATGTTTTTAGAACCATCAAATCCCACCCCGTTGATTGTTCGAGCTGTTTTCA
>ERZ779880.2106-NODE-2106-length-15073-cov-8.013184_pt1 | contig 15073 bp, 10 predicted proteins | sample MGYA00511555_ERZ779880 | MGnify/ENA primary metagenome ERZ779880 (study PRJEB29588, sample SAMEA2145815) | human gut metagenome | biome: human gut; feature: human-associated habitat; material: faeces | place: Denmark | collected 2008/2010 ...
TCTTTTTATAATATTCCACCAATAATTTCCGTCTTCAAACTACAATCACAATTTCATTGCACGTATAGAGTTTATTACGCATAGCATTGCAACTCCGCTATCTGCGAACACAGCCATCCACATATTTGCGAATCCAAGCAGTCCAAGGATCATTACTAATGCCTTGATCGCCAATGCAAATACAACATTCTGCCAAGCGATCTTACAAGCTTTTTTGCCGATAGAGATTGCCTGTGGAATTGCTTCAACGTTTGAGGTCATGAATACAACATCTGCTGCTTCGATCGCAGCATCAGCACCGCTTCCCATGGCAGCACCGCAATCAGCACCAGCTAATACAGGGGCATCGTTGATACCGTCACCCATGAAACCGACCGTATGACCGTTTTCACGGAGAACAGAAACCACACGGGCTTTCTGATCGGGGGTCAGCTTTGCAAATACATCTGTAGACTCTGCCGCTCTTGCAAGTTCTACATCGTTCATGTGTTCCAAATCAGAACCGAGAAGCATATTGCGAACCTTCAGCCCCACCTGCTTACAGATGGTACGAGTTACTTTGTCGTTATCACCAGTCAAAATCTTGGTGGTAACACCGTGGTCTTTCAAAGCCTTAATAGCATCCGCAGTAGATTCTTTTGGAGGATCTAGGAATGCCAGATATCCAATCAGCACCATGTCACGCTCATCTTTAGCACCAAATGCGCCAACTGGGGACGGATTGCTTTTCTGTGCAATCGCCAGAACGCGAAATCCCTTGTCGTTAAGATCATCCACTGTCTCCAGAATCCGGCAACGGACGTCATCAGTCAGAGGCTGTACTCCTCCATCACACTCTGCAAACGCACAAATAGAGAGCATTTCTTCCACAGCACCTTTTGTTACCATTTGGGTCTTGCCCTTTTTATCCTGTACCACAGTAGTCAGACGGCGACGTGTGAAGTCAAAAGGAATCTCGTCTACCTTTACATAGTTTTCGGACAGGTCAATGAGACGCGAATCTGCGGCTTCTTCTTCTTCCGTCTTATGAATAATTGCTAAATCCATCAGGTTTTTATAGCCAGTCTGGAAGTAACTATTGAGGTAAGCGTGACGCAGTACTCGCGTATCGTCCTCGCCATTTACATTCAGGTGGTATTCCAGCACAACCTTATCCTGGGTCAGCGTGCCAGTCTTGTCGGTGCAGAGAATATCAATAGCACCGAAGTTCTGAATAGAATTGAGGTTTTTAACGATTGTCTGCTTTTTGCTCATGGAAACAGCACCTTTCGCAAGACAGGTTGTTACAATCATTGGCAGCATTTCCGGTGTCAAACCGACAGCAATAGAAATACCGAATAAGAAAGCCTCCAACCAGTCGCCCTTGGTGATGCCGTTGACGAAGAACACCAGCGGAACCATAACGAGCATAAAGCGAATCAGCACCCAAGAAACGGCGTTGACACCCTTGGTAAAGCTTGTTTCAACCGCTTCTCCGGCAACTGCGGATGCCATGGAGCCAAACAGAGTATGATCGCCAACACAAACAACAACAGCTGTTGCGCTGCCAGAAATTACATTACTCCCCATAAAAGCAATGTTTGTGTAATCGGTCACGCTCTCTTTCTGTGCGCTCACACTGCATGTTTTTTCAATGGGTTCACTCTCACCAGTAAGACTTGCCTGACTGACAAACAAATCCTTCACATCCAAAATACGAACATCCGCCGGAATCATGTCTCCAGCAGACAGATGTACAATATCTCCAACCACCAAATCATCCATAGGAATTTCTATTTTTTCCTGGTTCCTACGAGTAACGGTGCAAGTGGTCGTAATCATGGCTAACAACTTCTCTGCTGCATTTCCACTTCTGGATTCCTGCACAAACCGAAGCGTACCCGAAATGAATACCATCGTTAAAATGATAACTACCGTCAGACAGTCAAAATCCTCCGGCGCACTGCCAAACAGAGAAAAATAAGGCAGAATCATATCTGTAATGGTTGATACCAGTGCCAGGCAAAACAGAATGGCTGTAAATGGGTTGATAAACGCACCGGCCAGCCGTTTTGCCAAGGACTTCTTTTTTTCATGCGTTACTTTATTGGTTCCATATTTGGTACGACTTACGGGTACTGCTTCTACATCTAATCCCCGAAGTGTGGTATGAAGGTTTTTCAAAACCTCCTTAATAGGATTGGTTGCCGCAAATTGAATGCGGCGGTTCTGTTCGTCACGGATGACTGCCTTTTCGACAGTCTGGCGAACAGCCATACGATTTTCTTTTTTGTTCATTAATCTTACCTCCTTGAATTTTTATAGGGGCAAGGAAGATTATATGAGGGACACGGAATCTCCGTATACTCATACAATATTCTCTGCCTTCGTGGACTGCTTTCAGAGTCCATGTCTTTCACCTCACATTCTTTAAAAACTATCTATGTGAAAACCGCAATGCGGATCACGGTCTGCGATATCGGTTACTTTTTTCGATATACCAGACATCAAAGCCCGCAACGATTAGCCATGCAATCATTGCGCACACAAACCAGTGGTTTGGAAATCCTGACCAAAGCCCCTTCATCAGAAAGATAATGCCATTAAGTGCAATGACTTCCCCGATGTTACGGCAAAGCGGGATAATTTTAATTTTATCTTTCTCTTCCTGTGGCATATTTTTCCACTCAGATAAGTGAATATGTCCTTTTCCGCAGGCAAACACAAAGCCTGCAATAGTAAAGAGAATCCCGAAAAAGATGCATGTAAAGTCCATATTTTCTCACTCCTTCCAATGTTTAATTTCATTTTTTAGTTTGTTTAGCCTCAGAAGCCTGATGAGCAGTACGATCACTGTAACAGCAAGGATAAGCCAAATAACAGCAGTTACCTGATACCAAATCTGAAATATCAAAATTCTCAGTTTAGAGAACATCCAACTTAAACAGCCACATATTATTGTGAACACGGAATAAAGTGCAAAGAAAATTGCCAGTTTGTAATCTTTGATTTTCGTCTTCACTCACAACACCTCCCAACCAGCACTTACAACTTCCGGGATTGCCAGTACCTGCCCAACGATTCCCTCTAAAACATTGTTTTTAGGTTTTCCAACAGAACAGTATTTCGCAATGATCTCAACCTTATCACCAACAACATCGCCGCTTTCCAGATTATTCAGGAACAGCGTTTTGCAAGGATTGCTGTTAATAAGCAACAGACGAATTTCCTGCTCTGCATCTTCCTGGCAAGTGACCGAAATACGATATTGTTTTTCAGATTCATCACCGGCTGTGATTGGATTCAACTTTCTTGCAAGAGGACGCAGAATCAAGTTGGAAACAATCAAAATACCGGCGGCAGTAATTGCCATTGCATACATCCCTGTACTTGCAAGAATGCCAATGGCAGCTGTACACCATAGCGTTGCCGCAGTATTCATTCCACGCACTGTTCCGCTGTCCTTGAAAATCACACCACTGCACAAAAAACCAACACCAGATATAATACTACTCCCGACACGAAATACCTGATCCGAGCCATAGAGCATTGGAAACAAGGTAAAGAAGCTGGTTCCCATGCAAATTAACACATTGATACGAATACCCGCCGGATGACCGGTTAGCTGCCGTTCCAATCCAATCAGAAAGCCAAGCACCAAGGAGAGGGAGATTCTTAAAACAAAATCGGTGTAAAACATGTGAATTGCCTCCCTTCGACCACGAACAGTATATAAAAATCGCAAGGAGAATCACATGTCTAAAACCTTGCGATTTCCTTGCGATTTGGCAAGATTTCAAAAAATAATAAGTTCATAATAATTCATAGATCGCTATGTTCTACTTTGTACTGCCATCGGGTACAGTGCCTGCTGGATTTACATGAACCATACAGTGTTTTACTTCTGGAAAGGAATTTTCTACTGAGTAATGAACCTGCTCAGCAATATGATGCGCTTCTTTTAACCGTAAGTTTTCATCTACGGCAATCTCAATATCCACATATATTTTTATACCAAACAGGCGGGTGTGTAGCAGGTCAATACGCCTTATTCCAGGAATTGCGGCAATTAGACTTCGTATTTTATCTTCAGTAGCCTCATTACAGGAATGATCTACCATTTTATTGATGGCATCATGGAAAATATCCATGGACACCTTCACAATCACCACACAAATGATAACGCTGGCAATTGAATCTAAAATGGGATAGCCAAGCCTTGCACCCAAAATTCCCACAAACGAGCCAATAGAAGATAGGGCATCTGAACGGTGGTGCCACGCATCTGCCATCAGAGAGCCGGAATTAATCTTCTTTGCCGCCAATCTGGTAAACCAGTACATCCACTCCTTTACAATGATGGATACTACGGCAGCCATAAGCGCCAATATTCCCGGGACTGTCAAATCATCCCCAGTGCTGCCGGCAATAATCTTTTTCAACGCAACAATTCCGATTCCAATTCCCGTTACCAATAGCATACCCGAGAGGATAATGGATGATACGCATTCAATACGCTCATGGCCGTAAGGATGCTCTGCATCGGATTCCTTGCTCGATATTTTTGCCCCAACGATAACCACAATTGTGCTAAGCACATCGGACGCTGAATGAACTGCATCGGAAATCATGGCGTCAGATCTTGCGATGATTCCGGCAATCAATTTAAATAATGACAAAAGAAGATTGACAATGATACTGATACTGGAAACGTGCATTGCAGTCTTTTGTGCGGCATTATCGGGATTCGATTTTTTCTCCACTTTAATCCCTCCTTCTTTTATAAATCTTTTTGATAATCATGGCAAAGCGGTCCAATGCAGCTCTCAAAATGTCTTTGGGCTTTATTCTCTTCATACATGTTTGAGATGAATACCGGCTGAAGCCGCGGAACAATACCTTGCAGCAGGCACAGGCTTAATAATACAACAAGCGCAAGGTGACTCCCATGGCGAAAACCTTGCGATTCCCTTGCGATTTGGCAAGAATTTAGGCGGGCTGAAACCGAAAGTAGTCTCAGTCCGCCTATGTTATAGTTGGTCATTAAATTTGTACCCGATGCCCCAGATAGTCAAAATGTATTTTGGCGCATCGGGGTCAGGCTCAATCTTCTTTCGCAGTTTTCGGATAAATGCCATGATGTTGCTGTCATCCAGCAGATAATCCTCTTCCCAGACTGCACGATAAATCTGCTCTTTAGTAAAGACTTCGCCTCGATTCTGAGCAAGAAAATACAGAATGTCAAACTCTTTTGGGGTCAAGCTGATTTCTGAACCTTTCAGCAGAACCGTTCTGCTTCTCGGATGAATCTCTAATTCTCCAATTAGAATCCCGTCCGACAGAACACCGGCAGGTAGCTCTGTTTCTTCTGATGCTCCCAAAAGCAAAGAGGATACCTCTCCGCTGATCAGATCCCGGACGCCAGACAGTAAATCTTCCACACAGTCACTTTTCGGCGGCTCTTTAATCAGCTTTTCCAGCAGCCATATTTCAAGGGCGGAATCCATAGGGATAAAACTGATATTCTTTTTCACGATGAATTCCTCCTTTCAAATCAACTCATGGTACTTCTTCTTATAGAAATATTTTGCTACCGTAGTCAGCAGCATATACGTAAGCGCTACGATCAGCAAAAATGCAAAATACCAAAGCGGCAGCATCGTCAGGCCAAACAGCGACGCACCGCTGGTAAAGGTAATGGCTGTAAAGGCAACGATTCCGACCAGCGTTATGCAAATCACAGGTGTAGATGACCTGCTCTGCATAAAAGGAACTTTAGGTGTTCGCAGAAAATGCAGGATCAGCACCTGTGTCCACATGGATTCCAAAAACCACCCCGTCTGGAACAGTGATACATACTGAAGCTGCAAAGAAGGATCGGTAATATTCAGGTAGGTTGCTCCTCCACACAGCATGGGGCACAGGAAATAATACAGGAACAGGAAGGTCGCAATATCAAACAGAGAGCTGATCGGCCCGAATGACATCATAAACCGTCCCAAAGTTTTGCCCGACCAATCTCTCGGAGACAGGGTTTCTTCCTCGTCCACATTGTCCCAAGGCAGAACAATACACAAAATATCGTACAGCAGATTCAGAAGCAGAATCTGGATGGATGTCATGGGCAGAAACGGCAAAAATGCGCTGGCGCATATGATGGCGAAAATATTACCAAAGTTGGAGCTGGCGGTGATCTTGATGTATTTGAGCATATTGGTAAAGGTCTTGCGCCCTTCCAAAACACCTTGCTCCAGAACATTGAGATCCTTTTGCAGCAAAACCACATCGGCTGCATCTTTGGCTGCGTCCACAGCCGTGTCCACCGAGATGCCCACATTGGCCTCGCAAAGTGCCGGGATGTCATTGACGCCATCACCAAGGAAACCCACCGAGTGACCGTTTTCCCGCAGAGCGGATACCAGACGCACCTTTTGGCCCGGAGTAAGTTCCGCAAAAACATGGATTTCCTCAACTGCTGTGCGAAGCTCACTGTCTGTCATTTCATCCAGCTTTGCACCGGTCAGCACAGTCTCGGCAGAGATGCCCACCCGACGACAAACAGACACCGCAATGGCCGCCTGATCTCCCGTCAGAATCTTAGGAGCCACTTTTAGCCTCTTGAGGGCTGCCACGGATTCTTTTGCGGTTTGCTTGGGCGCATCAAAGAAGGACAGATAGCCCACCAGAGTCATATTAAATTCGTCAGCGGGTGTGATCTCCCTTTGATGGCCTACATTTTTCCGTGCGATAGCAATGACCTTCATACCCTCCTTTAGCATATCATCTACCACAGAAGATACGCTCTGCATACCATCCTTTTCAATCGGCACAGTTTCACCTCGATATTCTACATGGCTGCAACGGGAAACGATATGCCCAATGTCACCTTTCATAATGAGCTGACACTCGCCATCGCTACCTCGCACAAGGGTGCTGACAAACTTGCGGGCATAGTCAAAGGGAATTTCGTCCACCTTTTGATACTGGGCCAAAAGGTCGGTATAATGGGTTTCACGCCCAGGCATAGTCTTACAGGCAAGAATTGCGTTGTCAATAGTGTTGCGAACGCCAGAATGATAGGAACTGTTCAGATATGCCAGATCGAGAACTTCCGTATTTTCATTGCCGAGAATATCCATGTAATATTCCAGCAGGATACTTTCATTGGTTAGCGTGCCGGTCTTGTCCATGCAAAGCACATCCATACTTCCAAAGCCCTGCATGGCATTGATGTCTTTGATAATCGTTTGCTTTTTACTCATGGCAAGGCTGCCCTTGGCAAGGCAGGCTGTAATGACCATAGGCAGCATTTCCGGCATCAGTCCAACGGCCACCGACAGAGCGAAAGCAAAGGACTCCAGCCATTTTCCACCTGTGATACCGAGGAGCACAAACACAATCGGCACCAGCACTGCCATGAAGCGAAGCATGACCCAGGCAATGGAATTGGCACCCTTTTGAAAGGAATTTTTGTCGTCAGAATCGGGCTTTGTAAAACTGCCATACAGAGTGTCTTTGCCGACGGCCAGCACAATTCCTTCTCCTTTGCCGCTGATAACAGTTGTTGCCATAAAAGCGAGGTTTTCAAGCTGAGTCAGCGTCTCCTGCTCGCCGTAACTGAGTTTGCGGCAGCTCTTTTCAAGGATGGCGCTCTCGCCGGTGATGGCAGCCTGGGAGATAAAGAGATCCGTGATCTTCGTCAATCTGATATCCGCCGGAACACGATCACCTGCGGAGAATAGAACAAGATCCCCGACCACTAATTCTTCGGTGGGTATCTCCATTAACTCTCCATCGCGCCTCACCGTGACGCTTTCATGGATCAGGCGGTCAAGCTGGGCAGCGGCGCTCTTTGCCCGCAGCTCCTGAATCAGGCGAATTACACCACTAATTAGGATCATGGAAAAGATGATAATGGCAGTAGTAGCGTTTCTCGCAAAATTGGATGCTACGAAAACATCCGTAATGAGAGAAACAATACCCAGAACAAAAAGAATCACATGAAACGGGTTAATAAATGCCCGTCGCAATCGTTGCATCGTCGTATCATTTTTTCGCTCATTGAAGCTGTTCTTTCCATACTTCTCCCGCATCGACTCAATTTGCTCAATGGGCAGACCATCCGGAGATGCGCCAATGTCTCGATAGATTTCTGATGGCTCACAGTAAGCGTATTTTTTGATACGACTGTCAAATAGTGTTGCTTTTGACACGAGACAGTCCCTCCTTTATAAGTATAAGTAAAAATATTTTAACATATTGTTATGAAAATGTTATGTTTATATTCTTGCTTTTTTCTTGCTATTTACTTTGATGTAGCATTTTTCAGCTCGACCAAATCTGTCTCGTCAGGGTGAGAAAAAGCCTTACCAACCATATATGACTAGTATAGACAATAAAAAATCTGCTATAAGGCTCTCTTTCCTCATACCAGATTTCAATATTTTCTTCCTACTGCATACACATTTTTTCTCATTACTTGTGTATCATGTATCTATATTGTCGTGCAATCCTACTGCATACACGCTATGCCCCAGTAGTTTTGCGATGGTCCAATCATCCAGATGCATCTCCGTTAGTCGGATGCCATATACATGGCGGAACATATGCGTTCCAAAGCCGAATAATTCGCCGTTATCATCCCGCAGGTCTTTTTTCTGAATAATGTCCATCACTCTATTTTGAACGGTATTATACTGCAAAGGTTTCCGGGTATTTTTCTCATCTACAAAAATGTAAATCGTATCTCCATACATTTTCTCAGTGTACTCAATTGCTTTTTCGATCAGCAGTTCCAATTCTGCACTGATGGGTTTCACAAATGTGTTGGTTTTCATCTGTCTGATCTGAATCATGGGATGCCCATTCTGGCGATACAAGCAGTCCCTCTGAAGAGTTAACGTATCGGAGATTCTTGTCCCCAACATTTGGTGAATGACCATGAGTCGCTCAATCTGTTCATCCAGTTCTGCAAGCGCTGCATTAAAACGAATAAGCTCACTGTCTGAATAAGATTTCAATTTAGGCTGCACCTGTTTTGGAAAATCACTGGTCAGGAATAAACTTTCCAGATGTGGATATCCATATAACTTCCCGATGGTTTCCAATATCCTCCGAAGTCTTGTCAGATCCATGCGGTAATTGTTCACGCCCTCCGCTTCTGTTGCAAGGTACGTCAGATATTCTTCCAACAGTTCCCGATCCAATTCTTCTGCGGAATGAATGTCGGGATATTTTTCTTTCAGATATTTGGATAACCTCCGGATGGCTGTCATTTCTTTGCTGATCGTTGTAATCGCTTCATGATGTAAATGCTCATAAACTGCTTTTTTCGTTTCTTCCCGCAAATCCGTTTGAATAATCATTGTAAAATTCAAAGTCTGATAGTTTTTAATCAGGTTCTTTTTATAAGGAATGTCCAGATTCTCTAATGTCCAGATATCTTTTTCAATTTCATCCTGTTCCTCTTCCTCTTCTGTAAATTGATATGCCTTACGCACATACGTGATGAGGCTCGATGGCAATGTTTTTTCTTTCCCATATACGCTGACTCCCGGTACTGTCAGTTTCTGTCCATGTTCCAGAAGCCAGCTCCGGATTTTTAACAGCCATTGCTCCCATTCAAGTTCCTGTAAACTCTCTACCCGGATATGCTTATCCTTCAACACCATACAAAATCTCTGATAGGTCGCTCGTTCTTGTATCATCGTTGTCAAAGCACATTGTTGACTTCGTTCCTCAATAAATGAACGGAATTCTTTTTGAAGTCCTTTTGTTGGAAGCAGTCCTAAATCAAAACAATGGGATTTCTTTACATTCTTTTTCTGTTTCTCATCTGCTCTTGCATAGCAGTTCAAATCTGTTAGATATACTTTTTCATCCATGGAACTCTCCTTTCATCAGTTCCGCCGCAAAGCTGTGGGTTTCTTCCTGGAAATATGCTTCACTGGCTTTTTCCAGTTTCTTCGGCATATAGTCCACATACTGTCTGGTCATTTCTTCATATTCATGCCCCAGATAATCCCGCACTGCCTGGAGGGAAATTCCGCTATCATAATACAGCGTAGCCAGATTATGGCGGTAATCATGGGATTTGAAAATATATTCCCCGTTTGCAATCTGATATTTCTCACAGTATTTCAGCATCTGATACCGGAAGGTTCCATAACGGAAAGCGCCTCCTGTCTGATTCTGAAACAGATATTCTTCCGGTCCAATCTGATATTTCTTTTTATACACCTGTACCAGTTTGTACAATGCTTCCGGAATGGGAATCCGCTTATAAGTTTTCATTTTTACCTGATAGACCTTCAGCCAGTAATCTCCATCCTTTTCTTCATAACCATCACCTGTCAGGGTACACACTTCGCTTCCCCTGATTCCGGTACACCATAGATGAAGGAACATCAGTCGAAGATGTTCTGGAAATTCTGCCAGCTTAGACAAAATTTCCGTATATACTCCTTCTGGTACGCTGCGGTCATTGTGGACATGCACTTCTTTCTGAAGATAATATTCATACCGGAAGGGAATCTTTTTCAGATATCTTTTTACTACGAGGAAGTTGTAAAACTGCAGGATCATAAAAATTCTTCCATTTGCTGTTTTTTCACAAGTATCCTGTCTTTGAATAGATTCCAAATATCTCTGAATTTTCTCTGCCTCCACTTCATAGATTGGCTTTTCTTCTCCATTAAAATATACCAGAAATGTACGAAGTTCCAGTAGCTTGATTCGGATGGTGCTGATGCATAAATCTGTGATTCCAAACAGATACCGCAAATATTTTTGCAAAATCTTTTGATTCTCCAAATTTGTCACTTCTTTAAAGGACACCAGTTCTATAGGTTTGCTGGGGTTTATCCGTTCTTTAGAAAAATGGAAACGTTCCAAAAACCACACGTTTGCTTGCCAATGAATTTCTGGTGCCTGTATAAACAATATCTTTCTACTCGTTCGTAGGATGCCAAATACAGCACGTTTCTTTCTCCCTTTAAACTCTTCCGCAAGTTCCTGTTCAAATTGCTGTTCTTCAGACAGTGTCATGGTTTCAATATCCGTCACTTGATGTTTCACACAAAATTGATAAAACCTTCGCAGTGCCAGCAGCTTCTCTTTTCGCATCTCTCCTTCGTAGGTATGTATCACCGCTTTCAATACCGTAAAAATCTGCATCTTCAAATTTCTCGGATACTCCAGCGTAAAATCCCACAACAGTTCCTTTCCGTCTTTGCTTGCCAGAAATGATTCCGCTATCTCAACATCCGGATAATGGGTAAGGCACATCCACTGATCCTGATACTCGATAGTATATTTTCTTCTCCCTGCCAGTGTCTGCATCTCTTCTTTCATCCGATGGATGAAGATTTTATCAAATGCCCGCAGGCAGGTAATCGGTACATGAACGGTTTCGTTTCTTTCCAGATACCCTTCATACCGGACTCTTAGGGCTGCATTCATCTCCGAAATATCAGTAATTCCCTCTTCTATCAGGAACTTCTTTACCCGGTTTCGTATTTTCCCATTTACCTCTGTACAGGCATCCACCTGCTCACAGATTTTTTGTTCCAGTGCTTCCCGCTTTTCCTGATCTTCATATACATATAATTGATAAGCGGGCATGTCCTTCACCTCCTACAGGAGTTTCTCCACATCATAAAGTACGGAATGTTTTGCATAATATTGGTCGCTGGCTTCCATAAGCTGGTCATCTACAATGTTCAGATATTTGATGGTCGTGTCGGTGTGTTTATGTCCATACGCCTCACTGATCATTTCCAGCGGCCATCCGGCATCCCGTCTCATATTCCCGAAATATCTCCGCAGCATATGGGGTGTCGTATGGATACCCGTTTTTTTCTCCATCCGTTCCAACATCCGGTAGACTGCATCCACCTGTAATGCTTTCCCCTTCGTCTCCCCTTCGATGTTTACAAACAACATCTGCTGATGCTGCAGAAGTTCCCGGTATTTTGACAGATAAAACAGTAAAAACTGAAAGGTGGCATCACTGATCTTAGCTTTTCTGTAAGCGGCATTCTTTGCCCTTGCCCTGTTCTCATTGTCATCCCGGAAAAATACCCGGATAGTATGTCGCTCATAATCTATATCCCTGGTATAATCCACACCTAGAATCTCACCGATCCGGTATCCTGTCTCTGCCAGCAACATGATAAGAAGCTGATCCCTGCAATTGGTACACTGCTTCAAAAGTTCTAAAATCTCATTATGCTCTGCCGGACGGACATTTCGTTCTTCCTCTTTCAGATATCCATTGAATGACCGGAACCGCAGTTTTCTTTTCACGCCGATAGAATCATGGGTGGTAAAACTGTCATAATATAACACTTTCAGTCTTTCCATATCTGCTTCCAGTTCTAAAAAGCAGAAAAACCTGAACACGTCTTTTAAATACGCATTACAGGTTTTATTGCTTGGCAGTTTCTCTTTCTTGTCATTCAAATGATTTCCAACTTTCAGCCAGTGGAGAAATCCCACATAATGTTCATATTGTTCCTGGAATTCCTGTTCCGCCACTTGGGACAGTTCCAATTCTGTTTCATTCAGATATTCCAAGTAAAACCGAATGGATTTTGCCCTTCGGCCAACAGTATTCGGGGAACGGTTTGCTCTGATCAAATGCGTCAGATATTTTGACGGGAGCAGCACCATCTGCCAGCTCTGGTGATCCCGGATCAAGAAATATTCCTTTTTCCCTTCCCTGATATGTTCCACTGCATATCGTGCCATTTTGCTCACCGTCCTTTCCTCTAACGCTATACACAGTATATCCACTTCATGCCAAAATAGCTATTCATCAATACCAACAATCCCTCCAAAACCACCTCAAAAACTGTACTAAACTTTTCCTGTAAAAATATCCAAAAATGAAGCACAAGCAACAAGGCTGGAAAGGGGATTTTTCCTGTTACAAATAATATTCCACACCTTTCCGGCTGCGGATAAAATCCTGCACCTCTCTCAATTCTTCAGTCATCTGACAGGGTGGAAGGGCACACATCACATCTTCATGATACTTTCCGCCTTTTACAGCCCGAAAATCTAAAATAGAAACCACACAGGTATCTGTTTCTGTCCGGATGGCACGTCCAAACCCTTGCCGCAGTTTCTTCTGCATATCTGGCACAATAATCGCCTGGATATAATCTTCCAATGATTCATAGGTTTCTTTCTCCGCCTCGCTGATAGGATCTGGCACTGCAAAAGGCAGCTTCACGATAATCAGCGAAGATACCATATCCCCCGGAAAGTCCACCCCTTCCCAACAGGAACCGGCTGCAAACAGCACCGCATTCTCCATCGTCTTAAACCGCAGGATCTCTTCCTGGGAATGTCTCCATACTTCTACCATCGGAAAGGGAATCCCATCCCTTAATATCTGGTACACGCTTCCCATCAATGTATAGGAAGTGAACAAGACCAGCGTATGCCCGTAAGTAGAACAGATCAGGGAATGGATCTGTCCTGCCACCATCTCAACTTCTTCCCTGCTTCCTCTTTTACACTTCCGCAAAGTTTTTGGAAGATATAACAGACAGTTTTCTTCATACGCAAACGGGGATTCTGCCACATAAGACTGTACATCTGTACGTCCTTCCAGTCCGGTCATCTGTAAAGTGCGTGCAAATCCTTTTCCTGCTTTCAAAGTTCCACTAGTCAAAATAACAGACAGTGCTTGCTCCCGATCCCAAAGCATTTCCCGCAAGAGCTGTGGAATCTCCCGGCTGGCTGCGCATAAGATCGGAATCTTTTCTTTATCCATACGCAGATGGAGCACATACTTAGAATTTTTCTGTAAAAAACACTCCAGTACTTCTTTTGCCTCCTGAAGCCTGTTTAACACCCACTTTGGCACTACTCCTTTTAGCTGTTCCATCATTCTTTCAATCATCTGGATTCCCTCCCATAAACAAAATTCGCATTCTCCGGTCAACTGAAAATTTTCCTTTATACCATGGGAAAACATGTGACTTTCCCTGATAATCGTAAAAATACTATACATCCCGGTTTTTAAAGTTCGGGCTTCCACATTTTGATGTTCCCGTTCCAGATAATAAGCGATCTCCCGGATATCATCCATACATAAATTCTTCCCAAACATCTGCCTGGCCGCCTCCGGAAGTTTATGCGCTTCATCCACTACCAAAGCCCGGTAATCCGCCAGCAATGGTTTATACTCTTCCCTCCGGTGGAATGCATCTGCCAGTAAATAATTGTGATTACAAATCTGAAGGAACACATCCTGTTTCTTGGATTCTTCCAGATACCTCTGATAGCGGCACATCTGTCTGCCTGGACATTCCCTTGGACAGAACTTCGGCACACACACCAGCCTTCTGTCAAACCCACTCAAATCCTTTACGGTATCCATATCATAATGTTTCCGCAGAGACAGCAGTGCTTCTCTTTGGACTGCGTTCTTCTGCTTGTAACGGATAGCCTCGATTCTTTGTTCCAGCCTGTTATCACAGACAAAATGTTCTTTTCCTTTCCGTACCACTGCCCGAAGAGGAGACTGGATCATGCCTTGTTCCAGCAGCACTCTGGATAAAAATGGAATATATTCTGTTACTATGGCTTTCTGCAATGCAATGCTGGAAGTGGACACCACCACCGGACGCTGTTCCAACGGATTTCCTCTTCCTGTCAACATAGAATACTTCCGCAATAGTACGCAGGCTACCAGATAGGCATAGGTCTTGCCAATTCCTACCCCTGCGTCACACAGCGCAATTCTTTCTCCCAGCAAGGTATCTAACATTTCATGGCACAAGCGGATCTGTTCTTCCCTGACCGCCAGTCCCTGTTCCGGAAGCAGCACCCGGAAGATCTTCTCTACTTCCTGATGCGCCCTCTTTTGATATTCAACTTTGTAAAACATATTGCTTCTTCTTTCCGCATGACGTTAATACCACAAGGATACGGCTGTGGGATCTCCCACAGCCGCATATATCTGATATCAACGACACACTCTTTTTTGATTTCTTATCGTTTTTTCTTTAGCACCGTATTTGTCCTCGACTCCCCGGCTGCCGCACCACATCTATGGCAGGGAACATTACAGGCGGATGCT
>ERZ779880.2119-NODE-2119-length-15011-cov-3.215833_pt1 | contig 15011 bp, 12 predicted proteins | sample MGYA00511555_ERZ779880 | MGnify/ENA primary metagenome ERZ779880 (study PRJEB29588, sample SAMEA2145815) | human gut metagenome | biome: human gut; feature: human-associated habitat; material: faeces | place: Denmark | collected 2008/2010 ...
GAGGTTTCCCCTCAGCTTTCGGTAAAACAGCCCGGTCAACACGCCATATGCGCATAGTTCCAGCATCATGGCTGGCAGGGTTGGGAAGGCAGGCGGCATTCCCGTCAGCAGGGAGGAAAGCAGCGGGCCAATCAAGCCGCAGGCCGCTCCAAATGGCCAGCCGCACAGCAAACCGCACAGCAGCACAGGAATGTGCATCGGCAGGAAGGTAGCGCCCGCTCCGATTGCATGGAATGCCATTGGAAGCACAATGCATAGGGCGATGCAGAAGGCGGTTAGCACCAAATTCTTGGTATGGGATTGCTTCATTTGTCACATCTTCCTTTCATACGATAAGCGAGCAAAAAAGCGCCAATCAGGCTCCCTCCGCTTCTGCGAGGGTCACGGCCTGGTTGGCGCTTTTCATTTGCAGCGATCGTTCCGTTTGATTGTTCGCCCCTGCTTCTGCCGGGCTGCCGCTCTTCTGAGCGGTATTTCTGATGTTTTATTATAGCAGAACCGGCCCATCCCGTCAACGCCGTTCCGCTTTCTGACGCGCCATTTCTTCCTGCTTTCTCAGGATGCGCTCATAGCCCTCGCGGGGCAGGTTCGTATCCAGGCAAAGCTTTTCCATCGGGCACATACCAGTGTGCGTTCGATTGACGATGTATGGCACACGTTCCCCTTCGTGAAAGGGAACGCACCGTTCACCAAGACATACCGCCGCATGCTCGCTGATGACATCCGCATACACTTCCTTCACGCCTGCGTAGAGCATCAAAAGCGCCGCCGCCTTGCCTATCACGCGATCCGCAATGGATGCGCCGCGCAGCAATTCCGGATCCTTTCGCAGCCATTCGGTCAGCGGTGAAACGCCGGAGAGGGAGGATTCTAAAACTCGCCCATCCGCTGTCAGGAGCACACAGGTAGAATGATGCTTATGCAGCGCCTGCTTGAGCATCTCCAATGTTTCCGTCATGTCAAATCCTCCTCCTGTGCGCCGCCTTCCGCGGCGGGTTTTTGCTGCGTTTCAGCGGCCCTGGCCAACGACCGGTCGATTAGATCACTCTCCAAGGGTGTCGACGGACCGTCCCGCCGGGGCAAGATCCCATAAAGCAGCATACGGACGATCTGGTCGAAAACCTCCAGGCTGTGCTCCGTCACCGGCCGCATATCCTTTTCCGGGTTCCAGTTCGGATAGCCAACGTGCAGATGGATGAAATAGCTTGCCACATGGAATGCCTGCATCGCCAGCCTTTGATCGGCACAGATAATCTCCTGTGTGCTATGCTCAAAAATATCTTTCAACACGGCCAGGTTGCACGCCGCAAATTGCTCCCGTATCTTTCCAATTTCCGCCTTCAGTATTTCCGGAGGCTGTTGAATCGCCTGATACATCAGCAGAGCTCCATATTTTTGTTCCAAAAAAAACTGCTGCCGATACGCAAAATACATATGGAAATTCGTTTCCAAAGAACAGTCCGGAGAGGGGCGAAACGCTGCGGTGTGCCTGCAAAGCGCCTCGTAGCAGTCCTGTACCGCAACGGTGTAAATTTCATCTTTATTTTGAAAATGGTGAAAAAGCCGACCCTTAGAAATGCCATTGTCCGTGCAAAGGCGATTGATCGACGCATTCTCATAGCCATGCCGGCTGAATTCCCGGATCGCTCCTTTAATGATTAACTCCCTGCTGATGCGGGTGCGTTCTTCTTGTGTCATGCTACGCACCTCCTTACCCGCCATCTGGGATATTTACTATCATATTCAATTTTCGCTCATATGTCAAATTGCATCTATTTGCAGACCACTATAAGCAAAAAACAGACCTTATTATTATTCCACATTTGAATTTATTTCCGAGTGCAAAAACAAATTATTTATAAATTGGATATATTGTACAATAATTTTTTAATTAATTATACATTTACGTATGTTGAACTTACACATTCACAATGATATAATGAAATAGCTAAAGTCAGGAACGCCTTTCACATCCTGAAAAATGCAAACTAAAATATTTTGAAAACAGACCGTATGGCTCATTTTGAAGGGGGGGTAAGCGAAAAAGCGCATATCGGTCGCACAAAATTTGAAAGGAGACAATGCATTCAACAATGAAAAAAGGAAAAGCAGCGCTCAGTATTCTGATAGCCCTCTCCATCATCCTCTCTTGCTTTACCGTGGCATTCGCATCGGGCAATGATGAAAACCCCACCACCGCCCAGCTTCAGGAGGCCTTTCAGGCCGCTGTGGCAACCACGGGCGCCGAAGCGCCCCCCGCGAAGGGCAGCGAAGCCTACACCGCAGCCGTTCAGGCGGTGGAGGCGCTCATCGCGAACAAAACCAACATCAGCACAGCGCCTCCCGTAGTGCCCGACCCCAGCGACAGCAAGTATGAGGCGCAGAAGGCAAAGCTCGAAGCCTACAACGCGAAGCTCGCGCTTTACAACACGGCGATCTCCGCCTACAAGGCGATTACCGAGGCGGAGAGGGATCAGTTCCCTGTGACAAGCGCCCTGTCTTTCCTGAAAACCGTCACAGAGCGCGAGGCTTATGTCATCAAAGCGGCGTTTGACGCGAGCCGCCCCGACGGCACGCCCGCCATGAGTGCGACTGATTCCCGCGTTGCCGCTCATGAAAAGCTCAACGAGATCATCGGCCCGCACGCAACGCGCGATAAGGCCATGGTGCTCGCGCAGCACCTGATTATCCCCTTTGAGGGCGCCCTAAAGCTCAGCGCAAACCTTAATTTCACCAAATATCCGGCGGCGATTCCGGCACTGAACGCTTATGTAGCGGATTATACCAAAGCGGACGCGCTCACGCGGATGTATCTCGACGGCATTTCCCCCACATTCATGAGCTTCAGCACCAATTCGATCGGCATGATGCTGCGCGATCTCATCAAAATGATGGGCAAAGCGGCGATTGCGCAGAATCCATTTGCGGAAACCGCGCCCGCCAATCCCGGTACAAAGCCGAAGGCTGCGGATTACGCGCAGGGCGTGAACGATCCTGGCTATATCGCGGCGCTCAACGAGTGGCTGCCAAAAAAGCTGGCGACCGTTTCCTACAATCAGCGCAAGGGCAACTATGAATATGACGCGTATTTCGCTGCGATGGCGGAGCTTGCGAAAGCCTGCCCGGAATATGCGCAGATTTTCAAAGTTGCCGCGCAGCTGCGCGACGCGTTCATCGCCTTTGACAAAACGGGCGAGACGACCGGTTGCCCCGCTGCGATCGCTGCGTACGACGCGATCACGGATGCATATATGCTTGCCGTTTACAAGGTCATCGGCGGCAACTATGCATACTATCAGATCTACCTGAACGCAAAGCAGGACGATTATGTCTACACCAATGTGACAATCAACAATCTCTATCAAAAGTGCCGCGACACCGCCAACATGGAACTTGTTGCCGCGTTTGAAGCGTATATCGCCGGCATTGATCTCTCCACCGTAAATAACGACATCGTCGCCCAAGCCCAGGCGGAATACAAAAAGGTGCCTGCGGACTATCTATCCAAAATCTCCACGGATATTCTGGCGAAATACAACCAGATCGTCGCGTTGTATGATCCCATCAAGCCGCTCGTCCCCTCCGAGGACAAGTTCGAGGATGAACTCGCGGCCTTTGCGCCGACCACCGTCTATGCGACCAAGTTCCCCATGGCGCGCAAGGGTATTGAATACACCATCTTCGGCACCAATAAGCTAACGGCCGACGTCCTGAAAATGGCGCTCGCTTACAGCGCGAACGGCACGCTCAAGGGCTACAAAAATTACAGCGTCCTGAGCAACAAAACCATGTCCACGCTGCTCAGCCTCTATCACATGATCGCCGATGCAAACCTCACCGTCAGTGGCATCAATGTCAGCAGCATCCTCGCGGGCGACCTGAAGCCCTCGAAGATCGCGGGCTGGCTCACCGAGGAGCAATTCGCCGGGGCGAAAGCGAAATTGCTTGCCGCCGCTGAAACGGACGACACCACAGCGGCGTTTACCGCCATCCAGTTTGAAAACGGCGACTGGGGCTTCCAGGATGGCGACCGCGAGGGCTTCGCAAAGGCCGTCGCCGCCATGCTCCGCCCGGTTGCCGACGTTCTGCACAACGGCATCCTGATCATCAGCAACATCATCTATCTCCCGAACAAGACCGCCGCCAACGGCGACTATGTTTACGGCGCATACGAAAAGCTGATCCCCCTGCTTGAGAGCCTCGGCCTGAAGGGTGTCCTCTCCTCAGAGGAATATTCTGCCCGCTTCTATGAAGCCGTCCAGGTCAGCAAAAATGCGCAGCTCGACGCGCTGTTTCTGCCCATCGTCAGCCCCATCGTCACGTTGGTGGATGAGCTACAGGCAAATCCGCTCAACACAATGCTCGATTTGCTGCCGCGCCTAGCCCGCACCATCAGTACGAACACGCTCAACGACAGCCTGAATAGCTTCCTGCATTCCAGCAGCCTGCTCGGCGGCGTGAATATCGACCTTTCCGGCGATGCGGTCAATGCGATGATCGACGGCCGGAAGATCAGCATCGGCCTTGGCGACAATGCGCAGCTCACCACAACCCTAAAGGCTGTGGATTGGGCGCGGCTGGCAGGCTGCGGCAAGCTTGTCCTTGCGGACAGCGTCAGCGCTGCGAACGCCTACCGTACCATGATCGAGCCTGACCGCGCCAACGCCTATGTGGTCGCCAGCCAGTATCTGATCAAAACCGTGCTGCGCACGCGCATTGAGGGCAAGACCACCACAGTCTCCCTAGGCATCTGATTTTGCTCTTTTCTTTTTACCTCCCATAGTTTATACCTTTCGCATACTGCCGCAAGCCGTTTGGCTCGCGGCAGTATGCGTTTTATGCAATGTGTGCCAACGAAAAGGAGCGCAAAACCAAGGTCTATCATAACCATACCTGCCAAAGGGAAACACGCTGCCACAAGAATAGCTGGCTGCCGGCTATTTTTTTCTTTCTCCTCTTGTATGGAATGAAACGGTATGTTATGCTGAAGCTGAAAACAAAACAGATTTTAAAACACCGGCTGAAATGCCGGCGCATTGTAAAGGAAGGCTGAGCACCGGGATGCAGAAAGTAATTGTCGTTTCAAAAACCCACCTTGATCTGGGGTTCACGGATTATGCGGAACATATTTATCATAAATACCTTGATGAATTCATCCCCAATGCCGTTTCAATCGCCAATGAGCTCAATGCGGACGGATCTAAACGTTTCGTTTGGACGACAGGCTCCTGGCTGCTCAAGGAAGCGCTGAAAAACGGAAGCGAGCAAAACCGGCAAGCCCTTCTGCAAGGCCTGCGCAGCGGCAATATTGCACCGCACGCCATGCCATTTACAACGCACACAGAACTGCTTGACGCCGACACGCTCGATTATGGCCTCTCCATCGTCGATCAAATCGACGATGTCACTGGCCGCAAAACCATTGCCGCGAAAATGACCGATGTGCCCGGCCATACGGTCGGCCTTGTTCCCTTGCTCGCAAAGCACGGAATTAAACTCCTGCATATCGGCGTCAACGGTGCATCCGCCATGCCGGAGGTGCCGCCTTGTTTCCTGTGGAAACAAGGGGAAAGCGAAGTTGTCGTCATTTATTCCGGCGATTACGGCGGAGCTTTTGAAAGCGAGCTGACCGGCAGCGTGCTCTATTTCGACCACACGCTCGACAACCACGGCGCATCCGGCGCCAAGGCCGTGCGCGCGCGCTTTGAGTCGATCCAGCAAAAATACCCTGGCGCACAGGTCACTGCCGGGCGGCTTGACGACTTTGCAGAGATCATCTGGCGGGTGAAAGACCAGCTCCCTGTGGTCACGGCAGAAATCGGGGATACCTGGATTCACGGAGCCGCCTCCGACCCTTATAAAACCGCCGGGCTCCGCACGCTCATTCGATTGAAAAACAAGTGGCTGGCCACGGGCCAGCTTAATCGGGAGAGTGATGCCTATGAGCAGCTGGCAGACAATTTACTCTGTGCTGCCGAACATACGTGGGGCATGGATGTGAAAACCTATTTTGCCGATTATGAGCACTATCTCCGTCCGGATTTTGAACAGGCCCGTAGGAAGGATACCGTCGAGCTGCATCACCCTCTGCGGGATTTCCCACAAAACTTGCTGACGGTTTGCCAGCGCCGCCGCGGTGCTTATCATATCGGTTCCTACCGCGCCATGGAAAAAAGCTGGGAAGAGCAGCGCGCCTATCTGGACCGCGCGCTCATCAAACTGCCCGTTGATTTAAAAAGCGACGCTGAACAGGCACTTATCGCGCTCAGGCCGCAGAAATTTCTCGCTGTATCGGGGGAGACTCTGCAACGCAATGTGGATTATGCATTTGGTAGCTGGTCGATCCGAATCAATGAGTATGGCGGGATCGGCGCTCTTTTCTGCGGCGGCAGGGCGGTCATCCGGGAAAACAACCGCCCTGCTGTGGAATATTATTCCTACGGCAAGGCGAACTACGATTTCTGGCTCACGCATTATACCCGCAACCGCAAAAAGACTGCCAGCTGGTCTGTTGCGGATTTTGCAAGGCCGCTGTTAAAATATGTAGATGCCAAATATCCACAGGGCCGCACCCCCTACCGCTTTTGCCGAGGGTGCGTGCAAGCATTGCAAACCGGGTTGCGCATCTGTGTGTATCTGGACATTGCGCCAGCGTGCCACAGCGAGCTCGGGGCAGCGGATATGGTCCAGCTGGTCTATACGCTAGGCACAGATGGGTTAAAAATCGAGCTAATCTGGATTGACAAACCGGCCAGCCGCTTAACAGAAAGCACGGTATTCCGGCTGTATCCTGCTTGCACACAGGAGGAAATCCGTTATACAAAAATCGGCGCGGAAATCGACCCAATGACCGTGGTAAAAAACGGAAACCGCAATCTTTCCGCCGTGTGGGATATGCATTTCGGCCCATACTGCTTTACAAACCATCATGCGGCCCTGATCGGTCTGGGCAAGGGTAAAATCCTGCGGTTTGACAACCAGTTTGAGGATGTTGCCCAAAACGGAATTGCTTATCTTCTGCACAATAATGTTTGGGGCACCAACTTCCCTCTCTGGTATGGAGATAACGCCTATTTTCGTTTTGATATCTCCCATGCCGCAGCCTTGTAATGGAGCCGGCTCCCTTTGCCTAGCCGGCTCTGGAAAGCGCCCGCCGAACAGAATGCAGTTTCACGGCGGCTTTCAACGCCATAGCTCGCTACTGGTGCGAGATTCTCCCCTGCTTTCCTGCCGGAAAATTGGCATCGTCTGTCTTGCCAGTGACCCGGCATGGAATGAAATCTCTGCAAGGCCTTCGCCGGACGAACCAGGGAACGCCGCAGCCGGCTGCGCCTTAAGCCTATTGGCGGCGTTATGCCTTCTTATTCATAAACACGAACCGTCTTTTAGAAAAAGGGGCACAGCTGCCACTTCCTTTTGCAAGCGGCAGCTGTGCAGATAGCGATATGCTTCTTTTGACAGCCTGTCAATCCATCCAGCCGCCCAGTTGGGCGGCTGATTTTTCGTTCTGAAGCCAAGGCGGCTGTTTTCTACGAAGCAATTGCGAAGCGGTCAGCGTTGGCAGCCGCAGCCACAGTTATTCTCGCGCTCTCTGCCGGAACAGCCGCAATTGTCGCCCTTTTGCTGGCTCGCACTTGACGAGGGCGGGAAAAACTCGTTGACTGGGAAGCGGATTTGCTTAAACGCATCGCACGGATCATTCTCCATATCGTGGCAGCACTCCTTCTCCGGCACACAGAAATCATAGGCCGGAATCAGCATTTGGACATCGCGCTCAAGCTGCACGATGGTAAACAGGCCAAGCGTGACGCGCACCGCCTTTTCTGGAGAGGCAACGCTGAAGTCGCCGTCGAACGACCGGCAGATGCACTTCGGTGCAGAGCAGCAGCCCTCGCACTCGCAGCAATCGCACGGGCGGCAAAGCTTTGCATCCAGGCAGATCGGATCGACACATTGGACTTTTGCCCTCGGGTTTGTACTGGTGGGAAGGAATTGTTCGTCTGCCTCGTCTGAGGAATATTCCGACGAGAAAATACGTACATTGCCTTCGCTCCCGAAAAGAATACACTTCTTTGAGAAGGAAGTCAGGCCCTCTACGGTGCAGGGGGGATTCATCGGCGTGGTATAGGCGTCAAGATATACCTTGAAGAAGAAGGTAATATCAACGGAGTAGTAACCGCGGTTGAAGGGAACCGCCTCCACGTCGATAAAGCAGTTGATAATCTTACACGAACGGCAGCGAACGGAAGTTGCATTGTCGATGATGCACTGCGCCCGGTCTGTAAAATAGACGCGCATATCGGCCAAGCAGTCTTTGTCCGCACACGAATCGTATACGCGGTTGGTATCGATGCATACAGCCTCACGAATGCCGCCGCTGACGACATCCGCAGTGTTGCAGCAGGATCTGTTGTCCGCCATAGTGTTTCCTCCTATGAATAGATTGAAATTTTGTAAAAACTTCAATACCATACTATGACGCGCACGGATTCTGGTGCAGGAAAAACGCGGAATAAGCGGAAAAGATTTGCGCAGAGCCCCTTGTTTCTTTGTAAGCCGCGTGCAGCTCTGCAAATCGCCGCCACTGTTTGCCTGATAAAAAATAGCCGCCGACCAAGTGTGTGCGGCAAGCCGATTGCATCTCTTTGATCCCGTGGGGCCAATTGGCTTTGCTTTGTTACTCGCTTCGCTCGTAATAAAAAATAAAATAAAAAAACTGAAAAAATTTACATTCTTCATTTGTATTGATGCTGAAAGGAGTTGAAAGGCCCGTGAACAAGCCATTTGAGCTCAATGGCTCCCTACAGGACGCTGTCGCAAACTATTCAAAATCAATCGCCCGCGCGGCCTTCACGTATCTGAAAAACACTGCGGACGCAGAAGATATCACACAGGAGGTCTTTTTAGCGCTTCTAGAAAAACAGCCCCATTTTGAGAGTGAAGAGCATCTGAAAGCCTGGCTCCTCCGGGTTGCCATCAACAAAAGCAAAAATGCGCTCAAAAGCGGCTGGTTTACAAGGACGCAGCCTCTATTTGAGGCGCTGCCAGCACTTTCTCCGCAGGAGAATGAAGTGTTATCCTGCGTCCTTTCTCTGGATGAAAAATACCGGATACCAATCCACCTTTTTTATTATGAAGGGTATTCCATAGAAGAGATCGGGAAAATCCTCCGGCTCAACCCCGCAACCGTTGGCACACGCCTTGCGCGTGGGCGTGCACTGCTAAAAAAAATGATTGGAAACATCGATTGAAAGAACAACTTTTGCACTGCTCTCAAAAGAATTTCGTGCTTTTCTCACACAGGCAGAAATTTCAGTTTCACCGAAACCGAAAAAATTACCTATCTATTTAGAAAGGAATGGTCATTGATATGAAAACTGAACAAATGAAAACCATATATCATCATGCAATGGAACAGCTTCCGTTGGATGGGCTGGAAGGCCGTACACTAGAGAAGCTCTCATCCGCTAAAGATAAAAAGCGCGGCTTTCCGGCAAAGCGGATTGCCGCCGCGGCTGCCGCAGTGATGCTGCTCTGCGCCACGGGCGCTTTGATTCTATCGCATACCACTCAAATTGAGCTCACAAACACACAGGGCAGGGTTTCTGCACATTATACGCCGTTCTTTCCAAAAGAGGTAAACAGAGCGAATTGCCTGGTGAATCGAACTGAGGAAGAGCTGTTCCACACAAAAAATCTCGCTCCATTTTTAGGAACGGTTGAACGGATTCGAAATATCCGGGTAGATCTCAACGGCGCGGTTTCTTACCGGGCAATTGCCGATGTGAGCGTAAACAAGGCCTATCTGGGCAACGTGGAGCCCGGCAGTACCGTATCTATCCTGCTTCCCTGCTCTATCGGGCGGGGCGAATGGGCGACAGGTTCGGAGCTTGCCGCTTCCCTGCGGGAAGGCACGACCGGCATCTTTATGCCCATTGCCTACACGGTGGACTCCTATTGGGAGGAGAATGGCGCACGCATTGATTTGAGCGAGCTGGCACCCTATGGATTAATGGATGGAGAGCGCTACCTTTTCCTGCAAGGGAAGGATGGCAAGATGCAGTTTGCGCAGTACGCTTATCCATCACTCCAAGCGGATGCATCCCTAGGGGATATCGAGGCATTTGCGAAAAGTTTTTGGAAATAACGAAATTGTGCAAGGGGCTGTTGCAAAATGAAATGTTTTGCAACAGCCCTCTAATTCTGCGTTTATTCATGCATGACGCAACGCGCCCTTCTCCTAACAACCTGTAGGCCGGGTCTGCAACGATAGAACGGGGCCGCCTGCACACTAAAAGCAACCTTTATTTCCCAATAATTAATCCAATCATAATCATGGAGTAAATCACAAAAAAGACTATCGTGGCCGCTCCATACTTTTGCAGGTCAGAATCACCATAGCGCAGAGCACAGATTGTTTTATATGCGTATACTAAGCCAAGAGCGAGGAAGGAGGATACGATCAACGAACCAAAAAACCAACCGCCCAAGGACACAGACATACTGATCCATCTCATTGACAAACCACACCACCTCTATACGTCGTTATAAGGTCCAAAGATGTTCCTCTCTCAACTGTGCATAGGACCAGTCCCCCATATCAATGGAAAACCCCATGCCAAACGGAAGGCTGAAATCGATTCCGTTAAAAAAATATGCAATTCGTTTGTGGGCATATGTAGCAAAATGATTGACCGACGTCGTGCTGGAGTTATTGACTTTCCCTTCAAAAAATACAAACCCCGTCGCGGAAAGATAATGCGTGCTCGTTCCATGGGGCTGAGAAGAAATGGAACTCACAGGAATCCCGAACTCCATCGCATACCCATAGCCGCTGCCATCTTGCTTTAATTCATTATATGGCACATCATAAACATCCTCTCTGCTCTCCGTGACATACTGTAGCTTTTCATTTGTATAGCTTATGTTATACGTATAGGAATAGCAGCCCGACGCCGACTGAGGGATTACGCTTGTCGTCGTATCTCTGGATAGGCCAAAGGCATCTGTCGCTCTAAAAATCGGCAGTGTCTCCCACTGAAAAATGCCCGCAACACCATATTCCCTGCCCGCCGAGATCAAAAGGATCACCAGATGCAGGGTTCCTCCATTCAGTTTTCCGCTATTTCCCGGAGAAGGGATAACGATGTCGGACAATGGTGCGCGCGCGGCCTGAACCTGTTCCCGCATCGTTTCAAACGTTTCTTGCTGCGCAAGCTTTCGCTCCTTGACCTCTTGCGCATATGCGTTCTCATCCACTGTATCCATCTGGCCGGGAAACAAAGAGGATTCCACATAATAAGTAGATTTCGCCGTGATCTGCGTTGCGTTTTGAATCAACTCCAATTTATCCGCAGAGAGCTGCCGAATCATCTCGCTTGAAAGCGCAAGGGACGCCAGCTTTTTTTCGGCGGTTTCTATAGCAGATAATCCCCGGTAGTCGGCGTTTTGATAGGTAACCGTCTCTGTGCTTTCCTGCGGCTTCCCTCCTGCTTCCACAGCCTGAGCAGGCAGCAAAAAGGTGCATAAAAGCAGAATTGCGATCCATCCAGTCATCCATCTTTTGGTTTTCATTGATTCCCCTTCTTTCTTTATATTTATGGTCAACGAAAATGCACAGCCTAAAAATTTACAGTTTGAACCGAATCGTTCATTTCGTTGCATAAAGCTGATCATTTTCAATTCATGACAGAATTATCTTCCCCTTATTTATATCACTCTTCCATAAATTAGTCAATTATTGTTTTAAAATAATATACAAATAGATCGGAAATTCATTTATGATAGTAGGAACCATGCATTAGAAAAGCAGACTGTGAATTTGGCAATTCACAGGCTGCTTGTGTTACGACGATTCTCAACGCTTTTAAAAATCGCTCATGTATCTTTTACGTTTTCTTTTCATCATCATGGATCATGATATTGCTTGGTTTCTGCGACATTCCTTTTTACAAAATATTACATTTGAGCACGACCGCCAGTTCAACCTCTGAGAGCGGTTGTGGCCCGTCCTGTAAATCTTTCAGCGTAATTTTTTGCAATGCATCTTTGTTGCCGTTGCCATAGAGCAGCGCCATTACGACCGTATCCTGATTCGGGATGAGCTCCAAGGCTTTTTCGGCTATAACGGGCACAGTAAAAGCAAAGTCTTTTTCCAGCGGATCGTTTTGCGTTGTCTTGCCGCCCGCAAAACCGTTTTCACTCCCCTCGTCTATGAGATTGATTGCCCACCAGAGCGATCCCTCCCCATGGGCGGAAAAGAGCAGCACGCCCGTATCGCCGACGGCATTGGTGTTGGACGTTTCCCCTTTTTCAGTCATCTTGCCGTTCTCATAAATCTCAAACCATGCAAAAATAGATTGAGGCGTGCCATTCCAATGATATCTAAGGTAAAACTGAGAAAGCCCGTTCTCCGTAGGGGCTCCATAATTGATCTTCTGCTCAATCTCGCTGACCTGCGCGCCATCCAGCGGCTCGATTCGCCTTTGGTGATTCATAGAGCAGGCGCTCAGGGCAAAGAGCAACGCAAAAAATACCGCAAGCATTCTCTTCATATGCTTTTCCTCCCAATGTTGCTATCATCCTAGGCGATAAGGGCCCAACGTTTCATATCATCAATATTTATACATTGTTAATTAATGTTGTATTCCACGGAGTTCCAGTCCCACGTTTTAAACCGACTGTAAAATTGTGCCCAACGATTCCATTTGGATCCAAAATATATACCCATGCAGAGGTTCTGCTATAAGAGTATGAGCGCGTTCCCGCTTGTAATGTAATTGTCGTCCCGCCATTCACTCGGCCATTCTCACCGATCCCAACAGCACCATATACGATCTTACTCGACGCGATCACAACACCACTCCCCACGCCTATGCCCGTGCCCGATGCGCGAATCCCGCCGGAAAAACCTGTGAGACGTTTATAGCCACGGTTGTTGGAAACTTTGGTTTCCCATTTCGTTGTGGAATATAATGTGATTTGATAGCTTCGATCTGCAATTTCCTTATAATTGGAATTTGCTGCTCTCGCAGCAGCTGCAAGGTCATCCCTTGCCTCATCTGTCAACGGCACAATTTTCGCTAATGTTTCATCCACAATCTGGTAACCGTTTCTGCTGAATCCCTTCGGTTGTATAACACGAAGTTTAACTGATCCATCCGCATCCATTCCGATCAACTCCGCATTTTGCAAAAGGCCTGTATCAAACTCAATAGGTCCCGTCACATCTGTTGCGGCAAAGGCCATATTGGTTGCTCCAAGCACCAAAGCAATTATCATACAAATTGCCATAAAACTTTTTCTCATAACTTTCTCCTTTCATCTGTCAGCATGTATAAACCTTGCATGATCATTTCTAAAAACAATTGATTTTATCAAAATTTTCTGCCGCTGAATTTATTAAACTATTTAATACTGCATTGGGCTATCCCCTTTCTAATCCTAATATTATTTAAAATTATGTATATTTTAAAAGTTCCTATAAAATGGATATATTATATTTTTATTGTATCTTTTTTGTAATAAAAAGTCAATAAATTTCCATAAAATTAATTTTCTTGATTTATGATTCATCGTTCAATTTCTATTTTATTCCGAATAACGCGAGTAAAAATCAAATCCTGCCCCTACACATAAAGCGAAGAGAGATGCACAGCTTATGAATGCAGAAAGCTATCGGCAATTTTTATGAAATGCTACATATGAATTGGGGCCTATTTCTGCTTTTATATTGCAGTAAACTCTATGTCACACGCACTGCGCTTTCATAAAATAAGTAGCCTGTGAATTTGGCAATTCACAGGCTGCTTGTGTTACGACGATTCATAACACTTCTAAAAACCGCTCATGTATCTTCCCGTTCGTCGCCAGCACGTCGTTGATCTCCGTGGCCGCCAGCATTTCCCCCTGCCAACCCGTCACGCATCCGCCTGCCTCCTGTATGAGCAGCTGCCCCGCCGCATAATCCCAGGGTTTCAAATGCCGCTCAAAATAGGCGTCGATCCGCCCACAGGCCACATAGCAGAGGTCAAGCGCAGCGGAACCGGAACGGCGGATATCCTGGCAGGCCAGGAATACCGTTTGGAACCGCTCAAAATTCCGGGCAGCTTCTTCTTTATAATAGGGAGCAGTGCCGATTGCCACCAGGCAGGAGGCGATCTCCCGCGTTTGCGTGCATTGGATCGGAACGCCATTGCAATAAGCTCCCCTCCCCCGCTGCGCTGTAAACAGCTCCTCGGTAAACGGGTTATAAACAGCGCCGAACACCACCGCTTGCCCATCATAAAATGCCAGTGAAACCGCGCTCATCTGATAGCCGTGGATCAGATTTGTCGTGCCGTCGATGGGGTCGACGATGAACAGCTGGCGCTTGCCCGCGATGTCATGCGTCGCGTCCTCCTCCCCGAGGAAGCCCGCCTCCGGCAGCAGCGTCAGCAGGCGGCTGCGCAGGAATTCCTGCACCATGGGGTCATACAGCGTGACGAGGTCGACATGCGAGGATTTTTCGCGGATGCCCATGGCGGCATCCTGCGCCGAACGGACCGTCGTGCCCGCCGAGCGGACGATGTCCTTCAAACGTTCCAGAAGATGGATGTCCATAGTTTTTTCGCTCCTGATCCAGCCGCCGCAGCGGCACATTTTTTAACTAGTTTATCATACCATATTTCCCGGGAAAAGGGAAGAATCGGGAAGAAAAGAGTTTGCGGTGCGATTTCGCCGCCCGGACATGCAGTGTTGTCAATGCCGACATTTGCAGCCTCTCCGGTCACCTGCCCGCCCTCTGCCCCGAGGAAAACCGTTCTGAGATTGCGATATCGTTCCTCGTAATAAGGAAATAACACCGCGATCCGATCGCGGTGTTATTTTTATAAACCACTATTCCAGCAGCGAAAAGCCCAGGATCACGACGCCGAGAATGACGAGAATAACGCCCGTGGCGCGGTTGAGTGTTTTGGCGCTGGCACGGTTGGCGATGCGCGCAGCCAGCTGGGCAAAGCCGAACGTAAAGA
>ERZ779880.2120-NODE-2120-length-14988-cov-7.313735_pt1 | contig 14988 bp, 16 predicted proteins | sample MGYA00511555_ERZ779880 | MGnify/ENA primary metagenome ERZ779880 (study PRJEB29588, sample SAMEA2145815) | human gut metagenome | biome: human gut; feature: human-associated habitat; material: faeces | place: Denmark | collected 2008/2010 ...
GACGCTGTCGTTTATGTTTGTTTCGTTCGAATGGACTGAACGTAATGTAACTTACACGATCAGTGATCTAGTCAGTGACCCGGATTTCTTTGAAGAATTAGTTCCTGTAACCTACAATCAGGATAAACCTCTGCCCCCACCGCCTCCGCCGGCTGCCGTCAACCCGGAAGAGCTCAATATAGTGGATAATCAATCAACGGAAACAGAAACCGATATTGCCACTTCGGACCCTACGGATGCTCCTGTTATCATACCGATTCCCGTTGAAGTACCCGAAGAAGTAGTGGAAGAAAATGTGGAATTTGTGGTGGTGGAAGAAATGCCGGTATTTCGTAACGGTAATGCTGATTTGATGAGGTATCTGAGCGAAAACATCAAATATCCTACCGTCAGTGCCGAGCAGGGAGTTCAAGGTAAGGTTGTGGTACAGTTTATTGTGGGCGTTCATGGCGAGATCCTGAATCCGGTAGTGGTGAAGAGCGTGGATCCGTACCTGGACAAGGAAGCAATCCGCGTGATCAGTTCCATGCCAAAATGGAAGCCCGGCAAGCAAAGAGGAAAAGCAGTGAGGGTGAAATACACTGTTCCTGTAGTCTTCAGACTGCAAAATTAAGATTTAATTAGTATGGATGGAGGAAGCGTAATCTCGGGAGAGGACGCTTCCTCTTTTTTATCTCAAATTATCCTAAGCATAAAGATATATATACGTTTGCTAATGTATTACTTTATTAAAATATACTTATTTATAAGCTGTGAATAGGTACAACCTAAATTGCATCATGAAAATCTAAATATGGAAAATTAGTTGCAATAACAAGCCTATGATATAATAGGCTGACAATCAAAAGATTTTCATTTTTACTGTTTAATAAAACTTGGGATTCTCTTAGTAAGAGAACCCCATTTCGCTGCAAAGATAACTATAATTCCTTAATATCGAAATATCATCATTAAAAAAAGACCTCAAAATTGGCTTCAAATTCGCGATTGTTTGCAAAATCAAGGTCGAAAGCACTCCTATAAACCATATTATCAGGCATTTAATAAAACTTGGGGTTCTCTTACTAAGAGAACCCCAAAATAAAGAAGGAAATTGAGGGCTTGTTTAAGCCTCATTTTTTGTAGAAATAAATTTAATTATGATGTTTTGATGGAACTAAACAATCCTGTGGAGCCTATATCCGAAGCGCTCCCTCTCAGTGATCAAAACATAACGAGCGAGGCGCCTAAGTTACTGCTCTGCAGTTCAATCGCTTCCGTCTCAGACCTGGGGTCAAATGAAGGAATCACGCCATTGGCGGGAATAGGAAAAGAACACCCTGAAGTCAATTGGTATTACCTGTATCTTTCCAACAAAGAATTGAAACGCTACATCGGAGTCTTTAGTGGCAGGAAAGCCGTAAAGTTTCGTACTCCATCAGGTGTCGTAGAGGAGAAATATTTTTGTTTTAAAGTGTTTTCTTACACTACGACCGACCATAAAAAACGTTTCGAGCAGTGCGGCTATACTAAAGAAGAATATATCGCCCGTCGTGATTCCGTCCGGGTGGTGAAAGAGGCCTTTGCCACCGGTTCCGCCCAAAAGTTGAATGCCTTGACGGACGAGAAGGAAATCGTGGGCAACGGCTGGTTGTTTGTCTGCGCTCCCTTGCAGCAGTTGGAACTCATTCTGTCCGCCATGCTTCCTCGTCAGTATTTGGTGACGGACTATAATACGCACCGTGCGGCAGTCATCCCTCAACGCCAGATGGAGGAATTCATCTATTTGTACGAATCCATGCCCTATAACATCGAACTGATGAATCGCCCTTTGGAGGATTATCTTCAGAAAAAGCAGAAAATCCGTATTACCGGTGGTGTCTTCCAAGGTAAGGAGGGTTGTATCATGCGCCTGCATCGCAATACCCGGCTGGTATTCGCTTTTGGTAATATGACGGTGGCGGTTAGTTATCTTCATGCTTTTCCGTTTGAGAAGATAGAATAGCATCGAAATTCTGTTTTCTTTGATGAACATTTTAAAAGCAACGTTAGGAAATACAGAAAATTATTTATTGCATATAGTTTGTATGAAGTGTATAGCAAAAAGAATAGGCAATGAAAACAGATATTTTACAATCCATAACGGAACGGTTGAGGGAAGTGCTTCCCTTAGGAGCTCATGCCATATTGTTTGGATCTCGTGCTCGTGGAGACGCGCGTCACGATTCCGATTGGGACGTGCTTATTTTGTTGGATAAGCCTAAGATCGAATCGGCCGATTATGATAATGTATCCTATCCGTTGGTAGAATTGGGATGGTCGCTTAATGAATGCATCAGTCCTGTGCTTTATACGTTTAAGGATTGGGTAAAGCAGCATTTCACTCCTTTTTACCACAATGTGAAAGACGAGGGGATACAGTTGGTATGAGTTTAAGCAAGGAAGACATAAAAGCTGTGGTAGCTTACCGAAAAGTTAAGTCGTATGCTACATTGTGGGAAGCAGAGGACATGATAGCTACGGAGCACTGGAATTTAGCGGTACAACGTATGTATTACGCTTGTTTTTATATACTTCCGCCTTGTTGCTTAGCGGAGGATTTAAGGTGCAGACCCATAATGGTGTAGTGGGTCAGTTAGGCTTGAATTATGTAATTTTACAATGAAATTCTGAAATCCTGCCCGTTCGATGGGGGAAGAAGTGGTTGCGTGAAATCTAAGTCTATAATCCACTTCGGCAGTGACGAGTGGGCAGAAATGGCATCTGCTTACCACAGCATTATCAGCATAGTAAAGCTTAATGGCTGCTCAGCTTGGGAATACCTGGAAATTTTATAAAAAATATTTGACGGATGCCGGGATTATGTTAATCTTATGCCCTAGAACATCGAGCTATCCATGGTTAACTGTTAATTAATCGCTTTATTTTTAATTTCTCAATAGCTTGTGCACTGAAAAGTGCCTAAAAATTGAAGGGAGCCCTAATTTGAGTACAAACATAAAGAATGCAAATCGTCTTCATTTTGGCGACTTGATGGACAATGTTTTTCATTATATGCTTAATGGCTTGGGCTGAATTACAGAACTATCCTATGGATGGTCACTATGCAATTGACAATATGATTGCTGAGCGTGTTCAGACCTTTTACTGTAAACAAAAAAACTTTGTTCTATAGCGTGATGCCGGAGTAGATGTAGTTGCTACATATCTTACCATAATGAAAACAGCCAAAATGTATGGTCTGGAAGTTAGGGATTATCTGGTATATATCTTCCGTGAGATTATGAATGGAAATAAGGACTATAGAGAGTGAAAAATAGAATTTGTTGGATTATTAGTTTAAACTTTTTATTTGTTAAATATAAATTAAAAAAATGTATAAACCGATTTTTATAGCTGGTCCTTGTGTGATAGAAACTTTCGATATATTGGAAGAAGTGGCAAAGGAATTAGTTCGTTTGAATAATAAATATGGTATTAATATTATATTTAAGTCCTCTTTTGATAAAGCAAATCGTACTTCCCTTCATTCTTATCGCGGCCCGAATTTAGAAAAAGGATTAACAATGTTGAATGATATAAAGATGAAGTATGGTTTATCTTTATTGACGGATATACATGAGCCTTATCAGGCAGAAATTGTCGGTGGAATTGTTGATGTAATTCAAATACCTGCTTTTCTTTGTCGCCAAACCGATTTGCTAGTGGCAGCAGCTAGAACAGGAAAAATTATTAATATAAAAAAAGCTCAATTTTTGTCTGGCCAAGATATGAAATACCCTGTTGAGAAAGTTAGAGAGACTGGTAATGCAAACGTATGGTTGACAGAACGTGGAAATACATTTGGATATAACAATCTGGTTGTTGATTTTCGTAATATACCCGATATGTGTTCTATTACTCCTCATGTTATAATGGACTGTACACATTCGGTTCAACGTCCGGGTGCTGATGGAGGGAAAACTGGTGGAAATCGAGAATACGTTCCGGCAATGGCTTTAGCTGCAAAAGCATTTGGAGCTACTGGTTACTTCTTTGAAGTACATCCAAATCCGGATATGGCTTTGAGTGACGGGCCTAACATGCTTTATTTGAAAGATTTGGAAAAAGTAATTTGCAGTTTATTATGAGTGAAATAAAAGATTATGCCATTAAATGCTTTCAAGATGAAGCGCAGGCTATACTAGATTTAATTCCTTTATTGACAGATGATTTTGATAAAGCTATAGATTTGATTTATCATAGCAGGGGTAAATTGGTCGTAACGGGCGTAGGAAAATCCGGTCATTGTGGTGCAAAGATTGCAGCTACTTTGGCCAGTACTGGAACACCTTCCTTTTTTATTAATCCTTTGGATGCTTTTCATGGTGATTTGGGCATGATTTCTTCTAATGATATTGTTTTGGCAATATCAAATTCGGGACAGACAGACGAACTGCTTCGTTTCATTCCATTTTTGAAAAAACGCAATATCCCACTTATTGCTATGTCAGGAAATCAGACATCATTATTGGCGGAATATGCCAATTGTCATTTGAATATTTCGGTGAAATATGAAGCGTGTCCATTAAATCTTGCACCGACTTCATCTACAACCGCTACTTTGGCGATGGGGGATGCCTTAGCATGTGCATTGATGAAAATACGTAGCTTTCAAGCTAAAGATTTTGCACAATATCACCCTGGGGGTAGCTTGGGAAAAAAACTTTTAACTAATGTGCGGGATTTGATGCGAAAAGATAATTTACCTATTGTTAATTCTGATATGAGAATAGCAGAGGCTCTGACAATTATAAGTGATGGAAGGTTAGGTATGGCAGTTGTCTTAAACTCTCGTCATTTAGTTGGATTAATTACTGATGGGGATATTCGTAGAACATTTCAAAGATATCAGAAAGAATCATTTGATATGGTTGTAAAAGATATTATGGTAACAAATCCAATAATAGTATATGAGAAAGAAAAGATTGTAGATATAGAACATTTATTTAATGAGAAAAGAATTCACACATTAATAGTTTTAGATGATAATAATGATTTTGTGGGTTTTATAGATTATAGAGATTGTATGATTTAATTTAATAGTAATCAGATATGAAAATAGTTGCTTTTTTGCCAGTTAAGGGTTCTAGTGAACGTATTAAAAATAAGAATACAACATTAATGAACGGTAAACCTTTATTTTTACATACATTGGAAAAACTCGTACGTTGTTCTTTTATTGATGAAGTTTTTCTAGATACAGAAAAAGATGAAATTTATGAAATTGCAAAACATACGAATTGTATTTATTTGAAACGTGATCCAGAATTAGCTACCAATAAAACTGACGGACACAGTCTATTTTATAATGAAGCAAAAAAGATAAATGCTGATATTTATATACAGATTTTAGGTACCAGTCCTTTTATTAAACCTTCTACAATTGAAAAAGGGATCAATATACTGAAGGAGCAGGGTGATCTTTATGATTCTGTTATTTTGGTGAAAAATGAGAAACAATATACATGGAGTAAAGAAGGTCCCAATTATGATAGAATGCATATCCCAAATAGTAAGGATTTACCTGATACAATCGTAGAAACAATGGGGTTGTATATAACAAATAGTGATGTAGCATTAAATATGAAACGCCGTTATGGTATAAAGCCTTATTTACTAGAAGCTGAGCCTATTGAAGCTATTGATGTGAATTATCCATTAGACTTTGAATTGGCAGAGATAATTTCTAAGGGATTGAAATCTTTAGAAAATAGAAAATTGGAATTCTTAAAGAAACTTGTAAATAGTGCAATGCTATCTGACGTTTTAGATGATATTGGTTTATATAATTGTGTGATAACAGGTTTGAAATGTAATATTGGGGGTACAAAGGTTTTGGGGCGTGCACGAACTTTGAAAATACGAAAACTAGAAAAAGGAGAAGATTTTCATGGTATTTATGATGCTTTGAAATCTTATGCGGAGATTTCGGATAATGATATTATAGTAGTTGAAAATGAATGTCCCGATTATGCTTATTTTGGTGAACTAAATACAATGTTATCCATCCGTTCTGGGGCCTCTGCAACGATTGTTGGTGGAGTGACTCGTGATAGAGATAATGTTATGAAAATGAATTATCCTGTTTTTTCAAAAGGCTATAACTGTAAAGACGTGCGTAAACGTGCTACTTTAGCCAATTTTAATCGGACTATTAATGTTTTGGGGGTAACAATCTCACCTTCTGATTTAATATTTGCTGATAATGATGGGGTAGTTGTCATACCTGTTGCATACGAAAATAAGATAATGAAAGCAATAATTGAAAAAATAGGAATGGAAAATAATGTGGCTAGTGAAATTGCTCGTTACTCTAATCCTTTAGATATTGTTGAAAAAATAGGAGAATTTTAATAAAAAGTATCCGTTTGTTCTAATAATTATAGAGCTAATTTATTGGCAAAGTATATGTATAGTAATACTGATTTTGAACGTCTTTTTGTCCGTTATAAATTGGTTCGATAGAAAAATTCTGCATATTTAACAAAGTACCTTATAACCTGTTTGAAGAAGGATGCTATCGTGAACTGTGATGAGACTTTGTATCGGGTTTATATGAATACTTTTTGGACTCAGCTGTTTGCTTACTTAAATGGTGGCTTTTATTCAATCAACAGTTTCATTGCCGGACGATTTATTTGCCTCTTAGCCGGTGAGCGAAAGAATTCGTTATTCTTCGGAAGTGATAAGATGGTCCATGTCTCAGCGGTATATCATACCATCATCTCCACTTACAAGATGCAGGGTGTGTCAGTACTGGATTATTTCAAGAGATTCCTTATCCTGATTTCGAAAAGACGATAAGTATGTCTCTATAGAAATTCTCGTATAATTCATTAATTAGAAATGAACAAATACAAGCGTTTAGGTAAAAACACGCTTTTGGTCTTCATCGGCAATGCCGGCAGTAAGCTTATAGGCTTGGTTATGTTGCCATTCTATACTAGTTGGCTATCAGTTGAGGATTACGGAGTAACCGATATAATAAATGTCTATGTCAGTTTTCTGGTTAGCATTGTCTCTTGTTGCATAGCAGAATCTATATTTATCTTTCCAAAAGGGCAGAAAGTGGAGAAGCAAAAGCAATATTTCTCTTCAGGTATTGTTTTTGTATTGCAGGCGTTTTTTGTCTCCTTCTTATTGTTTGGGACTGTAGATTTTGTTTCTTCCATATATGGTTTTTCAAACAGTTTTACGGATTATCTTTGGTTGATATACGGTTTGATGGCAGCAACACTTTTGCAGCAGTTTTTTCAGCAGTTTACACGCAGCATTGATAAGATGATTGTTTATGGAATGGCTGGAATCGTATTGACCTTGCTTACAGCTATTTGTTCATTCATTCTGATCCCTTTGAAGGGAGTTGTCGGTTATGTACTTTCTCTTATTCTGGCAAATCTTTTTACGGGCGTGTATTCTTTCTTCTTTTCGGGAAGTTACAAATATTGTTCACCGGGTAGTGTGAATAATGAATACTGTCGTGAAATGCTTCAATATTCTGTGCCTTTGATTCCAAACGGTGTGATGTGGTGGCTTGTAAATGCACTGAACAGGCCTATAATGGAGACGTATGTGGGATTACATGGCATCGGTCTGTTTGCCGTAGCAAACAAATTTCCTGGAATTATAGCCATGATATTTACTATATTTGTTTCTTCCTGGCAGATATCCGTATTAGAAGAATATGGCAAAGATGGTTACGCTAGTTTCTATAATAAGATATTCCGGGGTGTGCTTTTAATACTCTTGGTGTTGCTTGTCATTGTCACATTTATCAGTAAATGGTTAGTCTCTTTTTTTACTTCATCAGATTATTTAGATGCATGGATATATATTCCCGTACTCACATTGGGTATTTTCTTTTCTTGTGTGTCAGGATTGGCGGGGAGTACTTTTTCCGCTGTCCGGAAGAGCAGATATTTTTTCTATTCAAGTGTTTATGGAGGTTTATCTTCTATCGTTTTCAATTTTTTGCTAATACCGTTGTGGGGTATTTGGGGAGCAGTCCTGTCCGTTGTCCTGTCGTTTATGGTTATGTCGGTCTCAAGGGTTGCGTATAGTTGGACGTATGTAAAATTGACCCATATCCCCCGTTTGTTACTGATGCTGTTGTTGACTTGTATATATATAGTTTCAGTATGTTTGACGGGTAGCGCGAATAGTCTTGTTGCAGGTTTTATTACGATAGGATTATTGCTTTTATTGAATTGTGACTTGCTTCATTTATTAAAAAGGAAAATCATTAAAAGATATATTGCGAAATGAAAAAGAAGATAAAGAGGATAATAAAACAATGTTTATCTATAGGTCGGGATTCCATTAATTTTGCAGCGTTTTTAGTGGAAATGATTTTTAAGAGCAAGTTGCATAATTCGTTTAGCCGAAGATATTCAGGCAAGGTAGCTATCTTGGCTAATGGTCCATCTTTAAAAGAAGTATTGCCCAAATTGCAAATGGATAAATTCTCAGATACTGACTTCATTGTCTTGAATTTCTTTGGAATGGAAGCTGTCTTTACCAGAATCAAGCCGAAGCATTATTGTCTGGCAGACCCTATGTTTTTTTCATCCAAACCATAAGCAAAAGGAGGTGAGAAATCTTTTTTCTGTATTGAACAGGAATGTGGATTGGGATATGAATATCTATACACCTATAGGCTCTGTGGATGACTTTAAAGTGTTTAGTGCATTGTCTAATCCTCATATTCGGCTTGTTTCTCTTAATACCATAACTTATAAGGGTTTCGAATGCTTGCGACATTTTTTTTATAAGCATGGTTTGTCCATGCCTTTAGCTCAAACAGTGGCGAATATGGTTATTTATGTTGGGACCAATTCTGGCTATCAGCAAATTGGATTATACGGTGTAGATCATACCTTTTTTGATTCGATGTGTGTAGATGGAAATAATCGGTTGTGCAATAAAAAAACTTATTTTTATGATAATGGGGAGGTTCTTCTCAAACCAATTCTAAAAAGTGATAATTTTCAAATATGGATGGTTGGGGATTATGTGACAGCGATTGGAAGGATGTTCCTAGCATTTATCTATGGTTTGCTTTCTTTTGAAGGTGATGACCAAAAGACAATTGATTTTGCCGTTGCTGCCTCATGTCTCAAGCATACCATCAAAGGCGATTACAATCAGGTTTCTAAAGAAGAAGTTTTAGCTTTGATGATGGGCGATGCATCTGGCCGGGTAAAAAGATTAGAATAACAAAAAATTATGGATAAGATGGTAAAAAAAGAAATAAAAAGTGCTTTTTCGTTCGTTAAACAAACTGTTAAGTTTGTTTTTTTCTTGCACATTTGCTATTTCAGACAAAAGGTAATTTGAAAAATCCCCTAAAAAAAGTGTATTCAGGGAAAGTGGCCATGCTTGCTAATGGTCCTTCTATGAAGAATGTATTACCTAGATTGACGACGGATGAGTTTAAGAATACTGACTTCATAGTCTTGAATTTCTTTGGTTCAATGGATATTTTTACTCAGATTAGACCAAAGCATTTTTGTATGGCTGATCCTATGTTCTTTCAAGAAAATCACAATCATGATAGGGTTATGAAGTTGTTTGATGATTTGAATAAGAAGGTGGATTGGGAGATGAATCTTTATATACCTGCTTCTTTGAAAAGACAATTTTTGGCATTTAGCGGTCTGCATAATAGTCATATTCATATCGTGCCCTTAAATCTTACAGTATATACAGGTTATGAAGAATTTCGTCATTATTTCTATAGGCATGGTTTGTCAATGCCTAGTGTAGTTACAGTTGCTTTGATGGCGATTTATGTAGGTATAAACTCTGGTTATAGTGAGATTGATTTATATGGCGTGGATCATACATTTTTTGATTCTTTGACCGTTAATTCAAAAAATCAATTATGCATTTGTGATACCCATTTCTATGATAAAAATAAAGTGGAATTGAAACCTATGCTTCGATGGGATTCTACAGTTTGGCGCATGAGTGATTATTTGGAAGAGAAAATGGCTGTCTTCAAGAATCATGATATTATGGCTGCCTATGCGGTGTCTCAAGGTGTACGTATAGTCAATTGTACAGAATGCTCTTTGATTGATAGTTATGAACGAAAACAAATTGACTTATAATAATGCTTCCATTGGTTAGCTCTAAATTAAGAAGTATATCTTCATTTTAGTGCTTACATATATTGAATGACTTTTTACTATTAACAAAAAGAGGACAGAAACCTTCTAAGTTCCTGCCCTCATTCTCAAAAGCAAATGGAAAAGAGTCTTATCTCCACTTTTCCCTTTTAATTTCTTGGCACTGTCTTCGTTGCCACACGGTCATCACCTTTTCCAGCTCCTTCAGCTTCCACATCTTCATGAATCGGATTTCATCCTTTTCCTGTTCATTGCCGATGCTGATACGCAGCAGTTCCGGATAAAGGATTTCCACATGGAAGATTTTGGCACGCCACAGCAGTATGGACATCTGCCAGGGAGTAAGCGCATGGGTGTGTTCCAGGGTAAGCAGCATCTCCAGATAATAACGGTAAAAAGCCCGGTCAAGGACTATCAGTTGGTCTATCAGTAGTTTCATATCAGTTAGCGGTTAATGATTCATATTTATATGCCTGCCATTTCTTTCACTACATTGAAACATGGACACGGTTTCATGGGATTCAGATCATGATGCCCCACAATCAATGACGTGGGAAACAGCTCTCGCAGTTCGCGGAGCAACGCCAGCATGGCGGCTTTCTGTTCCAGCGTCCGTGTATCCGTGGGTACGCCGCCGGAAGACAAGCCTCCTTCATAGCAGATGCCTACGGAATGGCGGTTATGGTTCTTGCAATGCGCCCCCATTTTCTCTATCGGTCTGCCACGGTGAATCTCGCCGTTGCGCGTGATGTAGAAATGGTAACCGATGTCACTGAAGCCACGGTGGTGGATATGGTCGTGGCGGCAGGCTTCAAAGTCCAGGTTTCGCCCCTCAGGGGTGGCGGAACAATGGATGATGATCAGTGTTATTTTACGCATCCCGGCCGACTAAATGCAACTTTGTATACCTATGACGCTGCCTATGGCGGTCGCCACTGCGATGATTACTTTGAGGATGAGGCTCCAGGTTGATTTTCTTTTCTGATTTTCCATAAAGATAAAGTTTTAAGAGTGATACATTAAAGAATAAACAAGACAGGGGGAGGGAGTTACTCCTCCCTCCATGACTTTAGACTCCCGGTTCGTCTTTGGTCTTCAGCAGGTCTGCCACGGCTTTTCCCTCTTTTTCGGCACGCAGTGCGGCTGCCTGTGCGGCCCGGCTGGCTACGGGCTGGAATTCCAGTGCGCCGAAGATGGTTTTCAAATCCTCACCGGGAACATATTGGATATTCACCCCGGTGATGTGGGCAGCGGTGAAATCCGTCAGTTTTTCCGTACCTACACTGGCTATCTGGAGACGGAACTTGCCCAGTTCGCCAAAGTCCACTTGTTTGCCTTCGGTGAGGGCTTCCAGCAGATTGTCCACGGTGGCGGTAAGGACGGCCACCACATCGGCGCGGCTCACGGTGGTTTGTGAAGAAACACGCTTGCTGAGCTGTTTCAAGGTAAGTTCACCGTTGATTTGTGCTGTGGCGTAAGCCTTGGGGGCTGCATCCTTGTCCAGCGGATTGGGACGCAATGAAACACTGTAATTTAATGCCATAATCATTTTGTTTTTAAATGGTTACTATGAATTGAACATGACAAAGATAACACTCCGGAAAGAGGGGGTTGTGAAGAGGCGTAAACCGGCATGACGGTGTATGACACACTGTGACAGAGGGTGAGATAAAGTGAATTAAAGGTCTTGAACTATTTCTATATGTGAGCTATTTTCATTACATTTGCTATAAAGATTAACGATATGAAATTGGCAATATTACTGATAGGTAATTGATGATTTTAAGTCGAAATATGGTAGTAAAAAAAGTGAATGTTATGAACAAAGAAGAAGTGTATTCCGGCGAATGGCCGGTGAAACCTTATTATAAACGGGATCTGGCCATGGGGTACGCCCCCGATATTACTCCCGTGGCGGCGTTGAACCGTCTTTCCGCCTGGATACACCATCACAAGTCGCTTTATCAGGCTCTGCTCGATTCGGGCTATGTGGACAGACAACGCATTTTCAATTCAGTGCAAGTGGGATTGATTTTCCATTATCTGGGAAGACCGTAATTAGTGGTTAGTGGGCTGTGCGTGTACATGCATACGGTGGCGTTGCCTTATGCATACGTATGCGTAAGCCTATACTTGCCTATGCATAAGCCTATGCTTGCTAACGTGTAAAACCAATCGAGCAGCTTCACTAACCACACTAATCACTAACCACCGCATTCCTCCTCGCTCTCGTGCTCTTCGTAACGTCCGCAAGGTTGGCGGGTGTAGTACACGGTTCCCGTGCGGCATAGTTCCTGATCGCGCACTTTCAATACATCCAGACGGGTGAAGGCGCGGTCGGGTTCGTTTATGCGAGTGATGGAAAGGATGAAATCGGCCAGGTTCGCCCAGTTGGCGCTGCCCGATATGGTGTACATGTTGATGTCCTCCATCTCGTTCTTGCCGTCTATTTTCTTCAGGCTGCGCGGATGCGCCACAATGATTACCCAGATGTGGTTGTCACGCCCCCACGACTGGAAACGGGTCAGCATCGACTTGATGCTCTGGGTCTCAGTCTCGTTCTTTCCGCTTTGCGCCTCTACAAAAAGATAAGGATCTATAACCAGATATTTCAACGGATGCCTGCGGCGTATCAGATCGGCCCGATGCAGGATATTTCCGGGAGTGGGCGGCACCTCGTGCATATCCAGATGAATCATGTGAGTGTTCAGAAAATCAATATAGGGCGTCAGCTGTTCGTCGGTATAGGCGGTGGTGTTGGCTTTGCCCAGCAGCAGATGGACCAGGTGGGCGATATGCTTGTCCTTGTCCGGCACCTCGAAGGAGAGGTAGCACACGAAGCGTTCTGTGTCGCGCATGATGCGGCTGGTCAGGTCATTCAGGAAATCAGTCTTTCCGCTGTTGGGCATTCCGGTCATGATGATCAGGCCTCCTATGTCGGTGGGGTGGAAAACGCGGTCGGTCAGCGGTCCGTAGCCCACGCTGTAGCCATGGTCGTATTTGCCGTGCAGCACGTTTATCACTTCCTCCCTGCGTTGTTCCACCGTGATGATATCGGTGGTTTGGCAGGCACAGGCATCGTCTATGACGTTACGCACCACTTCGGTGCCGTAGAGCTTCATCACATCGCCTATGTCCTTGCATCCTCCGGGCAGGATGGTGAAAAGGCAGCGTGCCCCGAAATAATCGGAAAGATGTTTTACCAGTATGCGCCCGGGCAGGTCGGAGTCACCGCAGATCACGATGTCCTGTACCTGGTCCAGCCAGGGGATGAAGGCCTCGAAGCATTTTGCCAGGTCGCTTGCCGCTCCCGAGGGTACGCTGATGACATGGCGGTATCCTGCTTCCATCAATGTCAACGCGTCTTTTCCTCCTTCTACGATGATGAGGCGAGGGATGATCTCCTCCTCCACCAGCAGCGGGTTGATGCAGTCTATGTTATAGGGGGCGCATGGCGTGGTGGGAGAATCCTGACTCCAGAATTTGCTGTACGTCAGGGGCTGTCCCTCTTCGGGCTTTGGAGACTGGATGGGGCTGCATGAGCGGTACTTGGCATTGACGGGACGTCCGTCCACATAATTCACGTATGCGATGCAGGGAAAGATGCTGGAAGCCTGTTCTCGCTTGTCCTCACTGTTTTTGGTGATGCAGTAATGGCGCAGACAGCCGATGTGTGCCGCAATGGCGGTGGTGAGGGAGATGCCCTGGTCGGCCAGATAGCGGCGTGCGGCCAACTGGTCAGAGTCCGTACAGTCGGGCGATTCGTCCAGCGGCTTGATTTTTTGCATCACCGTGGGGGCGAGGGCTTTGTAATCGCCCGGCAGCATGGGGACTTCGTTTACGGAGTTTTCCGCATTCCGGCTATCCTGTGGGCGGTATGTTCCGGTATTTGAAGGAGAATCTCCTTTTTGGTATGGGAACATGGGGCGGTTGTCCTTGCAGTAATCGGTCAGAATGCCGTTGAAGTCGCATCCGGCGTAGAAGCAATGATATAGTCCTTTGGCTTTTGAGATATACAGATGCATGGTGCCGCATTTGGGGCATCGGGCGATGAAATTCTTTCCCGCATTCTTGCGGTCTGGAAAGTCTGAGAGTGAATAATAGGGTTTCATTTGAATTGAAAATTAAGAATTAAAAAATAAATATTCGGGTGTATTATGTCATTGGTAGGAATGAAGAATCCGAAAACACAAAGTGGATGCATTCAGATTCTTCGCGAGCTCAGATTGACAAAACGTCACTAACTACTAATCATTGTCTACCCATTCTTTGGACAGCACGTTCCAATCCGTCTATAGGATCATCGTAATAACGGATGTTCTTGTCGGACTCCTTCCACTCGAAGGGTGAGACGGGGCGGAATTCACGGAGTTTTCTATGTTTTTCTTCCAGATCCTTGTTCAGTTCGCTGCCCAGCCGGGCAATGGCTTGCCCCATCAATGATTGTCCGTGGCGTGTCTTCATGAGGTTTTGCAGCCAGATGATTTTTCCCGTGTGCGAGACCCGGGAGAAGCGGGGATCGGAGTCGAAGTAAGGGATGAGAAACTGGTTCACTAGGATGATCAATCCTTGTAACGCCCTTGGACGGGTATAGTGGTGGCTGGTGGCTATGCTGTTGATGAGTGGGACCAGTACCCGCTGCTTTTCTTCGGGACTGGCGTTGAGCCGGTGGAAGAAGTCTGTGGCGGGAGACAGGGCCGGTGACGTTTTTCCGCCGTCAGGCGTTTCCGCAGGAATTTCCGAAGGAGTCTTCCGGGAATCTGTTTCCTCTGTGTTTCGTACTCCGTTTCCGGCGGAATATCCCTTACGGGAATCCTCCGGAGGATATATATTATTT
>ERZ779880.2126-NODE-2126-length-14947-cov-5.017258_pt1 | contig 14947 bp, 10 predicted proteins | sample MGYA00511555_ERZ779880 | MGnify/ENA primary metagenome ERZ779880 (study PRJEB29588, sample SAMEA2145815) | human gut metagenome | biome: human gut; feature: human-associated habitat; material: faeces | place: Denmark | collected 2008/2010 ...
GTCTGAAAGAAATTATGGAAGGTGTGCGACCGCTCCAGTTTAAAATCATCAAGTCAGAAGAACCAACCGCCCAGTCCACCCATGAGATACTCACCGAAAGACTGCATGACATTGAGAAAAAAGAAGAACGTATCCGGCAGGCTTACCGGGATGGCATTGATACCATAGAAGAATACCGGGACAATAAAGCCATTCTTTTCAAATAAGGGAATAAAATGATCTGGTGACATAATACCATCATTTGTATTCCATCTAACTAAAGCTTCAAAGGATGAAATTGTATTTGTCTTAAGCTCATAACAAGGTTGTAAATAAACCTCAAACTCTTTATTTTTAAGTGCATTTTCCATTTTAGCTTCGATAGTTTGATTAATAATGGTTTGCTCATGAACTTTATCATCATAAATAATAAGACGAGTAATCCCATTATCCTTAGAAAACTTCTTAGCCTCAAGTGCCCTATCAATCAATGCTTGATAATCAAGACCATCGTTTACATTAAAAATGACAGCACCTTGTGCAAGGCCTATTGTTATATTATAATGAGTACCAACACTATCAACAATATGCTTTACAAGTTCAAACTTTTTATGCATAGTATCCTTATTAATAAATTTTGAATACAAAACAAAGACATCATCATGTAAACGGCATACGTAATCCGACTTACTAACACTTGTTATTTTCTTGGCTATTTCTTTTAAAATTGAAGAGCCAAAATCATAGCCTTTATATTCATTTATAAGTCTAAAGTTAACAATATCAAAAGCTATTAAAGCGCCCGTCAAATCTTCCTTTATTTTTTCTAGAACAAGCTGTTTAAAATGAACAGGCGACAATAAACAGGTAAGTGCATCATCATTTGAAACATCCTTAAGCTTTCTTTCAATTTGAAATTTATAAAAGAATCCCGAAATTATTTTTGAAATAATATTAAAATACATTAACTCTTCTGGCATCCATACTCTACGTTCAAGATACATATCAAAAGAAATATATCCAGAAATAATTCCATTATTGTATAGAATAATTTGAACTAAAGATTTAATATGTTTATTTGTATAATACTCCGTAACCTGTGGATTATTCGTCCTTAGCTGGACGATATCTGTTATTTGGAGCATATTATCAGTTTTAAATAACGCTCTATATGACTCATCATTAAATAATTCATAGCCATGGTCAAGAAGCTGATTATCTCTACTATATTGAAATAAAATATTTAAATTAGAGTCTGAAATAGTAATTCTATCTATTCTAAAATGATTAACTGTCTTTTTAATAACATTATTAATTTCTTCTTCTAAATCATTTGTATTTAAAAGACCATCTAAGCATTCCGAAACAAGACTCGAATCAGAATTCTTTCTTTCAGGAAGCCCTGCAAAGGTCAAATAATTATCTTTTTTTATTGAACTATGATTAGCCTCATTATAAATAATATAACAATCGCGGCCCTTTAACTTTCCACGATATAGTGCCTTATCTGCAGTAACAAATAAATCATCATAATTAAGTCCATCCTTAGGATAACAAGAAATACCCATTGTTGATGTTAATGTGAATTGTGATTTGTCTTGAAAAGTGATTTGTCTTATTATATGTTTAATTTTACGACATATTGGTTTAATATCCTCTTCAACAGTCGATTTTACAGGATATACGAATAAAAATTCATCCCCACCAATTCGACCAACCATACCAGCCTTTCCAATTGACTTAGACAAGTTTTTAGTAAAAGCGATTAATATCTCATCACCAAATAAATGACCATAAGTATCATTAATGTTTTTAAAATAATCAATATCTATAATACCAATAATGTATTTATCATTAAGGCTTGCGGCTTCTAAAAGCTCTTTAATTCTATTTTTAATTACTTGCTTTGCATAGACACCTGTCAAAGCATCCTTATTTGCAATATTTGTAAGCTTTTCAATTTCTTTGGCATATGAATCAATATTTCTAAAATATCCTAAAGTATGACTTTGATTTTTATATGATGATTCTAAAATATAAGTAACATCTTTTTTTTCAATTGATGATTTAAAGGAAATATCTAGCCTTTTTTTCTTTCCTTGAAGCGCACTTTGCATTATTAATACGAAGTTTGAAAAATCTTTTTTCTTTATTTTCAAAATATTTTTATCAAGTGATAAAACATTCTTTAGTGGTTCATTTAATAAAATTTCATTATTTTTAGAATTATAAAACACAATGTATCCCGTTTCTTCGTTATAATCAAAGAAAATACCTTTTAATGTTGGAACAAAACGTTCAAATTGATTAAATTGAAAATCAGGGATAACAACCACATAATATGAATCACAATTTTGATGAATATTTACTTGAACAAATGGTGTTAAGCTAAAAATAGGAGCATTATCACGATATTCAATTTCTATATCATTCATATCAAGGAGATGTTTTTTTAGTCGATTATTAAATTCTTCATTTTGTGAAATGGCAACATTCATTGTTTTTTTACTCACACATTGAAACAAAAAATCATTCATGAAAATTCACATCCTATTTTAATTATCATTACAATTTTATCATACTTTTTCTTAAAAAGCCAATTTTAGATTACATTTTATCTTAAAAATAATAAAATGTATCTCCAAAAGATACATCCTACATTTTAATTATTAAGTTTTTTTAGCATTTTTATTGAAAAAATAATTGCTAAAATTATACCTATTACATCTGTAAATGGTGCAGACCATAAAATTCCTTCAATACCCCAAAACATTGGTAATACAACTGTAAAAATAACCATACCAACTACATCTCTTGCTAAAGATAAAATTGCCGCTTCAATGGGAGAGCCCATAGCTTGTAAAAAGATTGATACTGATTTTTGGATAATAGTAAAATTAATAAGCAATAGATAAATGCGCATTGTCATAATTCCAAATTCCTTGTATAATTCTGGATTTAGACTATTAGTACCAAAAATACTTAAAATAGGACCTGGTATAGTTTCAAATAAAATAGTCGCAATTAAACCTAAAATTATATTTAAACCTATTATCATAAAAAATAATTTTTTCACATGCTTATTCTTTCCCGCACCATAATTATAACCAATTATCGGCTGGGCTCCTGCACTTATACCTACCGATATATTTACAACAATTGTAAAAAGCTTCATTACAACACCAATAATGGCTTGAGGATCATTAATTCCATATTTACTTGAAGCACCATATTTAGCAAGCATATTCATAGAAACAACTGTAATAATTACAATTGATATTTGCGTTAAAAAGGATGAGGCACCCATTTTTATACCTTCTAATAAAAGCTTAAGATCAGGCTTAAAGGAAGTAATTTCAAGTTTAAAATTTTTAGCTCTAAACAAATAAATAACACTTATAATAAATGATACTATTTGTCCAATAATTGTTGCAAGAGCAGCTCCTGTAAGACCTAAATCAAGACCTAAAATAAACCAAGCATCTAATATTATATTAATAATTGCACCTATAACCATTGAAATCATCGCAACCTTAGGTGAACCATCAGCTCTAATAATTGAATTTAACATATTCATAATTATATAAAAGGGAATTCCTATTAAAATTATAAAACCGTATTCATGAGCATATTTTAAAGATTCTTCTGTTTTGGCACCAAAAAATGAAGCAATATTGTCAAGAAAAGGAAATCCAATTAATAAAAAGATAGCACTAATTAAAATACTTACTGTTATAAGACTACCAACCAATTTATTAATCTTCTTTCCATCACCCTTTCCCATACAAAGTGACATATAAGCTGCACCACCATCTCCTAGCATTAAAGCAAAAGCAAGTGCAATTACCGTAAGTGGGAAAATAATAGTAGTTGCAGTATTTCCAATAGCTCCAACTGAGGAATTACCAATAAATATTTGATCAACAATATTATAAAGAGCACTAATTAATAAAGATAAAATACATGGTATTGAAAATTTCAGTAATAATTTTCCTTCTTTTTCAGTTATTAAATAATCATTTTCCATAAAAACCTCCATAAAAAAAGGCCTAAATGTAAGCTCGGTCGGGCATTCGAGCTTAGACATTTAGTGCCTATTAATATCTTATTTAACAACTTTATTTTAACAAAGAAAAAAAATTCTTGTAAGTGTTTTTTTTGTGAAAACGTTTTATAAAATATCTATCAATTCAGCTAAAATCTTTTTATTAGTTATAATTACAACAATTTCTTCTCTTGCTCTTGTAAGTCCTTGATACAAAAGCCTTGTATAGTAAATTCCATCATCATTTTGTATTGATTTTAAATGCTTTCTCTCATCTAAATAAAACTTATCATCAATACACATTACTATTTTTTGAAATTCATAAGGATATGCTCTTTTAGTATAAAGTTTATAAGAATAGTCTGATATTTTTTCATTATCTTCATAAGAAATATAAGTATAGCCTTTTTTTACATAATCATTTATTTTAGAGGCTAAATAACATTCACTAGAATAAATAACCTTATATTTAGGATTATTAAATAACTTTTTATGATAAAACAATGAATCAATAAAATCTAAAGCTTCTCTTGAGGTACGAATCGGACTTGTAAGCCTTAAAATATTATTAGTTAATCCTAATAATGATGACATAATTTCATCATTTTCCTTTAAATCTAAAAACAAAACAATCCTTATATTTTTTCTTTTTCCTTCTAAAATAATATCATTTATTTTTTGAGTTTCTATTTTACTTACCTCATCAATAAAACAATATTTAATATCATCAAAATTTCTAAATTCTTCAATACTAATCGTTTTAAACAAAGGAAAAGCTTCATTTAGCTTTTGGAATGATTCAACTTGATACGGACTTATAATGATTCCCTTTTCAAGTTTCCTTGCTACATCATATAAAACCATCGTTTTACCTGAGCCCGTTGGTCCTTCTACAATAACATCTTCATCATTTTCAAGAAATTTTATTATTTGTCTTTCAACAAGTTGTTCTGAATCAGTCAAAAGATAATCATTTTGAATAAATCTAGATGTCATATAAAAAGGAGATGCGAAAATATTTTCAGGTTTAAAAATATCACCTAAGTCAATAGGAATAGCTTTTTTATGATTTAAAAGTAGTTTTCTTACCTCTTCTGGCTTCGCCATAACTATGGAATCATTATATATTTTATAAAATGTATTTTCACTCATTACATAGGTATATTGATATAACGGCTTATGGATTAAATGAAGATAATACTTATTTTGATTTAATTGCTTTAATATTCTACCATCAGATACCTTAGCACTTTTAAGTTCAATATTTATAACTGAATTTTTAGTAACCTTTATCAGGTCTAATTCTTTATTTAAATGGGGCAATATAAAACTATAGGTAAAGCCTCCTAAATACTCATAATCAAGTTCTAGCAGCTCAACCATTTTTTTTATTGTGATTATCTCTTCATGGCGATATTGCTTAGAGACTTTAAAATTTAAGTAATATTTTACATATTTTTGACTTAATCTTTCATCATCTGAAAAATTAATCAAGTCCATCAAATTAACAAGCATAATATCACCAACCTAGTTTTATTATAAAGTTAATTAGCTATTATTTCAATTCTTTCCTTTTAATATAATTAATTAAAACAACAAGTTCATGAACAACTAGTGGTAATATGGACATTGCTGCTGTTATAAGCCAGCAAATAGGAGTTAAATTATGAGTTGAAAAAACATCAGAAATTCCTGGCACCTCAATTACAAGAAATTGAAGTAATATACCAGCTATAAAAGCAATATAAAGCATATGATTCTTATCTTTAAAAATATGAATAAAGCTTTCCTTAATATTACTCATTCCTATCATATGGAAAAGTTCAGCAAAAGCTAAAGTTGTAAAAGCCATTGTTTGTGCTTGATGTAAGATTAAAGGATTACTTGTATACAATGCTTTAATACTTGAAATTGTATATGCATGATTTAAAAAACCACATGAAAAATATGAAATTACAACACAAATAGTAATAATAATACCATAGCCTAAGGTTAGTTTTAACCCATTACCCGCAAATACTCCTTCATTTGGATTTCTAGGATGATCCTTCATGATTGATTTATCCTTTGGTTGCATACCAAGAGCAATTGCTGGAAGTGAATCAGTAATAAGATTTACCCATAAAAGATGAATGGCAATTAATGGGGCTGGTAGCCCTAAAATAATTAAGAAAAACATTGCTAAAACCTCAGCGATATTACTTCCAAGAAGAAAATAAACCGTTTTTTTAATATTAGCATAAATTCCTCTTCCCTCTTCAACCGCTCTCTCTATTGATGCAAAGTTATCATCAGCTAAAACCATATCTGCTGCACTCTTAGCTACATCAGTTCCTGTAATACCCATAGCAATACCAATATCCGCCGCCTTTAATGATGGTGCGTCATTTACACCATCACCTGTCATCGCCACAATATTACCATTAGCTTTTAAAGCTTTAACTATTTGCACTTTATTTTCAGGAGAAACTCTAGCAAATACACGTACTCGTTTTACAGTATTTCTTAATTCCTCATCACTTAAAAGATCTATTTCTTGTCCAGTCATACAATCATCAATATTAGTACATATTCCAAGTTGACTTGCAACTGCATAAGCTGTATCCTTATGATCTCCTGTAATCATTATAGTTGTAATTCCGGCCTCGTGAAGCTTTAAAACAGCAGGTATTGCTTCCTTTCTTGGAGGGTCAATCATAGCAACTAAGCCAACAAAAATTAAGTCCTTCTCTTCTTTAGAATTACCATTATAATATGCAAGTGCTAATACTCTTAAAGCTTTACTTGAAAATAGCTTATTAGCTTCATCTATTTTCATTAAATCTTCATTAGTAATCTTTCTTATCTTGCCATTATCATAAATATAGGAAGTTCCTTTTAAAATACTATCGATTGCACCTTTCGTATAGGTTATATAGCCATTATTTGTCTTATGAATTGTAGACATCATTTTACGATTACTATCAAAAGGATATTCAGATATTCTTTCTTCTTCAGCCTCAATTATTTTTTTAGGCATACCCAAGCTATTTGCAAGAACTACAAGAGCAATTTCTGTAGGATCACCATATATACCATCATCAACAGATGCATTTGAACATAAACTCATTCCCTTAGCTAAAAGCTTTAAGGAGTCGCTTGCATCATTTTTATTAAAATTAGAATCAGTATAGTATTTATCAATCGTATATGCTTCTGTAACTGTCATTTTGTTTTGTGTCAAAGTTCCTGTTTTATCGGAACAAATTACACTTACTGCGCCTAATGTTTCAACAGAATGAAGCTTGCGAACAATCGTATTTGCTTTAGCCATTCTTTGAACACCAATTGCAAGAACAATTGTTACAACCGCTGCAAGTCCCTCAGGTATTGCCGCAACAGCAAGCGATATTGATGATAAAATAGCTTCAATATAAGCTTCAATTTCTAAATTCTTACCATCAATAAAAATCCAAATAAAATCAACCACTAAAACAAGAATTACAATTAATAATGTTAACAAGCCTAAATATTTTGACAATTTAGCTAAAACCTTTTGAAGAGGGGTTTCATTTTCTTCTTCCATATCAATTGAGGTAGCTATTTTTCCAATTTCCGTTTCCATTCCTGTATTTACGACAACACCAAGTCCTCTTCCATAAGAAACGGTCGTTGACATATAAGCTAAATTTAGGCGGTCTCCAATACCAACAGGATTAGAAAATACTAAGCTCGCATTTTTCTCCGTCGGAACAGATTCACCAGTAAGTGATGATTCAATTATTTTCAAATTATGACTTTCAATTAATCTTAAATCAGCCCCAATGGTATCTCCTTCTTCAAGAATAACAATATCACCTTTAACTAAATCTTGAGATTTAATTCTTTGTTTTTTAGAATCTCTTATTACATTTGTTTCGGGTGAAGACATCTTCTTTAAGGCTTCGAGTGAATTTTGAGCTTTAATTTCTTGAATTGTACCAATTAAAGCATTAATTAAAATAACAGCTAAAATAATAATAACATCAGGCCAATCACCTGTACTGATAAAAGAAAATACACCTCCTTCTTTTATCACCTTAATTGTGTCGTAAATTGAAACACCAATAGTAACCGCAATAGCCGCAAAAAGAACAAAAATCATTGGGTCATTTAACTCGCCTAAAAATATTTTAATCCAAGATTTCTTCTTTTTTTCTTTTAATTCATTTTTACCATCAGCCTCAAGTCTTTTTAAAGCTTCAGCTTCTGACAAACCATTTTTTGAGGTTTTAAGTTCGTCTAATGTTTCATCAATTTGTTTAGTTTCGTAGCATGTCATATTAATTCCTCCTAAGCATAAAAAAACAGGCAACTATGCCTGTCATATTAAAATTATATCCAAGACAAGCATAGTAAAACTATACTAAGTCTTGATGCTTAGGTAATATCCGGATTTTCAAATCGAGCTGACGAATATTACTCCGATTAGGGCCATCTACTCCCTTAGTGCATTTATTTTAGCATATTAATTTTTTTAATGCAATATGCTAAAATAAAATATTATACTTATTAATTGTTTACCATATAATAGGAATGCCATTTACATAGCACTAAAGCCTTATACGCACACATTTATATTTATACCTAAGAAATCAAAATTATATTAATTACTAAATTAATGCTCAATTTTAATAAATATTTTTTTATTGGTTCGAATTTTTTTAAAATCCTGAGAAGAAAGACAACTATAACTAAAACTATATCTTCTTAATTTTATAATAGTTTTATATTAAGTTTAGCAAACTCTTCTATATCCTTTAAAGACCAAAAGGAAGCTTGAACCTCACCAATATGAACCTTATTAAGCATAAAAAGGCACATTCTTGATTGACCAATTCCACCACCAATTGTAAGAGGTAATTTATCATTTATAATATCTTGATGATATTTATACTTAAGCTTATATTCTTCATTCTTAACTTTAAGCTGATAAATGAGAGATTTCTTATCAACTCTTATTCCCATTGAAGATATTTCATAAGCAATTTTTAATGGCTCATACCAAAGAACTAAGTCACCATTTAAATGCCAATCATCATAATCTGCTGCTCTTAAATCATGAGGCTTTCCATTTTTAAGATTATCACCAATATCCATTATAAAAACAGCTCCATATTCCTTTGCAATTTTATTTTCACGCTCTTTACTATTTAAATTAGGATATTTTTCCAAAAGCTCTTTACTACTTATGAATTTTATATCATATGGTAGATAATGAACAATTTTTGGGTACTTCCTTTCAATAACCTCAGATGTTTCAAGTAATGCCTTATAAATTCTTCTTACTACATCTTTAAGAAAATCCTTATTTCTATCAAGAACAGAAATAACCATTTCCCAATCCCATTGATCAACATAAAGTGAATGAATATTATCAAGCTCCTCAAAGGGCCTTATCGCATTCATATCCGTATAAATTCCCCTAAATCCATATTTTTTCAAAGCATTACGCTTCCACTTTGCTAAAGACTGAACAATTTCTAATTCATCACCTGTTTGATTTACCTTGAATGATACTGCTCTTTCATACCCATTAAGGTTATCATTTAAGCCTGTTTTTGGTTCAACAAAAAGCGGCGCTGACACTCTTGTTAAGCCTAGTTTTTCACTTAACTTACGCTCAAATGTATCCTTTACAAGCTTAATTGCAATTTCTGTTTCTTCTAAGCTTAAAACTGATTTATAATTATCAACATAAATATTACTCATAATTCCACATCCTTTTCTTTTTAATATTTTAATTTTACCATAAAATATAAAAGAAAAAAAGAAATATAACAAAAAATTCTGAATTTTTTTAGTCAAATACAAAATACAGCATAAAGTGGTACAAAAGAATAAACCAATTAATATAAGGTCTATTAATAAAATCAAAAATAGTTATGCCAATTGAGCAAAGCATTAACGCAACAAAAATAATTTTTTTTCATTTCAATTAAATCATTGATATCCTTTCAATTATTTTAGAGATTCAATACTAACAGGTAACTATTTATCAATGAATTATATGATTTATATTCAGTAAAGACAATAACAGTATTTTTTATGAACATTTTCATTTACAAAATACATTAATTCATTATGATTATGAAATTTAAATATTTCTTTTGAGCAATAAAATATCATAATAAGTAATTCTAATAATAAAACATTCTTGTAAAAACGCGTGAATTATATTACATTTTTCACACTAAAATACACGAATAATATCGAAATAATTGCACTATTCGACACGAATGTAAGAGTATCATCATACCCGCTGCTGATATGTGGGGGCTTTTCCATCTCTTTCTACTTTCTTGCGTTCATATATGGATTCTGTTACTTCGTCAATGAACGCTTTTTCTTGTGTTGTTGCGATGCTATATTGAATATTGAATTTTCGGCACAGTTCAAAGAACGTATCAAAGAACAAACGACTATTGCTTTCTGTGTCCAAGTATTGTTGCTGCAAATCTTTTTCCATAGCTTCTAAGCCCCATTGCATGAAATTTTTCGATATGATATCGCTTTCCTTAAACTTAGACCTCTGGTTCATGGATTTCTACATTGCTTTCCAATGCGGCTTCAATCCAAGCCCGTTTTGCATCCGCCGCGTTCGCTATTGCCTTTTCTTTGGTATCCGCACAGGTGATGCATCCCGGCAGGTCTGGAAAAGAAGCCACATATCCGCCGTCCTCGACATCAGGGGTAAGTACCATTTTGTACGGAAGAGAATCATAGAAATCTCAATTATAACGATGCTCGTCTTTTATCATTGCTATGAGGGTATTAACTTTTCCGAGATATACCTACGGGGCTGCTATTGAATCTTTCTCAAACTTTCGACACTGAGTTCAGCTTCGGAAAGCACAGATAGCTTTTTTCGATATGTATTCACACTCATAAGAGGTTCGTTTGTAATGAAAACACCATGTACGGTCCATTTATTTCTGGGAAGTGAATATTGAGCTCTAACATCATCAAAATGAGCAATGACCCATTCAACACGACGTTTATGCTTTGTTGCAAAACTTTTCTTCTTACCATCCACAAACATTTTCTGATATTCAGCTTGTATTTCGTAAGGATTTTTGGAAAAGTCAAAGTTCTTGACTTCTGCGACAACAATGCGATGCTTCTTCTCGTCTATAATTAGAACATCAATGTCGCCAAGTACATCACTTTTTTCATCTGCAATCTTTTTCTTGTTGATTCTTTTTACATTAGAGAATACTCTAAATACACCAAAGCTTTTTATAATGTCGGAAATATGCTGGTTAAAGGCATCTCCTTGGTCATTACAAATACGTCCCATAAGGGTATTCATCTTTTTATTCGTGGTTGCTAATCGTCCATCGTATATTAGGTTGGTAACATACAATAAAGAATGATAAAGCTGGCGAATTCCCCAAATTAGGTCGTTACCTCTGCATAGTATCGGCCGCCTAACAAATGAATACTGCCGATTGAATCTCCAAGGATAAACATCTTCTTTGCGAAAACCCGCAGGAGCCTTCATAAAATCTTCGCGAGCTGTCAATGTGATATCTTTTAAAATACGAGTTGAAATTTCTGAGCTGAATTCGTTGTCACACTCATATAGATACTCTAAAAGTTCATCTTTTGTAGTGATAACAACTTCTCCTTGGAGATGCTCTTCACCAAAGTCAATAAGCAAATGAATAAATACAGCAAGCTGCGTATGAGAGTATGAATAGGCAGAAAGGAATGCTTCATCTAAAGCTTGTGAATAATCATTACTCTCAGAAGAGGAAGGAAAAGACGCCGAACTGTAAGCAAGCTGTTCTTTTCTATAACGTGAACCATATTGTCCCATGCGTACAAGCTCAGCTTCATTGATTCCGATTCGATTAGATTTTAGAATGCTTATGGGAAGATTCATCATTTTATAGTGAAGCAAATCTTTTCTATAAGCCCATTCAATAATTTGAACACAAATAGCTAAAACAAACTCATACCGTCCAAGACCGATAGGAGTTTCCCCAGACGGAGGTGTTGCTGTTACATATTCGGCTAAGAACTTAAGTGCCATCGAAAGGCGGTTGACATCATTTAGCTGTTTTAGATATTCATCTTCTTTTTCCGGGTAACAGGCGACATCATAGCGATAGCGGTCGTATTGAGAATATTCTGAACTAATGACCTCTTCTAAATCACTATATATTTTTTCGAGAAGACCAATAGGAGACCATTCAGAAACTTCGCGTTTCAGCATATCGTACAAGGTATTTACACAGGAAAAAACGATTTCTTCACCATCTGAACTGAATACAGGGCCATAATTCCATCGATGACTTTCTACGACTTGTTGTCCAATAAAACTAGAAAGGCGGTCCTCATCTTCTGGTCGGATGGCAGTATTCTGCGGGTATAAAACAGGCTTAAGATATTTTCGTTTCTGGATATCGAAAGAAACGATTTTTTTCTTGAAAGGCGGAGAAAAAACATGCTCAATAATGCTGTTATAAGCAATAGCAGTAGAACTCGTTTTAAATAAGCAATCAAGAAACAGTGTAATATATTCTTTCTCCACACGATTTGTTTCACAATTAAAAGGCATAAGTGAACGCTCAGTGAAAGTGACTGTATAGCGTGTGGGTCCACCAGAAATAGTGACATATTCACCTAATGTTTTTGCATTATTTTCTGCTGTTGCATTTTTCTCAAAGCATAGAGAAAAGTGATAAATGCTATACATTAAGTCCATTCAGCAAAATTTCTTTATAGTAATTGGTGTCTAAAAGTTCAATATGTAATGAGGATTCTTTGATTTTTCTATGTTCCAATTTGGCAAGAGATTTTTTGCAATCATGCCAAATTCTTCTGTTGTACATATCTACAACAGCATCTTTGATTTTAAATGTGTCAGCAATTTTTAATGTCATAAAGGACATGAACTCTGGCAGGAGCGCAATATTGAGTAAAATATAGGAATCACTTCCAGCATCATACAAAAAGGGCTTTGTATAGAATGGGCGCGTATCTATGCTACCCCAAGCATGGGTTCCAAATGGTATGGCTATTATATCAAGCATATCCACATCATTATTTAACATACGGAGCATATTATTACGCGAAATAGAAATGAGTTTTGAATGATAAGAGAGCGTTTCATTGCTTGGAACTTTTGTTGATGCCGTTTCAATAATAGGTGGTTCAGAAGAAATGCCAATACTTTTTGCGATGCGAGTCGATATTTTTAGCATAGCAGAAAATAGGAAATATACTTTCTTTATGTACTCCAAGGGAAAAGAATTTTTGAATCCGAAAAAGATTTCACAGAGCATCTGTAGCCTATATGCAGGGTAAGAATCTATCCCATTAAAAACGGTATAGTTATCATACAGCATCACATTTTGCGTAAACACATTTTCGTTTGGGTCAATGGCATGGACTAACGATACGGAGTCTAATTTTTTAATGATAGATGAAAACTTACTCGCACTCATTTTTGCAGAAGATGTGTAATAGGTTTCATCATTATATAAAATGGCGCTTTGCAGTGCATCCAATAAAACTGCGCGATTTTGATTCTCTTTTTGCAAATTTAAAGCGGAAAGTCTCCGAAGAAAATCATAAATATCATAAGCGCGAATGATTTCAACAAGTTCTTTTAATTCGTGCTGAACATCAGCGCTCTCGAAAGTTGATTGAACAATACTCAAGGGGTTGAATGGATTCATGCTGGGAAACCTCCTTTTACATAAAGTAATTAGCCAGAAATAATGATGGGGTATTTATATTTATTATACTGCTTAATCGCTACTTTGTACAACATTTTTATGGATGTTTCTAAATTCTATCATGGCGACTATTACCTTGAAGAATTGAAAACTATTGAGGGAAAATGATTGGTGGCAGGGTAAAATGCCAATTTAGGGGATGATATGACGCGGAGAAAATGCTGCTATAATTTCGCTCGAAAAGATGAAAGGGAATGTTAGTACAGACAAAGAAAAAAGAGCCTGCTGAATGAAGCAGACTCCGTGATAAGAAATTACACGGTAGGATTGACGGGAGAAACAGTAAGCGTTAATCCGAGGTGCTGGAAAATATTCAAGAGGGTTCCGAGATTAGGCGTTGTTTTGCAGGATTCGATTCTTGCAACAGAGGATTGCGGCAGACCGCACATGGCGGCAAGTTCGCGTTGGCTTAGGCCAAGAGCATTCCGCTGCTCAACCATGGCAGTGACAATTGCAGCCACTTCCTCTGTTTCTTTGATGTCCTTTGCTGTTTCAGGGTCTACAGTACGAACGTATTCTTTGTAATCATTCCATGTTTTCATAATTTAGCAGTCTCCTTTCTGCGAAGATAGTCGTTGCGCTCTGCTTTTGCTTTCTCAATTTCGCGTTTAGGCGTTTTTTGAGATTTCTTTCGAAACTGATGAAGTAGTACATAAGTATCATTTTGATAGAAAAAGTAGAATACACGATTGTTTCCAGGCCGAAGCTCCCAAATGCCATCGTCAAGATGCTTCGTAATCTCTGCATTCATGTGGGTTCCATTTTGCTGAAGTAGCTCAATGTAGAGGCTTGCCTGTTTGTGCTGTATCCGTGCATCTTTATTGGTAGGAGCCTTGAGGCGTAATGCTTCAAGAAAATCCCAGATAGGACACTTTCCATCTTCTGTTTCGTAAAATTCAATCTCATACATTAGAATATTGTCTCCAAAGTGGCAATGTGATTTTCTATTTATATGATAGCATAAATGCTATCACACGTCAAGAAGGAGAGAAAAGCTCAAATCGAAAAAAACAACAAGAGAAGTCTTTCTGAGTTTGAAACCGTATCGGTTTCGGCTCGGAGAGGCTTATTTTTTTGCAAAAAATTTTGTTCCTTACTTGACAACCGCATATGGGCAACCAGAGAAAAGCCTGATTTCATGCGGGTTTACGCGGCT
>ERZ779880.2130-NODE-2130-length-14928-cov-2.654542_pt1 | contig 14928 bp, 14 predicted proteins | sample MGYA00511555_ERZ779880 | MGnify/ENA primary metagenome ERZ779880 (study PRJEB29588, sample SAMEA2145815) | human gut metagenome | biome: human gut; feature: human-associated habitat; material: faeces | place: Denmark | collected 2008/2010 ...
ATTGTGGTTGTTGGGTCATCGCGGTAGCAAGTGAACCATAAGGAATATTCACCAGGCTGTAGCAAAGCCCGAGGCCCATGTAGGTCAAATATGCATACACCACTTTGCTACCATGGCTCCAGTCGGTCGGCACCCAGAATACCAGCACGCTGAAGATCATTAACGGCGCAGTACCGAAGAGTAAAAACGGGCGGAATTTTCCCCAGCGGGTATTCACACTGTCCACCACTCGTCCGGCAAAGACGTCGGCGAAGGCATCGAATACCCGCACCAGTAACAGCATGGTGCCCGCCGCAGCGGCACCGACGCCAGCGACGTCGGTGTAGTAACTCAACAGGAAGAGCGCCCCCATTGCGAAGGCGAAGTTATTGGCGATGTCACCAAGGCTGTAGCCGACGATGGTGCGCCAGGAGAGTTGTTGATTCATTGTTTGCCTCCCTGCTGCGGTTTTTCACCGAAGTTCATGCCAGTCCAGCGTTTTTGCAGCAGAAAAGCCGCCGACTTCGGTTTGCGGTCGCGGGTGAAGATCCCCTTCTTGTTACCGCCAACGCGCAATATGCCTTGCGAGGTCGCAAAATCGGCGAAATTCCATACCTGTTCACCGACGACGGCGCTGACGCGATCAAAGACGCGGTGATACATATCCAGCCATGCACACTGATACTCTTCACTCCACATGTCGGTGTACATTGAGTGCAGCCCGGCTAACGTATCCACGCCGTATTCGGTGATGATAATCGGCTGATGCAGTTTCTCCTGCCAGGCCAGAAGTTCTTTTTCCAGTACCTTCTCTGCCGTTTCCAAATCGCCGCTTTGGACATACCAACCGTAATAACGGTTCAGGCACAGCACATCAAAGAGATCGCTGATGGTATCGGTGTGAGCGTCGCAGAACATTACATTGACGCAGGTGATCGGACGCGTCGGATCGAGTTTACGCGTTGCTTCCGCCAGTGGCGCGAAATATTCCCGTGCACCTTGCGGACGGGTATCCGGTTCGTTGGCAATACTCCACATCACCACGCTTGGGTGGTTTTTGTCACGCGCTATCAGCTCTTTAATCGCCTGTAAGTGCGCCTGCTGAGTTTCCCCGTTGACTGCCTCTTCGCTGTACAGTTCTTTCGGCTTGTTGCCCGCTTCGAAACCAATGCCTAAAGAGAGGTTAAAGCCGACAGCTGCAGTTTCATCAATCACCACGATGCCATGTTCATCTGCCCAGTCGAGCATCTCTTCAGCGTAAGGGTAATGCGAGGTACGGTAGGAGTTGGCCCCAATCCAGTCCATTAATGCGTGATCGTGCACCATCAGCACGTTATCGAATCCTTTGCCGCGCAAATCCGCATCTTCATGACGGCCAAAGCCAGTAAAGTAGAACGGTTTGTGGTTGATCAGGAACTGTTCGCCCTTCACTGCCACTGACCGGATGCCGACGCGCAGCGGGTAGATATCACACTCTGTCCGGCTTTTGGCTGTGACGTACAGTTCATAGAGATAACCTTCACCCGGTTGCCAGAGGTGCGGATTCACCACTTGCAAAGTCCCGCTGGTGCCCCTTGTCCAGTTGCAACCACCTGTTGATCCGCATCACGCAGTTCAACGCTGACATCACCATTGGCCACCACCTGCCAGTCAACAGACGCGTGGTTACAGTCTTGCGCGACATGCGTCACCACGGTGATATCGTCCACCCAGGTGTTCGGCGTGGTGTAGAGCATTACGCTGCGATGGATCCCGGCGTAGTTAAAGAAATCATGGAAGTAAGACTGCTTTTTCTTGCCGTTTTCGTCGGTAATCACCATTCCCGGCGGGATAGTCTGCCAGTTCAGTTCGTTGTTCACACAAACTGTGATACGTACACTTTTCCCGGCAATAACATACGGCGTGACATCGGCTTCAAATGGCGTATAGCCGCCCTGATGCTCCATCACTTCCTGATTATTGACCCACACTTTGCCGTAATGAGTGACCGCATCGAAACGCAGCACGATACGCTGGCCTGCCCAACCTTTCGGTATAAAGACTTCGCGCTGATACCAGACGTTGCCCACATAATTACGAATATCTGCATCGGCGAACTGATCGTTAAAACTGCCTGGCACAGCAATTGCCCGGCTTTCTTGTAACGCGCTTTCCCACCAACGCTGCTCAATTCCACAGTTTTCGCGATCCAGACTGAATGCCCACAGGCCGTCGAGTTTTTTGATTTCACGGGTTGGGGTTTCTACAGGACGTAACATAAGGGACTCCTCATTAAGATAAAAATACTGGTCAACCTTTAATCTGATTAGTTAACCAATTCTGTGTTGCACACAGTTATCTGTGAGAAACCCATGGAAGAGAAATGGAAATAAAAAGAACTGACACCGCGATCAAAAAACCAAAAACTGCAATACCCACAGCGTGATATAGATCGCATTAATCTTTAAAACGGCGTTGACAGAAGCCATAAAATAAGCAACCGAACGTTCGTTCGAGCATGTTGGGAACGATAAACTCTCATGACATATGGCTACAGTGAATATTTGGGGGGAATTCTCCGAACCCAGGAAGGATAATTTTTGCACAGAGAAATTACGATATGAAACGCGGGCTCAGTTGTCACCAGCCCGCGGAAAGAGAGAGAGAATCAGGATGCGGTTAAGATACCGCCAATCATCGCGCGTAATCCCTGAGCAAACGACGCTTCACGCGCCAGGTCTTCCGCTTCGATATCGGCCAGTACACCGTAGGTCAGATCCAGCAGTAAACGTGAAGTCATTGCCGTGTTGATGTCTGGGCTTATCTCGCCTTTTTGCTGGGCATCACGCATCCGCTGAGCAACAAATTCAGTGATCGTCATATGCTTATTTTTAAGCATGGCGGCGACCTGTGGGTTACGCATCCCTTCCGCCATAATTTCGACCACCAGCGCCCGTTGCCCAAAGGCTTCATGGGTGAGAGAGACAATAGACTCGACCATATAGTCAACAAAATGAATCCCTTCAATCGGTTCCCGGAAACGGGCCAGCGCCCTCTCCTGGTCCTGTAAGATAATGGCCTGAATCAAGGCTTCTTTGGAGATGAAATGGTGATAGAGCGTCCCGGGACTAATGGCGCAGGATTTACAGATGGCTTTCATCGAGGCACTGTGAAATCCATTTTCTGAAAAAATCTCTCTGGCAGCATTGAGGATCCGGGTCCGTGTCGGTTGTGCTTCAGTCTGCATGTTATCCATCATTAAACCATTATAGTTAGCGTGAATAACTAGTTTACCGCGTTGTCAGGTGAGCGCCTATCATTGCTGTTGAATAGTGCGAAGGCACACTCTATTCGTATGCTTTTCATCCAGCTATTGGTTAACCAATGGCCGTGATTTGGCTGCCAGTTGTTTAGCAGAGACGTTGATGAATTGCACACGCTATCCCGGTAAACAACACATACGGCTGTTTACCGGTTCGTTAGTGTATTAATTGAGCTCCTGTACCCCACCACCGGAGACGGTGAGAATTTGTCCGCTTACCCAGCTGGCTGCAGGCGAGCAAAGGAACAGCGCTGCGTTAGCAATATCTTGCGGTTGGCCCAGACGTCTGATCGGCGTGTGCTGTAACATTTTTTGTTCAATTTCTGGTGTAATAACGGATTTCAGGGCATCGGTTAATATTGCCCCCGGCGCAATGCCATTCACCCGAATATTTTTTTCACCCAGGTCAAATGCCATATTTCTGACCAGATGACTGGCCGCAGCTTTAGATGATGCATAGGAAGTCATGTTTATATTTTTATTTTCTGCCGCCATAGAAGTGATGGTCAGAATAACGCCACCGCCATTTTTTTCCATTTCTGGCGCAACAAGTTGTGACAGATGGAAAAAAGAAAACACATTCAGTTCATAAGCACGGCGAAAATCCGCCATTGGCATATCAAACGGTTTAGGTCCACCGCCACCGGCGTTGTTAACCAGAATATCAACTTTACCCAGCTTACTGATAGCAAAGTCTGCCAGTGCAGAGAGTTCCTGTTCGGAAGTAATATCACAACGGCAGGCAAATGCCTGACCACCCAGTTGTTGAATTTCGTCTACAACATGGTTAGCTGCGTCGGCGTTAATATCACTGACCACCACAGATGCGCCAGCTGTCGCGAATGTAATGGCGATTTCTTTACCAATACCTGCACCCGCACCTGTGATGATGGCGCATTTTCCGTCGAGTCTCAGGTTGTCAGAATTAAACACATAAACCTCCTGTGAACTTCAGTAAAAATAAAAGGCACCGCCTGTGTGCCACATTTTTTATCATTAAACTTGAGGAAAGGACACTACCAGGTATAGCAGATAAAGAGAGGATTATTTCGCCGCAATGAGCCGGGCGGGAATAATAAGATTGCGTGAATGCGTCTCTTCATGGGTGATTTTTTGCATCATGCGATCCGCAAGTGTGGTACCAAGTTCCCGCGCAGGCGTGCTGGCCCAGGTAACGGGTATATCATCAAGTGTGGTTGGTGTCGCATCGGTAAATGCCGCCAGCGAAACCTGTTGCTCAAAGTAACGATCGACTCCGCTTTCCCCGCTTTGCCGCCCTGCTTTCAGCAAACCAAACCATGCCCCCATCGCAATAGTTTCGTTATAGCAAACCACGGCACTGATGGTCGGGTTATGACGTAAAAGCGCCGTGATAGCTTCCGCGGCTTGCTTCTGGCTGGAAGTGCACTCCAACACCCAATCGCTGTGAAACGGCAGGCCAAATTTTAGTAGAGTTGCACAATAGCCCCCCACCCGTTCTGCACGGGTTAATGAGGAACTTTGCCCTCCCAGCCAGGCGATCCGCTGATGCCCATTGCGAATGAGATGCTCCGTCAACAACTGTGCAGCCTGCATGTTGTCCGGGCGAACCGTATCAACATCATCAAGATAACTGGCACGGGAAGCGAAAATCACCGGGATAGCTTTTTCTTCTGCCATCCGTCGCAGGTCATCGCTGCTTCCTGCAGCCCCGGCAATTACCACACCATCGACACCCTGATTCAGTAACAGTGAAAACCGCTGTGCCAGCTGCTCGCCGTCTTTACCGCCGTGAAGCAAAAAAACCATCCGTCCCTGCGCTTCCAGAGCTTCCGTCAATCCGGCCGTCAATTCGGCGTAAAACGGCGCAGATAAATCACGGACGATCAAACCAATGACGCCGCTTTGCCCACCGCGCAGCGCCGACGCCTGGCGATTGCGCACAAATCCCAGCTCTTCAATGGCGGCGTTAACGCGTTCTCCTGTGGCGGTAGAGATTCGCCCTTTGCCACTAAGCACCAGCGAAACGGTACTTACCGACACGCCCGCAGCCAGCGCAACATCATGAATGGTTATTTTTTTGGCGGTAGCCATGCAGATGACCTACTCCCTGATTTTGTGACAGATAAAACGTTTTACCTTTTATTTATCTTATACCCGCTATTATCGTTGCGTAATGTGATTTATGCCTCACTAAAATTTGATAAAACGTTTTATCTTCTCGCGCAATTTACTGAATCCAGATTGTTCTCTACGAGGAGTCGTTTTATGACGGCGAAAACAGCACCGAAAGTCACGCTGTGGGAGTTCTTCCAGCAGTTAGGCAAAACCTTCATGTTACCCGTGGCATTATTGTCGTTCTGCGGCATTATGCTCGGCATTGGTAGTTCCCTTAGTAGCCACGATGTCATCACCCTGCTCCCGGTCCTGGGCAACCCCGTGTTGCAGGCTATCTTTACCTGGATGAGTAAGATTGGCTCGTTTGCTTTTAGTTTCCTGCCAGTTCTGTATCGCCATCCCGCTGGGCCTGGCACGCGAAAACAAAGGCGTAGCGGCATTCGCTGGCTTCGTCGGTTATGCGGTAATGAACCTCGCGGTAAACTTCTGGTTGACCAATAAAGGCATTCTGCCAACCACGGATGCCGCCGTTCTGAAAGCCAATAACATCCAGAGCATTCTTGGGATCCAGTCGATCGACACCGGGATCCTCGGTGCGGTGATCGCCGGTATTATCGTCTGGATGCTGCATGAGCGATTCCATAATATCCGCCTGCCGGATGCGCTGGCATTCTTCGGCGGTACGCGCTTCGTACCAATCATCTCCTCGCTGGTGATGGGCCTTGTCGGCCTGGTGATTCCATTAGTCTGGCCGATTTTCGCCATGGGTATTAGCGGCTTAGGCCATATGATCAATAGCGCGGGTGATTTCGGACCGATGCTGTTTGGTACCGGTGAACGTCTGCTGTTGCCGTTTGGTCTGCATCACATTCTGGTGGCATTAATTCGCTTTACCGACGCAGGTGGCACGCAGGAAGTCTGCGGTCAAACCGTCAGCGGCGCATTGACCATCTTCCAGGCGCAATTGAGTTGCCCGACCACTCACGGTTTTTCTGAAAGCGCCACGCGTTTCCTTTCGCAAGGTAAAATGCCTGCGTTTCTCGGCGGTCTGCCAGGTGCAGCGTTAGCGATGTATCACTGCGCGCGCCCGGAAAATCGCCATAAAATTAAAGGGCTGCTGATTTCTGGCCTGATCGCCTGTGTCGTTGGCGGCACGACCGAACCGCTGGAATTCCTGTTCCTGTTCGTAGCGCCAGTTCTGTATGTCATCCACGCGCTGTTAACCGGCCTCGGCTTCACCGTCATGTCTGTGCTCGGCGTCACCATCGGTAATACCGACGGCAATATCATCGACTTCGTGGTGTTCGGTATTTTGCATGGTCTGTCAACCAAGTGGTACATGGTGCCAGTGGTGGTGGCAATCTGGTTTGTCGTTTACTACGTCATCTTCCGTTTCGCTATCACCCGCTTCAATCTGAAAACCCCGGGGCGCGATAGCGAAGTTGCCAGCTCAATCGAAAAAGCCGTTGCCGGTGCGCCGGGTAAATCAGGTTACAACGTTCCGGCAATCCTCGAAGCCTTAGGCGGTGCCGACAATATTGTTAGCCTCGATAACTGCATTACCCGTCTGCGTTTGTCTGTGAAAGATATGTCGCTTGTTAATGTGCAGGCACTGAAGGACAATCGGGCAATTGGCGTAGTACAACTTAATCAACATAACCTGCAGGTTGTTATCGGGCCACAAGTTCAGTCAGTAAAAGATGAAATGGCCGGTCTGATGCATACTGTCCAGGCATAAGGATAAGATATGTTCGATTTTTCAAAGGTCGTGGATCGTCATGGCACATGGTGTACGCAGTGGGATTATGTCGCTGACCGTTTCGGCACTGCTGACCTGTTACCTTTCACGATTTCAGACATGGATTTTGCCACTGCCCCCTGCATTATCGAGGCGCTGAATCAGCGCCTGATGCACGGCGTGTTTGGCTACAGCCGCTGGAAGAACGATGAGTTTCTCGCGGCTATTGCCCACTGGTTTTCCACCCAGCATTACACCGCCATCGATCCTCAGTCGGTGGTGTATGGCCCTTCTGTTATCTATATGGTCTCAGAACTGATTCGTCAGTGGTCTGAAACAGGTGAAGGCGTGGTGATCCACACACCCGCCTATGACGCATTTTACAAGGCCATTGAAGGTAATCAGCGCACAGTAATGCCCGTTGCTTTAGAGAAGCAGGCTGACGGCTGGTTTTGCGATATGGGCAAGCTGGAAGCCGTGTTGGCGAAACCAGAATGTAAAATTATGCTCCTGTGTAGCCCACAGAATCCTACCGGAAAAGTGTGGACGTGCGATGAGCTGGAGATCATGGCTGACCTGTGCGAGCGTCATGGTGTGCGGGTTATTTCCGATGAAATCCATATGGATATGGTTTGGGGCGAGCAGCCGCATATTCCCTGGAGTAATGTGGCGCGGGGAGACTGGGCGTTGCTGACGTCGGGATCGAAAAGTTTCAATATTCCCGCGCTGACCGGTGCTTACGGGATTATAGAAAATAGCAGCAGCCGTGATGCCTATTTATCGGCACTGAAAGGACGTGATGGGCTTTCTTCCCCTTCGGTACTGGCGTTAACTGCCCATATCGCCGCCTATCAGCAAGGTGCACCGTGGCTGGATGCCTTACGCGTCTATCTGAAAGATAACCTGACGTATATCGCAGATAAAATGAACGCCGCGTTTCCTGAACTCAACTGGCAGATCCCGCAATCCACTTATCTGGCCTGGCTTGATCTACGTCTGTTGAATATTGACGACAACGCGTTGCAAAAAGCACTTATCGAACAAGAAAAAGTCGCGATCATGCCGGGGTATACCTACGGTGAAGAAGGTCGTGGTTTTGTCCGACTCAATGCCGGCTGCCCACGTTCGAAACTGGAAAAAGGTGTGGCTGGATTAATTAACGCCATCCGCGCTGTTCGCTAACCCCAATTGCGCAACGTAAAAAATCGTTGCGCAATCGTGGATTTTTACCCTGCTTTGTTTTTATAATGGTGCGCACTTTTATATCCAGAAAAAGAGTGCGACCATGATTGATACCACCCTGCCATTAACTGATATCCATCGCCACCTTGATGGCAACATTCGTCCCCAGACCATTCTTGAACTTGGCCGCCAGTATAATATCTCGCTTCCTGCACAATCCCTGGAAACACTGATTCCCCACGTTCAGGTCATTGCCAACGAACCCGATCTGGTGAGCTTTCTGACCAAACTTGACTGGGGCGTTAAAGTTCTCGCCTCTCTTGATGCTTGTCGCCGCGTGGCATTTGAAAACATTGAAGATGCAGCCCGTAACGGCCTGCACTATGTCGAGCTGCGTTTTTCACCAGGCTACATGGCAATGGCACATCAGCTGCCTGTTGCAGGTGTTGTTGAAGCGGTGATCGATGGCGTACGTGAAGGTTGCCGCACCTTTGGTGTGCAGGCGAAGCTTATCGGCATTATGAGCCGAACCTTCGGCGAAGCCGCCTGTCAGCAAGAGCTGGAGGCCTTTTTAGCCCACCGTGACCAGATTACCGCACTTGATTTAGCCGGTGATGAACTTGGTTTCCCGGGAAGTCTGTTTCTTTCTCACTTCAACCGCGCGCGTGATGCGGGCTGGCATATTACCGTCCATGCAGGCGAAGCTGCCGGGCCGGAAAGCATCTGGCAGGCGATTCGTGAACTGGGGGCAGAGCGCATTGGACATGGCGTAAAAGCCATTGAAGATCGGGCGCTGATGGATTTTCTCGCCGAGCAACAAATTGGTATTGAATCCTGTCTGACCTCCAATATTCAGACCAGCACCGTGGCAGAGCTGGCTGCACATCCGCTGAAAACGTTCCTTGAGCATGGCATTCGTGCCAGCATTAACACTGACGATCCCGGCGTACAGGGAGTGGATATCATTCACGAATATACCGTTGCCGCGCCAGCTGCTGGGTTATCCCGCGAGCAAATCCGCCAGGCACAGATTAATGGTCTGGAAATGGCTTTCCTCAACGCAGAGGAAAAACGCGCACTGCGAGAAAAAGTCGCAGCGAAGTAACAAAAATGGATGGTGCAAATTGCACCATCCATTTTTCATGCAAGGCACAAAGTCGCGCGATGTTTGGCGGATTCGATGCCCAGCTCAATCAACTCCATTACCTGGATTGCCTGGCTTGCCGGAACCGGATTTTCACCATCGCCATTTAACGCATCACGAATCGCCGCATAGTAAGCCGGATAATTCCCAGGCACCGTCAACAGCGTTTCTTCGACACGTTCCTCACCTTCCACGCGGGTAAGTACGCCATCACGCATATCGTAGCCCCAGTCTTCCTGCGGCAGACGCTCGCCATTTTTCAGACGTTCTTCCTGTGGATCGAGGCCATATTTCACATAACTGCCTCGGGATCCATGCACGATATACCGTGCTGACTCAGCGGCTGCCAGCATGGTACCGTGTAAAATGACTCGCCGCTGTGGATAGGACAAGATGGCGTGGAAATAATCGGTCGACTGCGCTCCGGGCCGTAACTGTGCCAAATCTACCGTCATGCTGACCGGTAAACCAAATAGCGTAATGGCCTGATCAAGAAGATGTGGTGCTAAATCGTACCAGATACCGCTGCCTGGGCCGCCCTGTTCACGCCAACGATCGCGCACCTGCGGACGGAAGCGGTCAAAATGAGACTCAAAGTAAGCAACTTCACCCAGCACGCCTTCCGCGAGCAAACCTTTTAGCGTCAAGAAATCGCTATCCCAACGACGGTTATGGAATACAGACAGAACACGCCCCAGGCTTTTTGCCAGCGCATCCAGCTCTCGCGCTTGTGACAGTGTCACGGTAAAGGGTTTATCAACGACCACATGTTTACCCGCCTCAAGCGCTGCTTTGGCTAACGGGAAATGGGTATCGTTGGGTGTAGGAATGACAATCAGGTCTATGTTGGGATCGTTAAACAGATGCTTCGGCTCAGAGACAACCGTAACCGTTGGCCAGTCGGCTTTTACTTTTGTTTCATCACTGCTGGAGATTACCGCCAGTTCCAGCCCGGGTGTGCCCGCAATCAGGGGCGCATGGAAGGTTTTGCTCGCATAACCATACCCAATCAACCCAACACGGATGTTGTCGCTCATGTCATTGCCTCTCATTGAAGTATGATGGCTATTTGACACTATCCTTTACCCTCGCTCAACAGTTTAATAACCTGCCAGCAATAAGGGATGTTGTTTAACTTAAGTCAAAAAAATAGCGATTTTTCCAACGACAAAAGCTAAATATCGCAAAAACCTCAGTAAAAATCTTGCTGGAGCTATTATTGCTAAGTAACATTTACCCCCTGAAGTTAATGGATCAATCAACAGAGATGTGAGTTGTAATGAATCGTCTTATTGAATTAACAGGTTGGATCGTTCTTGTCGTTTCAGTCATTCTTCTTGGCGTGGCGAGTCACATTGACAACTATCAGCCACCTGAACAGAGTACTACGGTACAACACAAGTAAGCCCTGCGCTTGTAGAGCGACATGCTGCCCGTCAGGGTGCATGTTTTCACTTGTCGGATATTAAACCAGGAATTTATTATCTTGTTCGGTGTTGTTGGTGATTGTCAGGGATAGTAAAGCGCGTTACTCTTTTCATAGCAGTTTTTCATCCCTGAATATTTGCCATCAGCGCATTCTTATTATTGTAATAACACAAGCGTTCACTTTTGGTGAAATTTTATCATCACTAATAATACCTACCCCTTTGGTATTAATTATTTTATGGACCTTTTATGACTGTTCAGGACTACTTATTAAAATTTCGCAAAATCAGTTCACTCGAAAGTCTGGAAAAACTCTACGACCATCTTAATTACACCCTGACGGACGATCAGGAACTGATCAATATGTATCGTGCTGCCGATCACCGTCGCGCAGAGCTGGTTTCTGGCGGGCGTTTGTTTGACCTCGGCCAGGTACCGAAGTCCGTCTGGCACTATGTTCAATAAAGAAAGTAGCGATCGGTTATAAAAGCCTTATAATAACGCCCCTAAAATTAGATTTGCCTGTTTGCGTCGCTATTCTGGAGAACCTATGACCACCACAACGCCACAACGTATTGGAGGCTGGTTGCTTGGCCCGTTGGCCTGGCTTTTAGTCGCTCTGTTAAGTACGACGCTGGCGTTGTTGCTGTATACCGCTGCGTTATCTTCTCCGCAAACATTTCAAACGCTCGGCGCACAAGCACTGACGACACAAATCTTATGGGGCGTTTCTTTTATTACCGCTATCGCCATGTGGTATTACACACTGTGGTTGACCATCGCTTTCTTTAAACGTCGGCGTTGTGTTCCTAAACACTATATTATCTGGCTGCTTATTTCCGTATTGCTGGCGGTAAAAGCGTTCGCTTTTTCACCCGTGGAAGATGGCATAGCCGTTCGCCAGTTGCTGTTTACTTTGTTGGCAACCGCATTGATCGTCCCCTATTTCAAACGCTCGTCGCGGGTGAAAGCGACGTTTGTGAATCCGTAATAACCTTACAGTTAACCTGTTGTCGCCTGCTCTGGATTAACGGATAATAGGCGGCTTTTTTATTTCAGGCCGAAAAATGACTGACTACCTGTTACTGTTTGTCGGAACTGTACTGGTCAATAACTTTGTACTGGTCAAGTTTCTCGGTCTCTGTCCGTTTATGGGGGTTTCCAAAAAGCTGGAAACCGCGATGGGCATGGGGCTGGCAACAACGTTTGTGATGACGCTGGCGTCTATTTGCGCCTGGCTTATCGATACGTGGATTTTGATCCCACTTAATCTGATTTACCTGCGCACCCTGGCATTTATTCTGGTGATTGCTGTGGTCGTGCAGTTCACCGAGATGGTGGTGCGCAAAACCAGCCCGGTGCTTTACCGTTTGCTGGGGATTTTTTTGCCGCTTATCACCACCAACTGTGCCGTGCTCGGCGTGGCGTTGCTGAATATCAATCTCGGGCACAATTTCTTGCAGTCGGCGCTGTACGGTTTTTCCGCCGCTGTCGGTTTTTCGCTGGTGATGGTTCTCTTCGCAGCCATCCGCGAACGCCTTGCTGTGGCTGATGTCCCGGCACCTTTTCGCGGTAATGCCATTGCGTTAATTACCGCAGGTCTTATGTCTCTGGCCTTTATGGGCTTTAGTGGTTTGGTGAAGTTGTAATGAATGCTATCTGGATTGCCGTTGCCGCCGTGAGCCTGCTGGGCCTGGCGTTTGGCGCCATTCTGGGTTATGCCTCCCGCCGTTTTGCGGTGGAAGACGATCCGGTCGTTGAGAAAATTGACGAAATCTTACCGCAGAGCCAGTGTGGTCAGTGCGGTTATCCCGGCTGTCGCCCCTACGCGGAAGCCATCAGCTGTAACGGTGAAAAAATCAACCGTTGCGCCCCTGGTGGCGAAGCTGTGATGCTAAAAATTGCCGAGTTGCTTAATGTCGAGCCGCAGCCGCTGGATGGCGAAGCGCAAGAGCTAACGCCTGCGCGGATGGTGGCGGTTATTGATGAAAATAACTGTATTGGCTGCACTAAATGTATTCAGGCGTGTCCGGTAGACGCCATCGTTGGCGCTACCCGTGCCATGCATACGGTAATGAGTGATCTCTGTACGGGCTGCAATTTATGTGTTGATCCGTGCCCGACGCACTGCATCTCGTTGCAACCGGTCGCAGAAACACCTGACTCCTGGAAATGGGATCTGAACACCATTCCCGTGCGTATCATTCCCGTGGAACACCATGCTTAAGTTATTCTCTGCATTCAGAAAAAATAAAATCTGGGATTTCAACGGCGGCATCCATCCACCGGAGATGAAAACCCAGTCCAACGGTACACCCCTGCGCCAGGTACCACTGGCGCAGCGTTTTGTCATTCCACTGAAACAGCATATTGGCGCTGAAGGTGAGTTGTGCGTTAGCGTCGGCGATAAAGTATTGCGCGGCCAGCCGCTTACCCGTGGTCGCGGCAAAATGCTGCCTGTTCACGCGCCCACCTCGGGTACCGTTACGGCTATTGCGCCCCACTCTACGGCTCATCCTTCAGCTTTAGCTGAATTAAGCGTGATTATTGATGCCGATGGTGAAGACTGCTGGATCCCACGAGACGGCTGGGCCGATTATCGCTCTCGCCGTCGCGAAGAGTTAATCGAGCGCATACATCAGTTTGGTGTTGCCGGGCTGGGTGGTGCAGGATTCCCGACAGGCGTTAAATTGCAGGGCGGCGGAGATAAGATTGAGACGTTGATTATCAACGCTGCTGAGTGCGAGCCATACATTACCGCCGATGACCGTTTGATGCAGGATTGCGCGGCTCAGGTCGTAGAGGGTATTCGCATTCTTGCGCATATTCTGCAGCCACGCGAAATTCTTATCGGCATTGAAGATAACAAACCGCAGGCGATTTCCATGCTGCGCGCGGTGCTGGCGGACTCTCACGATATTTCTATGCGGGTGATTCCAACCAAATATCCTTCTGGCGGTGCTAAACAATTAACCTACATTCTGACCGGGAAGCAGGTTCCACATGGCGGGCGTTCATCCGATATCGGCGTATTAATGCAAAACGTCGGCACTGCTTATGCAGTGAAACGTGCCGTTATTGATGGCGAGCCGATTACCGAGCGTGTCGTAACCCTGACTGGCGAAGCAATCGCTCGCCCGGGCAACGTCTGGGCACGGCTGGGGACGCCAGTGCGTCATTTATTGAATGACGCCGGATTCTGCCCCTCTGCCGATCAAATGGTGATTATGGGCGGCCCGCTAATGGGCTTTACCTTGCCATGGCTGGATGTCCCGGTCGTAAAGATTACCAACTGTCTGTTGGCTCCCTCTGCCAATGAGCTTGGCGAACCACAGGAAGAACAAAGCTGCATCCGGTGTAGCGCCTGTGCTGACGCCTGCCCTGCGGATCTTTTGCCGCAACAGTTGTACTGGTTCAGCAAAGGTCAGCAACACGATAAAGCTACCACGCATAACATTGCTGATTGCATTGAATGTGGGGCTTGCGCGTGGGTTTGCCCGAGCAATATTCCCCTGGTGCAATATTTCCGTCAGGAAAAAGCTGAAATTGCGGCTATTCGTCAGGAAGAAAAGCGCGCCGCAGAAGCCAAAGCGCGTTTCGAAGCGCGCCTGGCTCGTCTGGAGCGCGAAAAAGCGGCTCGCCTTGAACGACATAAGAGCGCAGCCGTTCAACCTGCAGCCAAAGATAAAGATGCGATTGCTGCCGCTCTGGCGCGGGTGAAAGAGAAACAGGCCCAGGCTACACAGCCTATTGTGATTAAAGCGGGCGAACGCCCGGATAACAGTGCAATTATTGCAGCACGGGAAGCCCGTAAAGCGCAAGCCAGAGCGAAACAGGCAGAACTGCAGCAAACTAACGACGCAGCAACCGTTACTGATCCACGTAAAACTGCCGTTGAAGCAGCTATCGCCCGCGCCAAAGCGCGCAAGCTGGAACAGCAACAGGCTAATGCGGAACCAGAACAACAGGTCGATCCGCGCAAAGCCGCCGTCGAAGCCGCTATTGCCCGTGCCAAAGCACGCAAGCTGGAACAGCAACAGGCTAATGCGGAACCAGAAG
>ERZ779880.2137-NODE-2137-length-14886-cov-3.539411_pt1 | contig 14886 bp, 19 predicted proteins | sample MGYA00511555_ERZ779880 | MGnify/ENA primary metagenome ERZ779880 (study PRJEB29588, sample SAMEA2145815) | human gut metagenome | biome: human gut; feature: human-associated habitat; material: faeces | place: Denmark | collected 2008/2010 ...
TTCGTCGCCTTCTGCGCGCTGAAGGTTTTCGCCTGCTGCGGCTTCTCGCGGAATGCCTGCTTCATCGCCGCATAGACGCTGCCTCTCGTCGGAATGTCCATCTTCGGCTTCCGGTCTTCGATCTCCCCGCGCTCCCGCTCCAGGAAAATCAGCTCCCGCGGAATCTCTTTGACAAAACGGGACATCTTGTTGTACTGCACTTCGCCGCGGATCATTCTCTGGCGCGCACACGTCAATGTCAGATGCTGCATCGCACGCGTGATGCCCACGTAGCAGAGACGGCGCTCCTCCTCCAGCTCCGACGGATCATCTCCGGTGATCGTCATGTAGCTCGGGAAAATACCATCCTCCATGCCGGCAAGATACACATGCGAAAATTCCAGTCCCTTTGCACTGTGCAGTGTCATCAGCAGCACACGGTTATCGTCTTCGGATAGCCGGTCAATGTCGGCTACCAGCGCCACTTCCTCCAAAAATGCACTTAAGGAGGGCTCATCGTTGGCCTCTTCATATGCAACAATTTTATTAATCAATTCATCGATATTATCAATCCGGCTCTGTGCTTCGATCTCATCATCGACATCCATTTCATTGATATAATTTGTCGTGTCCAGAATATCATGCATCAATTCCTTCAGACTATAATAAGAAAGGCGGCTGCGGAATACCTGAATCATATTGACAAAGGGACGGATCTTCGCTTCCGCCTTACCAAGTCCCTGAATCTCATCCGCATGACACAGTGCCTCGTAAAAACTGATTTCATGCATCTGTGCATAATCATCCACTTTAGCAATGGTCGCTGCACCGATTCCACGCTTTGGCACATTGATGATACGCTTTACAGCCAGATCATCCCGTGCGTTATCAACCGTCTTTAAATACGAAAGGAGATCCTTAATTTCTCTTCTGGCATAAAAGTTCGTTCCGCCAACCACATCATAAGGGATGCCTTCCACAACAAAACGTTCTTCCAGGAGACGCGCCTGTGCATTTGTCCGGAAAAGGACTGCACATTCTCCGGCTTCCACAATGCCGTCTTTGATCTTCCGGCTGATATCATCTGCAATAAATTCAGCTTCTTCATATGCATTGTCAAACTGGCGGTAATGAATCCGGTTTCCTGCTCCTTTGTCCGTCCAGAGCGTCTTGCTCTTACGCCCTACGTTATTCCGGATGACCGCATTCGCAGCATCGAGTACATTCTGCGTGGAACGGTAATTCTGCTCCAGGCGGATCACAACAGCCTCCGGATAATATTTTTCAAAATCCAGAATATTCCGGATATTGGCTCCACGGAATTTGTAAATGGACTGATCATCGTCACCGACCACACAGATGTTGCGCGATCCCTCTGCCAACAGACGGATCAGCTGGAACTGTGCCGTATTCGTATCCTGATATTCATCCACCATGATGTACCGGAACCGCTTCTGATAATATTCCAGTACATCCGGACACGCCTTGAACAGCTCCACCGCATTCATGATGAGATCATCAAAATCCATCGCATTGTTCTTCTTAAGGATATTCTGATACTCCCGGTAAGCAGCTGCCACCTTTTGCTTACGGAAATCCCCCATGGCCTGCGTTTCATATTCCTGTACACCCACAAGCTCGTTTTTCGCGGAAGAAATGGCAGACAGAATCGTCCTTTCCTTCATCTGCTTCGTATCAATCTGTAAATGCTTGCAGACATCCTTCATCACCGATTTCTGATCATCCGTATCATAAATAGTGAAATTATTATCATATCCCAGACGGTCTGCGAAACGGCGTAGAATCCGCACACAGGTCGAATGAAAGGTGGTCACCCAGATGCTTTCTGCACCCATTCCTACGAGCCGTTCCACTCGTTCCTTCATCTCACCGGCCGCCTTATTGGTAAATGTAATCGCCATGATCTGATAGGAATTCACTCCCAGCTCATCAATCAGATAGGCAATGCGGTGCGTCAGCACCCGCGTTTTCCCGGAGCCTGCTCCTGCAAGTAAAAGTACAGGACCCTCTGTAGTAAACACGCCCTTTTTCTGTTCTTCATTTAAGCTATCATAAATGCTCATTCGACCTATACCTCTTCAATGTTACTGAATGTCCATGCATAAATGTTCAATTCCACAATCGGAGTTCCGCAATACTCGCACACCTTGCTTCCCAGCGTGGAAATGGGAGCTCCGCAGTTCGGACAGTTTAATCCCAGGGAAAGATCGGTTTCCTTTTCGACCAGCTCCCGATCCTGTATATAAATCACATCCACGTTATATTTCGTCTGTGTATAAAGCTGTGCATTTCCTGCAAGAAGCTTCCCGCTTCTGTCTGTCTTGGTATAAAAGCTCTGTAAAGAGCTCTGGAACGTCACAATACAGCGTCCGTTCCGTTTTCTGTAATTTGCAAGTTCTGTGCGGTGGATTTTGATGTCTCTATAAGTTTCCCGTACTTCTTCCTCACGAAGCATGGCAAGCTTCATAGAGAGATGATCTCTCAATTCCTGTCCTCCCTCTTTTAAGAATGATGGATTCATAGAACTGATGGCTAACAGATAAGAAGTCAGGGCATTTTCTGCCCTGACTTTCATTTCATCATATTGAAATTCAGGAAAATCCTTCTTGATCTTGGGAAGGTATAGACTGGTCATTCCTGCAACAGACTTCGGCGTCGTGGAATTCTCAACTTCCATCTGACGGAAGCCTTCCAAAATATTCTCTGTTCCAAATGCCTGTCGGGAAATCGACCGTACCTTTCTGTAGATTTTCATTCCGATAACTGCTGCCGCAATAAAAATCCCTAAAAAGACAACCGCACTAAATGTAAGACCTAACACATTTAATGACATTTTCTAAGCTCCTTTATATGCATTTACCTGTCAGAAATCTAATGACTCCGGAGCATTCCGGCACGCTTAATTCATCAGATAGTAAATGAGGGCAATGGCTGCAATACATCCAAGAACAGTAATGATCACCTTCGGAATAGAGATCGGTGTCTTACCGGATACCTTGCCGGTCTGACCGTTCACCATGAAGTTGTATATCTTATCCTTGTATTTATAGCTGGAAAGCCATACCGGAAGCAGCAGGTATTTGTAGGTCAGGTTACTGAATGTGCTGTTTATCTGAATGTTACGTGTATCATCTGCATCATGCTCATCACGGATCTTATCGTCAATGGACCGTCTGAGCTTACTATCGATGCTCTTCTTTGCGATTTCCCAGCCTTCCTTAAACCCGATGGCATAACGCTCTGCTGCAAAGCCGGCCACATATTCCGGCTTATATGCCTTATTTTCTGCCGTGTTAAAAGGTTCAATTCCGGCAAGCATGGAGCGGTTCTGGTTCGTAGTCGCACACACCAGCTCATCATCAAAGAACTCCTTGTGATGACCGGAGCACCGGTACCAGTCCGTTACTGTCTTTTCTTCTCCGTTCTCCTTTACGGTTCTTTCTATTCCGTACTCTGCACGATAGGTAGAATCCGTCTGTGCATCAAATGTCCAGTAGGGAAGATAAATCCCTTTAAAATGCTTGGCCTTCGCACTTTCCTTGGCAAGCTTCGGACAAAAGAACTTCTTTTTGATCCACTTTTGAAACAGGTCAGCAGCCTGCTTATCAGAGTATTGAAAGGGAACCACACCTCCGGGTGCTATCGTATTCTGGTCTGCAGCTTCCATGACCTGATTGGAGCCACAGAACGGACATACCGCTGAAATCTCCAATGCATCATAAACAGACTCAGCACCGCAGGCCTTGCAGATTACGGTTTTCTTCTCCGCACCCCAGTTACAGTTTTCTGTGTTTTCCGCAGTATCAAAGGATAACTCTGCCGCTTCCTTCGGCTCGTCCGTCTTTGCTGCGATTTCCTGTGTATGTCCACAGTACGGACAAAGAAGGCCTCCTGTTTTGGGGTCAAAATCCATGACCCCGCCACAGTTTGGACATTTTTTATCCGTTTCTTCCATCGTTGATACCGTTCTGGCATCTAAATTCGTATCAAATTCACTCATGCTCCACCTCTGCTTCAACAACAAAGCCAACCGTCTTATTGCACGTCATTATCATCAAACGGATCTCCGCACTCCGGACAGAACTTCGGAGGATTCTTCGGATCTTCCGGCTCCCATCCGCACTTGTCACACTTATAAAGCGGTTCTCCTGCCGGCTTCTTGGCTCCGCATTCCGAACAGAATTTGCCCTTGTTGACTGCACCGCAGGAACATACCCATCCATCTGCTGCAACAGGCTTTGGTGATCCGCACTCTGCACAGAACTTACCGGTGTTACCTGTCTTTCCACAGGAACAGGTCCATGTATCTGCTGCTGCAGGAGCGGCTGCAGCAGGTGCTGCGTTCTGTGCTGCTGCCTGCGGTGCGGCATTCTGTACCGGTGCCTGCTGGGATCCACCCATTGCAAACAATCCCTGTGCATTCATACCTCCTGCCATATTGGCCATATTCATACCGGCAAATGCCATCATCGGTCCGGTGGATGTATTAGAGGCTGCTGCCTTCATTGCCTCTGCCTGTGCCCCCACAAGCGCTGCTGCCATATTCGGGTTACGCAATACCGCACTCTTCTGAAGCTCTTTAATCATTGCTTCATCTTCTTCAGAGGCCTTCATGGTATTAATACCAAAGGAAACAATTTCAATACCGCGAAGCTGTGCCCACTTTTCAGAAAGGACCTCATTCAATGCGTCTGCAAGCTCCATGGTATGTGCCGGTACGGCACTGTAACGGATTCCCATAGCGGAAATCTTCGCAAATGCCGGCTGTAAAGCAGTCATCAGCTCGGTCTTTAACTGACTGTCAATCTCACTTCTCTCATAATCACTTACGACATTACCGCACACATTGGTATAGAAAAGAATCGGGTCGGTAATATGATAAGAATATTCACCATTGCAGCGGATGGAAATATCAATATCCAGTCCGATGTTCTGATCTACAACACGGAACGGTACCGGATTGGCTGTTCCGTATTTATTCCCCATAATCTCCTTTGTATTAAAGAAATAAACTCTCTGATCCTTGGCTGTTTCACCGCCAAATGCAATACGTCTTCCTATGGTTGAGAAGGTTTTCTTAATGTTCTCTCCCAGGTTTCCGCAGAAAATACTCGGTTCGGAAGAAGTATCATACCTGAATTCTCCTGCTTCTGCACAAAGCTCAACAACCTTGCCCTGATCTACGATAATCATACACTGTCCTTCGTTGACAGCGATGACTGATCCGTTTGATATAATGTTATCTTCACCCTTGTTATTGCCTGCGCCACGGCCTTTCTGACGCTTATGTCCCTTGGTCACCAATACATCAGCGTCTAAAGAATCACAGTAGAAGTACTCCTCCCACTGATCTGCAACCACACCACCAACAGCGCTTGTTACTGCTTTAATTAATCCCATTCTTTTCCCTCCGTTTTCTGGGTCAACTCCCTTTTTTATTATTATACATATTTTGTCGACTACTGTCTACCGCTTTTCCCCTCATCCATGTCACCCTTTCTTCCCAATGACATACCATAAATTATCAACCAAAATGCCCTCTTGCGGGTATCCTTTCTGGAGGTTATATGAAAAAAAGAAAAACATTGCCCTTAGTGCTGTTCCTTGTACTGACCCTGCTTCCGGTGCTTTCCGGATGCAGCAGCTCTTCTCCCGGTTCTGCCGGCACGGATGGGTTAAAAAGCATCACCTTAAACGAAGTGGCCCATTCCATCTTCTATGCACCGATGTATGTTGCCATTGAAGAAGGTTATTTTGCCGACGAAGGTCTTGATGTGACACTGGTTACCGGTTTTGGTGCCGACAAAACCATGACCGCCGTTCTTACCGGGGAAGCAGACATCGGTTTCATGGGAAGTGAGTCCACGATCTATACCTATGCAGGTGGGGCATCCGATTATGTGCTAAATTTTGCGCAGCTCACCCAGCGGGCCGGAAACTTTCTGGTTTCCAGAGAGCCAATTGATGATTTCCACTGGGATATGTTGAAGGGTAAGACCGTTCTCGGCGGACGCGCCGGCGGTATGCCTGAAATGGTATTTGAATACATTCTAAAAAAGAATAACATCGATCCGAAAACCGATCTTTCGATCGACCAGTCCATTGATTTCGGTTCTACCGCTGCCGCCTTTTCCGGCGGTCAGGGAGATTTTTCTGTAGAGAGCTATGATTTACTACTCCATTATATAAAGATATAAACAGTAGTTTGACTGCCAATGGCAGCCAGCTTTGTATGGACTACCATGATGGAAAGTACGGGGTGAATACGGATCCACAACGAGGTGCTGATACATTCATCCCTTTTCATAGTGATTGTGATATGAAAGCGATTGTAACATTCACATCTAATGCAAATAACCCAGCAGGTTACACTACAGTCTATAAAGGGGAGGATAAACTTCAATCATTTGCTTTTAATTATAATGATTCCGGAGAAGTCATTGGCTTAGGATTTTTAAATTTTAAATACAATAATGGAACAGCAACTATAACTGCGCTTCACGACTGTATTGTTAACGGCAAAGAGTATAGTAAAGATGAACAAGTGGCAAAATTAACGGGTTATAATCTTTTTAAAAATTATACATTTGCTATAAAAATTTAAGGTAGCTCGACCTCATCTTTACTCCATTTAGAAAATTACTGTACATAAATCATCTTATTTATAACGGAGTGTATGTTACAGATACTATTGATGCTGATTGTGCAGTCCATGTTTGATCTCCTTGCCAAATATTATAACTACTGTTACCAAAAGACTGTCCAACAGCAGGAGTATAAGTGATGTTGCCATCAATACATTGAATAGTTATTGTGCCATCTTTTGTTGCCTGAACACCTGCATAATTTTGTCCTACTACTCGAATAACAATAACCAATTTGAAATTTCCACCGCTAAAAGGGAAAACTGTATCTGCACCTGCCTTGGTTTTATAGCCTGTAATTTTACCTGTAGAATCATCAACAATAAATTGAGATACGCCACCCAAACTACTGTTTATACGCAAAAATCCCGGCATAACGCCGGGATCCTTGTTATTTATCCAACCATTTAAAAACTACGGCAATAGGAAACAACACACCTACTGCTACCGTAAGAAGTATCAGGCATAATACCTCCAATACACCATCAATTAACCTTTGTACAATTCTGCCCATGTCTTTGTCCCCACAACACCATCAACAGCAAGTCCCCTGTCTGCCTGGAATGCCCTCACTGCTTCCAGAGTGCTGTCACCAAACTTACCGTCTGATCCGTATTTACCACAGCTGTATCCTGCCTTGATAAGCAAGATCTGCAGCTCTTTTACCTCAGATCCCGAAGATCCTTTTCGAAGTGTAAGGCAATCGTATTTTGTCAGATTATACTTATTAATAATACTCATAATCGTTGATACATAATCAGGAGCTGTTGCGTACCCACCATTTTTAATAGCAGTAATGCACTTCTGTGGATTCTTTTCATTGACACATGCCTTGTACCTCTTACAGGTACCGAGCATATCATAATAATCCTCCACTGCATCATCGATACTGTCATACGCCCTGAACAGGTCCGTGATATTAGTGTATGTCTTACCGTCATAGCACTCTTTTGTACGTGTGCTGTATGCCTTATCATGCCATGCTGCGCCGAAATGTGCCTTTGACTTACCAACCTTGATACCGAATACAGCATTTGCCCGGATCATCTTAGGACTTGTCCCATATGCAGACTCACAACAGGCTTGTGCAATACACACGGACGGCAATGCCCTCCCTTTAGACTTTGCCTGTGCGATCGGTGCGATTCTTTCAATAAATGCTTTTACCTGTGTCTGTGTTGCCATCACATAAACCCTCCATTCACAATTGCATAGATCAGGCACCCGATGGGGATTGTGATCACATATACAATCCCTATCAGGACTGCCATTATTAATAAAATGCTCTTAATTGCCTCAACTACCCTTTTCATAAGATCATGGCCTCACTTTCAATCTGATGCCTCACATCCCGGTATTTCACCGGCTCGGTCTTACTTACTCCAATCAGCGCCAGTGCAAGATAAATAACCACTCCAACAACAACGAGAACCTCTAATAACCGGCTCATGATTTGCTCCGGATCTGTGACAGTGCCTGAATCACTTTATCATAGCCAACCATAGCACATAACCAGGACAGGCCAATCAAAGCAATCAGATATACCACCCAGGTTACATCAAAGGCCATGTTATTTAATACGGTGTATCCGATATCCACCAGAACCGCAATGACAACCGCCACAATACCTGCAAGGGTGTTACTGTAATACTGCTTTTTCTGCTCTTCCAAAATCCGCTTAATGGCTTCGGTAACAAGACTTGTCAAAATACTCACCAATAATAGTCCTGTTAAAAAAATCTGTAATGTCATAACTCAATTTCCTCCATTTCTTCTGACTCCGGTTCTTCCGAACCTGTTTCCATTTTCATTTCTTCCATTCTTACTTTTTCAGACTCCCGTGTCTCGAAAAAGGATTTTGCACAGTAGACCAGAAATACTCCGATCACTTCGCTCGCAATAATACCTCCCAGTGTTTCTGCAATCGCATTCTTCCCCAATAAAGCCAGGATAAATGGAAACTGCATATCTACCAGGGCAATATTGATAATCCGGGACATCATCTTTTTCGTATAGGTCGGGTGTCTTCCGCATCTTGGTTTCTTACTGCTCATCCTTTGGTTCCTCCGGCATATCCAGCATGGTATGATACAGCTTTGTAGCCACATCGTTCCCACCGAGATTGTGATAAGCCTCATATACCCGTTTGATGGATTCCTTGGCATAAATAGGGCAATAGTCTTTGTCCTGATATTTGTTGTAATTGGCCACTATGCTCTCTCTCAAAAGGCACTGTACTCCCAGCATAAGAGCATCATTCTTTCGCTTTTCTTCTTTCAATTGGTTCATGATACGTCTGTACATAAAGCCAAGTAATCCGATGGCTGCAGCAAACAGCCACTCCACCCAGTGAGCCTGTATGTACACAATGATAGGATTCGGCATCATCTTCCCCTCTTTTCTTTCATAATCGAGCCAGTAAAGAGCGTTCTCTACTGGCTCTTAAGTGTTACTCTTTATCCGGATATGTAAAACCAGTAATCTCCTTATACTCTGCTTCTGTGATCCACTTGCCTACAGCACTGTATACCCTGTCGATATTCCATAACCCTCGGTCGTAGTATTTCTTTACCTTCTGAAAATTTTTCGAATGCTTTTTAGCTGCCATTACACATTTACCCCCGTTTCCATTGCTATATAGTCGATATCTGCCCTGTTCTGCTCTGTCTGGTCTGCCACAACAACAATCTCAGGCAGCTTGGAAAGCGTAATTGTAAGTACATCTGCCTTAACCTCTTCAAATCCACTCTCCGTAGATTCATCGGGTGTAGTGTAGTCCACAGAAAGAACCTGATTCATTCTCTTTGTGTAAGACTGAAGCTGGTCGAATTTTGCATACGCACACATCAAATCAGTGTCTACATAGTATTGAATCACTGCAAGGTTGTCCGAATCCTTGAAAGTTTCCTCTAGTGTGCTTGCGTCTCCATTCAGAATATCAATCTGCAGGGTATCTCCCGACTGCGTGATGTTGTAAATTTCAATTTCTGTCTGATCGACTAATCTTATTTTTTTCATGTGAGCATTGCTCCTTTCTCCGGCACTAAGCGACCGGTGCTTTATGTGTGTTAAACAGTAGTTTGGAAAGTCAGCCTAACTTTGTTTATGACTCTACTGGTAAGATCACTGGATATAAAACTAAGGTGGGTGCTGATACAGTGTTCCCTTTTAAGAGTGGTGGAACTGTAATGTTAACCATTCCGAGTCAAGCTAGATATGCAGATCAGGCTGCCACTTTTATAGGAGGAACTTTAACACTGTCAATTGATTCAGATGGTGTCTCAATTGAGAGTAATAATATATCCATCACCACAAGATATGTCCAACGTCCTAATATGGATCAGGTTTGGGCACCTACTATAACAGCAGAGCTTTTATAACTGTGGTGTCCATGAAATACCTGTAATTCTACATTTAACAGTACAAATATTTCACGGATACTGCGGTAACAGCAGCGATTATTTAACATAAACACATACATCACTTACATTAAATCTGAATCCGTCAGCCTCATTTGCAGTTACAGTAAGAATTCCGGTTTTTGCATTATATGATGTACTTATTGTAAGTGACGTATTCGGACTTGAACCATAATTTTGTACACCTGTTGGACATACGGCAAATGCGTTATTAGTTAATGCTGAATAATTGGCAAGGTATGAAAAATCAATATTTTTTGATGCTCGTCCCGTACCACTTAATGATATTACTTTTACATCGTTACCGCTCTTAAAAGGGACAAAGCTGTCATCAGCTTTTGAGGGATTGGTAAAGAATCCTCTCACTCCATTTAAAGAACCAAAATTGAAGGACTCACCAGAAGTCGAATCCTTCAAACTACTGTTTACATTGTCAAATTCCGTCTTGATTCTCTGCTCCAAATCATTCATATTCGTAGCACTAAAACTATCCCCTGCCTGCATCACCGTTCCCTCTGAACGGCTTACATCATACAGCACCGATTCATTGGTAGATACATTTTTCAGTTTTCTCCGGCCGGCGAATTCTACCATACGGTCTTTCCAAGTTTTTGTTACAAATGCCATACTAAATCACTCCTATCTCTTCTCCTGCGGATATCTCTCCACAATAATTATGGTTGTTAAGGTTGCTATCATATATCTGGTGCACATCATGTAAGATATGTTCAATGGCATTCCACTTCTGCCATGTATTCAGAGGTTGTTTCGGTGTTTCCGGAGTTGTCGGTAAAATCACGAATCCGTTCCTTATACGTTCCACATTGTCACGAATCCTCTTGAAGTCAGATACTCTTGGTAAATCTCCATTGTTCCATACCTTATTTACCGATACCGGAACTGCGATACATCCGGCAATCTGTTCCGTGTTGCTTTCCACACGCACAAGGTCAGAAGCATTGATATATCCCTTTTCTGTCCTGTTCTCAATATCTGCTTGGCTACGGTCATATATAAATATCATAAATACCCTCCAAACTCTTCTCCGGCAATGATTTCTCCGGTATAGTAGAAGTCATTTACCAGCTTGTAATATCCCCGGAGCTCCGCAGTTGAGATATAACCACCGGTAAGGTCCGTAGTCATTTTTTCAATGCCTGCCACGTAGCTTCCAAACTGCCGGTTTGCATTAAATACTTCCGCCCAGTCCACAACCTTATCCCCTTCATTCAGGAACTTGATTTTCAGATTGAGTCGTAGATCGTAATAATCGAGAATTGCCTGTGCCCGCTCTGCAGCCCGTGAAGCATTGAGTACCGTACAGGTAAAGCTCTTGGTTTCTCGGCTTTCTCCGGCATCTACCTTTTCAACCGATGCCGTTACCGTTAAATCCTCCTTACTGTACTTCCGTCCGGATATAACAACCTCTCCCTCTTCTGCCACGGTAAATGTCACATAATTATTGGTCTGCTCCGTGATTGTGCCACCTGTAATTGTCATTTCTGCTGACGGTGAGGATAAATCCACCGTGTAGATCCCGGGAACATACGTGCTTTTAAAGATCTCCTTGCTTTCCTCATCCAGTGAATACACCGGGAACTTTACCGCCACATCGGATATGTAACTCTGATTCTTTGGTGTGGTGGAAAACTTCCGCGACCTCTGAATCGTTGTATGGATCACCCTGGACGGCTTATAAATATTCACCGTCCCACTCCTGCTGCTATCGATCACAGATCCACAGGCGAATAGGACTTCCCTGAGTGCCTTTCTGCAATCCTGTATTTTCAGCCATCCATAAAGCGGTGCGGCTCTGGTTGCTTCATCCACGGTATGAGCCGTAATCCCGGCTGCTGCCATGATCTGATCAATGACCTCACCCGCCGGCTCTCCGGTATAAACCTTTCCGCCCCGGAAGGTATGCTTACTCAACAAACCTTTATAATCCACAAGTGAAATCGTTGATATATTCTTTGTAGTCGAATAACTGTCCAAAAAGAATGCCCCAAGCAGCTGTGCTTCGCCATTTATTGTTTCATAGGCCATCACCTTTTGCCCTGATTGAAATACCTTGTGGATACCACTCATGTTTCCAATATCAAAATCATTCTTCTCATCAATCAACTTAAAGGTCAGCCTATTGATGGCGATTTTATTGGATATCGGATCACATTCCTCTACAAGCTTGGCTTCCTTCACCGGATAACCATCTACACCACAGATGATGTCGGTACCATATTCTATGTACCGGAACTTCACATACCGGTATGGCATTGCCCTGGTAAATTCGATTTCCAACCGGCGGTAGTTCTCCACCTGCTTCCAGGCAACAAACTTATTGCTGTCCACCTCATAGCTTGCATACTCAATGTAATTGCCGCTGCCATCCACCCACCGGATCTTCATTTCCAGTGGATAATCTCCCACAAAGTGGAAAGTCAGACAGGCAGATGTGTGATTCTCTGTAAACAGGATGATAAGCAGTGGATTCTCGGTAAAGGTTCCATCTGCTCCGGACATCTCCGAAGAGAAGAAAACCACATCATCCGGATTGTCCGGCATCTCCGGATGGGTTCCGTCCAGTAGGAAGTAATCCTGTTCCAAAGTGCCGTAGTCCGGTGAGGAAATATCCTCTTTTGCCTTTGAAATATCCCCAAAAGACTGATTATATGCAGTTGTCAAAGTGCTGTCTTCTCGGGCTGTCGTATCATACAGCTCATACTTTGCATAAAATCCTGTCTTACTCATGGTCTCCTCCACGGTGCTTTCGCTTTATATTTACAAGTAAGTCCCTTAAATTTCACGGTATCATCAAGGATTTTCTCAATTTCATCTGATATAGACGATACATAACACCGGAACGAATACGATTTCTTGGTCGATGGTAAAGTAACATCATGGAATGCCACCGGTTCCGTGAGCTTATCAAACAACGCCTCATAAACATCATCATCATCGATAGTTCCAAAATTCATGGTGTAGTTCAGATATACTCCGATCAGTTCCCGGTATAAATCCCCATCGTCCTCTGTTCTGCCCGCAACCTTATCAAGAAAATTTGCTTCTCTTTTTACCGAAACAAGGGGAACATCAAAATACATGCCATCAATATAAATTCCTTGTGTATATAGCATTTCAACATCCCCCTTCTATTCCGGTTGAAAATCAAAATCGTATCCCTGTCTGTGTGCCTCGGCAAAGAAATCCGGTAAGAATAACCTGGCAAATGTTTCTCCGTCATAGTTGAGATTAATTGTCGCATCCCCGCCGGTATAAGAATTATCTGCCATTACATTTCTCACTGCGTCCTCTATCGTTGATAACGGTGCCTCTATATTGGTCTGCCCGAACTTCTGATCTCCGAGTACCGCCATGAATGGATTACCACCGCGAATTACAGATCCTGTTGCTAGGTGAGGTATATCCTGTATTGCTCTTACCTGTGAACCATCTATACTTTGTTTGCTTATTGATGTTCCGCCTCCAAAGAATCCTCCGATCCCTTGACCGATCGATTCTCCAATAGCCTTGATTTTGGTGATACAGATTTCTACCATAGAAGCAACCCAATCAAAAAAAGTTTGCAGAAAATCTTTGATGGAACTAATTACGCCCTTTACATTTTCCTTAAATGTCGTAAATATTTTTTTTGCGTTTTCCCATGCTCCCTTCCAATCTTTATCAATAAGAAGCTTAATTGTTTCCAAAAATCCTGTTGCCAGATCTTTAAGCGTATTAAATGCTTTCTTCATATAATTCCAGAAACCATCATATATAACCTGAGCTGCTTCCCAATTTAAATTCCATTGCTCAACCAGGAAATTAATAAAATCAATAAGTCCTGTGAATACCTCAAGCAATATTTCTATACCACTTATAATGGCTGTAATTAATACATCAAAATAGTCAGCTATTATGGGAAAGACGTAAGTAACCAGTAAATCTATAAATGGTACAACGATATCTTCCCAAAGTCCTTTTAATACAGTCACCAGGTTATCCAAAAGTTCTACAACTGAATTGATGAATGGACTTAAATACTGCGAAAACAAATCGTTTAAGCGGCTTCCGATTTCCTGTAAGATTGGCGATACATGTTCATTCCACACATTCAGAAAGCTGTTTACAATTGTAGATAATCCTTGTGCAATGCTATCAAAGAATGGTTTAAAATGCTCATCATAGACTTTATTCAGATTATCGAATACACTGTCTACCATTTGCTTAAAACCTTCTAATGCCTCGGCACCAGCAGAAAGCAAACCTTCAAGTGCTGTTCTGAACGCCTCTTCATTTTCAGTAATCGGAGTAATGATTATCTCTAATATGTCTCTTCCTAATTTAAGCAGCAGTTCCGTCTGTCCCATAAAGGTATCTGCAATAATACCAATAAAAGCCGATACAAAACGAATTCCACTTTCGCTTGCAAATGCTTCAAATATATAAGCAATGCTTTGAAACAGACTGGATAATAAATTATTAATTTCTGTCCCGATGTTAAACATAGAAATAATGTAATCTTTGATGCGATCTACATTTTTTTCCATGTAATCTCCAAGTCCACCTATAAAAGCCGCTGCCAGCGTTAAAGCTATACTTACTATGGATCCAGACAATGATCCGAGCATATAAACTAAGGATTCGACATAAGCCTGTGCTGCTTCCAAAACTGCAGGATCCGTCCATATATTAATCAACGCATCTTTAATTTTTTGTAAACCTTCTTTGATAATATCAAGACGGTATTCATAATCTCCCAATCCATCCCAGAATCCGTCCATGAACAATCCGCCCAGCTGTTTCAAATATTCAAGAAGAGGCTT
>ERZ779880.2178-NODE-2178-length-14593-cov-4.044435_pt1 | contig 14593 bp, 16 predicted proteins | sample MGYA00511555_ERZ779880 | MGnify/ENA primary metagenome ERZ779880 (study PRJEB29588, sample SAMEA2145815) | human gut metagenome | biome: human gut; feature: human-associated habitat; material: faeces | place: Denmark | collected 2008/2010 ...
AAAGCCGGGGCTAATAATTCAATTATTTTGGGACATTTTCAAAAATGCTTGACAGTTGGAAAAAATGATAAAAAATGATAAAGTTTTACACATTTTTATTTTTTTATGTTATGATAGAAACAGACAGTAAAATAAAGAATAAAAAGTGATAAAGAGGAGAACTATGGCAATTTACATTTTTGTCATTTGCCTTGTTGTTTTGGGGCTTCAGAATATTATTTCCATAACCATTCATAAGAAGCGTTTTTCCAAACAGGTGGATGAATTACAGAAGCAGCTGGATGAAAAAAAAGAAGAATCTGAACTTGTCATGAGGGAAATGCTAAGCAATATTACCCATGATTTAAAAACACCCTTAACGGCGATACGCGGGTATGCCCAGGGAATATTAGATGGAGTGGCGGCAACCCCTGACCGCATGAACAAGTATATCAGTACCATAAGAAATAAAGCAGATGACATGGCAAATCTGGTAAATGAGTTGTCGTTGTTTGCTCAAATTTATAATAAAGAAATTGAATATAAAAAAGGAGGTGTCGAAATTGATGAATACATCAGCCGGTGTATGAGCAATTTGTCGCTTGACTTGGAAACCAGAAAGATTGATTTTTTATATCGAAATGATGTGGAAAAGGGAACGTGCCTTTATATTGATGAGGAAAAGATAAAACGAGTTTTTTATAATGTAATTGGAAATGCATACAAATACATTGATAAAGATTTGGGAATGATATTTCTTCATATTGAGGATGCCGGGAAAATGGTCTGGGTTCGAATTACTGATAATGGTTCGGGAATCGAGAAAGATGAACTGCCGCTGATTTTTGAACGTTTTTACCGAACCGACAGTTCCAGAAATTCAAAAACCGGAGGAACCGGACTTGGTCTTGCGATTGCAAAAAAGATAATTGAAGACCATGGCGGACAGATTTATGCGGAAAGCGAAAAGGGGAAAGGGACGAAAATTTCTTTTTCTTTGCCAAAGAAAGTAGACGAAAAGAAAAAAATATGATAGCATAGGATTAGTAGAATGGAGGGCCAGTATGAAGAAAATACTTATTGTTGAAGATGAATTACCGATTGCTGAGTTGGAAAAAGATTATTTGGAGCTTAGTGATTTTGAGGTTACGATTGAGACCGACGGCATTGAGGGCGAAGCAAAAGCAATGAGCGGAGAGTACGATTTGCTGATTCTTGATGTAATGCTTCCGGGACAGGACGGATTCGAGATTTGCCGCAAATACAGAGAAAAGTATTTGGCACCTGTCATTGTTGTTTCGGCAAAAAAGGAAGATATTGATAAAATCCATGGATTAGGACTTGGTGCAGATGATTATATGACAAAACCATTCAGTCCGAGTGAATTGGTGGCACGTGTGAAAGCACATATAAACCGTTATGAGTCTTTGACAGAGAAATCATCTGAGAAGACAGCAAAGAATGAGACGATTGAGATTGGTGATTTAAAGATTGACCGTACCGCCCGTCGTGTATTTGTTCGTGGTGAAGAGAAAAATTTAACTTCCAAAGAATTTGATTTGCTTTACTTTTTGGCAAAAAATCCAAATCATGTATTCCCGAAAGAAGAGCTGTTCCAGCAAATCTGGGATGTAGGTCCGATTGGGGAAAATGGCATGGTTGGCGATATTGCCACCGTTACCGTGCATATCAAAAAAATCCGTGAAAAAATTGAGCAGGATACATCCAATCCGGAGTATATTGAGACCATCTGGGGTGTTGGATACCGATTCCGCGCCAATTAATTTCAGGGATAAAAAATTAAAAATCGAAGATACTAAGGTAGCAGGCCGTATGGTCTGCTGCTTTTTATATTTACGGGAGGTGCGGCATGAAAACAAGACATTTGATTTTAATTGGCCTTACGATTTTGTTGTGGTTTTCTTTTCGATTTCTGCTTCCGCTGACGCTTCCCTTTGTACTTGCCTATTTTTTTGCAAAACTGGTATCGCCAATGATACAATTTCTGGTAAATAAATTAAAATGGAGGCGGAAAGTCAGTATTTTTTTAGTTGTCTTTTTTACGCTGTTGATTTTAGGGGGATTTAGTGTTTATATCATTACATTAATTATTAGTCAGGGAATGATGCTGCTGCAGAAAATACCGGTTTATGGGCAGATTTGCGGAAGAATGCTTGAAAAAATGTGCAGTCACTGCGACCGGATGCTGGAGCTTGCGGATGGAAGCAGTTTTGATTATTTAGAGGGTCAGGCAGCAGGGCTTTATCAGAAAATTGGCACGGATTTACTTCCTAAATTGTCCGGGTGTGCCATTTTTCTCGTAAAAAAGGGAATTGGAGCCATTAGTTCTCTGTTTATTTTCTTTTTGTCGGTGCTTTTAATTTTGCTGGATGACAAAATGCCTGCGGTGCGTGGGAGGCTACGCTTGTTTGTGCAAAAACTGCGTGGTGCCGGACTTGCTTATCTCAAAGCGCAGTCACTGTTGTTATTCATTATTGCGGCACTTTTGGCACTTGGTTTTTATTTCATGGGAAATGATTATGCGATACTTCTTGCGATTGGAATTGCTTTACTGGATGCATTTCCGGTACTTGGGAGCGGTATGGTACTAATTCCGTGGGCGGTATTAAGTGTCATTGGCGGACGATATTATGATGCAGCAATTGTTACAACTCTTTTTTGCGTGGTTACATTTTTGAGAGAAATTTTAGAACCAAGACTGATTGGAAAAGAAGTGGGGATTAAACCATTGTATCTAATTATTTCCGTGTACGCCGGAATCGAATTATTTGGCATCGGCGGTGTGATTTTGGGGCCGGTTTCTCTAACCATTTTGAAAGCGGTACGTGAAGAACTCATCGAGCGGGAACGAACCTAGCGGGAAATCCAGCGGCTCATACCGGAGCCATGGTCTGAAAATGGACGTGTGTGAAAACCTAGTTTTTCGTAAAAAGGTTCTTTGTTCAATGCGGACATGAGGTTTACCATAATGGTCTCTCCCTCATCCACCTGACTTTCCAGCCAGGAAAGAACATGCTCAATAATATATCGTCCAAGTCCCTGCGACTGGTGCGATGGACGCACAATGACATCGCAGATAAAATAGACATACCCGCCATCTCCGACAACGCGCGCCATGCCCACCGGCCGTCCGTTCTCTCTGGCAATCAGGGTATAGAGGGAATGGTCGAGGGCGATGCGGGCGCGATTTTCTCTTATGGTAATAAAATCTACGCTTGCACGAAGGTCATTATATTCATCAATTGTTATGGAATGATTTAATGTTATATTATCTATGTTCATGGCAAGCTCCTAAAGTATCAGACAAACTGGTTGGTTGTTTCATCATACTGGTAGTCAATGGAATCCAATGTCTGACAAAGCTCTGCCTGATTCAGTTCATATGTCTGGCACAATTCTTCCAAAGTTGCAAATTGATCCCGTAATTTTGTGTTTACAAAACTAACTAAAATAATGGGGTCCTGTGGTACATCCACAATCAAACACCTCCTGTGTATTTTCATTGATTCCCAACTATCATACATAAAAACATAGTTTTTTGTCAACCCTATTAGGAGAAAGAATCTTTTTGGGAGGTAATTATGTCGCAGAGAACAGAATTTTCAAAGGATTTTAGCAAAAATAAACAGCGGATTGATGAGCTTTTGCAGATTGATAAAAGCTTTGATTTGCTGTACCGGGTGGTGATTATTGGTGGTAAAAAGGCTTGTTTTTATTTTGTTGACGGTTTCTGTAAAGACGAAATTATGGAGAAGGTATTAGAATTTCTCTATAAAATTAAACCGGAGGAAATGCCGGAAACAGCACACGATTTTTTAAATGAAAAACTGCCGTATGGTGAGATTGATTTAGTGCGGACAGAAAATGATTTGATTCAGAGGTGCTTATCGGGTGTTCCGCTTTTAATGGTGGATGGATACTGCGAACTGCTCGCAATGGATTTTCGAACATATCCGGGACGTTCGGTCGACGAACCGGAAAAAGACAAAGTAATGCGCGGTTCCAGAGATGGTTTTGTGGAAACCGTTGTGTATAATACGGCATTGGTCAGAAGAAGAATTCGTTCTACGGATCTTGTAATGGAAATGCATACAGTAGGAAAAAGTTCGCGGACAGATGTCGTAATTGCTTATATGGGTAACCGTGTGGAGCCGGAAATGTTAAACAACATTCGTAAGCGGATTGACGCGATTGAGATTGATTCTCTTTCGATGAATCAGCAGAGCCTTGCAGAATGTTTATATCAGCACAAGTGGTATAATCCATTTCCTAAATTTAAATTTTCAGAGCGGCCGGATGTCACAGCAGCCAGTATATTGGAAGGAAGTGTGGCAATTTTAGTGGATAATTCGCCATCTGCCATGATTTTACCGACATCGGTTTTTGATATTGTCGAGGATGCAGATGATTATTATTTTCCTCCTGTGACAGGAACTTACCTGCGGCTGTCACGAATGGTTATTGATTTTCTTGCCGTTTTTATGACGCCGGTATTTTTACTTTTTATTATGCATCCGGAGTGGCTTCCGGAGTCTTTAAAGTTTATTCAGATTAATGACCCGGTGAATGTCCCCATTTTCCTGCAAATGCTGATTTTGGAGTTCGCCATTGATGGATTAAAACTAGCGTCAGTGAATACCCCGAATATGCTGAGCACGCCGCTTAGTGTCGTGGCAGGTATTATATTGGGTGATTATACGGTAAGTTCCGGCTGGTTCAATGCCGAAATCATGCTGTATATGGCATTTGTGGCTGTGGCAAATTACACGCAGGTCAGTTTGGAACTTGGCTATGCGCTGAAGTTCATGCGGATTATTTTGATTTGTCTTACTGCCGCATTTGGTCCGTGGGGACTGCTTGCCGGTACGGCGCTGGTAGTTGTTTTGATTGTAACGAACCGGACAATCAGCGGAAAAAGCTATATTTATCCTATTGTTCCGTTTAATGCGAAACAGTTCTTGCGGCGGTTTTTGCGGGTAAATCTGCCGAGTTCAGAAAAATAAACGGCGTTATATCATGATATTACATGGAATGGATACAATAGCATGATACCTATCTCTTTCAATATAGTAGACATAGGTACCATAGTATTTTAACGTAATGTTTTCCACATTTGTGATTCCGTATCCGTGTACCATTTCATCTTTTTCATGTTCTTTTGCTTGATGAGACAAGGTATTTGAAATGTGCAGTAAAAGCTCTTTACTAGTGGTACGGATCGATACTTCAATTTGTCTCGGAGCCGGCACTTGAATTTCACGGCAGGCATTCAGACAGTTGTCTAGCAGATTGCCCAAAATGATACTAAAGTCATAATCATCGATTTGAATGTTAGACAGGCTTACCTGGATGTCCGTCCGAAATTCAATGTTCTCTTTTTCGGCAATTGACATATGATTGCTTACAAAGGCATCAATAACCAAATTTCCTGTATTTATACGGTTATAAGATTGTTCAATGTCTTCCATAGATTTTTTTAAATAGTCTTCAATGACATCGTAGTTGCCTTTTTTTACACATTCTTCTATATAAAAATAGTGTTTTTTGGTATCATGCATTAAACTTCGTGTGTTACGGTATGCTGTAGAAATCTGCTGGTATTTTGTTGACTGAAAAGCAAGCTGCTGATTCAACTGCTCTTTTTCTTTTTGGAGACGGTTCACATTCAAAATATTGTCTAACAGATAATAGTTTACAACATTGATAAATAGCAAACCAGCAGAGCCAATAAAGGACAATGAAAATGGATTTGATACCATTTCAAATTGATCCGGTATTGTCATCATGATTATGATAGAAACAAGTGGCATAATGCATATTAATAATGTGTATTGAAAGGAAAAAATTTTTTTCCTTTTCAAAAAAACGATATTTGTAATCATAATGATAAGGAATAAAAATAATTTCGATACAATTGAGCAGACAACTGGATTTCCAAGAAGCTTTTCGCTTGTTTCTACAGGAAACAACTTAATGAATAAAAACGTAAAGACTTCTGCTAAAGTTGCAAATAGCTGAAATGTAATAGCAGCGAAAATACGATGAACAAACTTTCCCTCATATAAAAAGGATAGAGCAAATAGAGAAAGCAAACTGATTCCGGCTATTATATAAAAAGAATGGTTTTGCTTGGCATAGGAAAGAAACTGGGCTAAAAAGCCAAGAAGTCCTTCTATGCAAGCGAAAATAAAAAGAAAAAGCCAAAAAGGAACAGCCTCCCTTCTTTTTTTCATAGTGGCGTTAAAAAATATAATTATTAATGCCATATCAAATATTGAGCAGATGATATCTAGCATGCGTTTCTCCCTTCTAACGAACTTGATTAATAGATAATAATTTCTTTGAGAAAATACTCCGAAGTTCTTTTTCTTGTCTTCGACTTAGGGGAATTTTTTCATTGTTGCTCATAATCAGTTCGTTATCTTTAATGAAATGGATTCGGTTCAGATTCACTAAGTATCCTCGGCACGGACAAAAAAATGAATCCGAATTTAGTTTTTCCTCCCATTCGGATAAAATACCATAGGCTTCGATTGTTTTATACTCTAAAAAAATTTGTATCCGTTTCTTTTTTGCATTAATAGAATGGATGGCAATAATATTTTCTGCAAAAATCACTTCTTCTGCACCATCTTCTTTCAAAAGAAACGAAGCATTTTCACTTTCGCGATAAGATTTAATAATGCGGAATAATAGTTTTTCAAAATCTTCAAAAAGAAATGGTTTTGGAAAATAGTGAAAAGCCTCCACATTAAAACTGTCTTGCATATACTCCGGAAAGTTACTAACAAAAACAATTTTTGCCATTCTATCTGGAATTTCTCGTATGTGTGCCGCTACTTCGAGACCACTTAGTTTAGGCATTTCAACATCTAAAAAGAGAATATTGTATCTTCCTGCTGAATCATATTTTTCCAAAAGTTTTGTGCTGTTTTGAAACGTATTGATTTCGAAATCAATGTCATGCTGCATTTCGTAAATATGTAAAAAACGTTGTATCACCTGAATGTCCTTTTCTTCGTCATCGCAGATTGCTACTTTAAATAACATGATGAATACGCCTCCTTCCTATTTTTGAACATGCCTGCTAAGATATTAAGTACAGTAATAAAACAACTTATGGTAATAAGTTTATAATAAATGGTACAATTTGTACAGCAAAAAACAATTTCAGCAAAAGTTACAATACTGATGCATAAATAATTTTTCTTTTTTAATATTTGCTTCTCAGTCTCTGTAAAGCGTTTATTAGGGTGGTCTACCAGTGGTGTTTTAACAATAATAAAGGCAAGGACCGAAAAAATTGTAAGCCAAATGACAGGGTGACCAGTGGGAACCAATGGTGACACAATAAGTGTTCCTATAGCACAGATGTACGACAGAATTGTGCATATCCATTGTTTCGATGCGTGGTAGCCGCCGCTGGTTAGTCGGAACCCTGTAAATAGTAAGAGAAAGAGAACACAGGATGTAATTTTATTTGTAAGCAAGCCGAACAATAGAATAGTTACGGCAAATAGTATTTGTTCTAATAATGTGTTAATGCAATAAAAGAAAAAATCTTTTTTTTCTGTTTTATCGTTTGCCAAGGCAATATTGATGATTTTTTGTGTTAACCATTTTGTAAGTATCATATATGATTCCCCCTTTTTTGTAGAATGTTAGTATATACTAAAAAATGTTATAAACAGAAAAAATGTGACGAGTGGTTAAAAATAAGGGACGAACGGTCAAATTGCCGTTCGTCCCTTATTTTTGACCACTCGTCACGGAAAAAGAAAAAAAGTCAGATTATATGATATACTGCAAAAAAATAACAAAGGGGGAAAATACTATGTATTTCAAACACAAAAAATTAATTCAGAAAATTTGTAAGGGGATTTGTACAATGGCAGTTTTTGCGGCGCCAGTTGCTTCAGAATATTGTCATGTATTGTTTTATCAGCCAAAAGAACCAGAAGGTTTTAAGGAATTTCTGAAAAAGGAACAAAAGAAAATTTAGTAAATTATTTTGTCAGATTTTCTCCGTTTGAAACGTTATAGTAAATAGATACTTCAAACGGAGAAGATTTTGACCGTTCAAGGATGAAAAATGACCATTCGTGCCGGTTTTGATTTTTGCGAAGGGTTATATGCTATGATAAGAGTGTAAGGGAGGTGACAGAATGTATTCAGATATGATTTACAGAGTAATGATTGAAAAAAGCGTTCTTTTCATATGGTAGTGGAATACCGAAAAGAACGCATACATAAAGTAACAAATTAATTATATTATACAGATAGAATATTGTAAAGAAAAAAGGAGAACGTGTAAAATGAAAAATAAAAAAATATTATCCACGTCATTATCACTAGGGCTTTCATTAGCACTTTTGATTGGTAATGTTTCAGGTAACATGAATAATGTAAAAGCAAAAGAACAGGGTGAAAAGAAACAGATTTATATGATTCAGGCATCTTCAGAAGAGAAATTGGATGAGGTTGAGCATAAATATTCAATTGCAGAAACATCTGCAGTAGAAAATACAGATAGTGTATCAACGATTTATTTAACGACGCAAGAAGCAAAAGAGTTAAATGAAAAGGAAAAGAATCTTGTTGTTGAGAAAGATAAGGTCATGCATGGCTTTGGGGAAAAAACGAATTTCGACTTGACAGACGAGCAATGGAATTTGAAAATGATTCATGCAAATGAAGAAACGGAAACTGTAGTAAAGGATAAAATAAAGGTAGCAATTATTGATTCCGGAATTGATTATTCGGATGATATTCAAGTTGCTGAACGAAAGAATTTTGTTCCGGATGAAGATAAAGTTTCTGTTTTATATGAAGATGGAAGCGGTCATGGAACGAGTGTTGCCGGAATTATTGCTGCAAAAGATAATCAGGTAGGTATTACAGGAATTAACGATAATGTAGAACTGTATTCGGCTAAAGTACTAGATAGAAATAATCAAGCGCCTATCAGTCGAGTGCTTCAAGCAATTGATTGGGCGGTTGAAAAGCAAGTTAATATTATTAATATGAGTTTAGGGGTTAGTTCATACTCTTCTGCATTGCATGAAGCAGTAAAAAGAGCTAAACAGAATGGAATTTTGATTGTAACTGCTGCTGGAAATGGTGGTAAAATTGAATATCCGGCTGCGTTTAAAGAGACAATTGCAGTTGGTTCAATTGGTCCGGACGGAAAGGTGAGTGAAGCAAGTTCTATCGGAAATATGCTTGATCTTGTAGCACCGGGAGAACAGATTTTATCAACTTCAGCATTTGAAGGAGTTATGGCTTCTGGTGGAACTAGTATGGCTGCACCTCATGTGACGGGAATTGCATCTGTTTTATGGCAACAGGATAAGAATGTATCTGCGGATTTTATTAAGTATTTGCTTTGTGTTACAGCTAAGAAATTGGGAGATGAAACAAAATACGGAAATGGTATTGTAGATCTTCAGTATGCGCTTAGTCATTATGATGAATTAAAAAAACAGTATGAAGAATCGAAAAAATCACAGAATGTATCCGATAATTTAGAGATTGATTCTGTTAATGAACGTGATTTGGAAACTTTTGATGACGTTGATATTGTTGAGGGAAGATGGGAAGGAAATACACATTTAAGTTTTGCAACAAAATTAACAGGTGATGATCTGAAAGTGTTGAAAAAGGGAGCAACATTACAAGACAGTGCGTCAACAGGGCTTAATGGAAAAGGAGCGCATCCTCAGTTTCATGGATATCATGCCCATATAACAACAGATAAAAATGTTTATGTGAATTATATTGCTTGTTATGTCATGTTATCAAAGATGGCAGTGGTTTATGCAACACAAAAGAATTATGCGGATCCGGCTCAGGGAAATTGGATTAATTCTGCGGATTATAAGGCTTTGGCGAATGCAATTGGTGGAGGCGTTGGAAAGTTGTCATGGAAACAGGTATTAGAGAAATATACTATTAGTCAAAGAAATAAAGCACTCATTTTGTATGGAATGGCAATACACACAGCAACAGACTCATTTGCACACTCTGCCGTATTTAATAATACAAGATTGACTGATAAACAAGGTCATGTTACATCTGGGGATTATGCGGGAAGTGAACGTTTGAATGCTGCTAAGCATGTAGCAAATAAATTAATTGCGCGAATTAAAAAGAACTCCTATGACCGTGGTTATGTAGCAGATTTTGCTGTTCCATCATCGATACATAAAAATAAATTCAAAATGGCAAGTATTTCTTCCATGGCAAATGCAGTTAATTCAAATACATATCAAAGCAATAAAGCTGTTTTTGATGCACTTAACATAGCAAGTTTTTCATATGTTAAATAAGAATGCAACTTATTTGCTGTCTCAATCGTATTGTTTACATAGAGGCAGCAAATTAATTACAAATAGGAAGGTTAGTTAGTATGAAAAAAATAATTAGAACATTAGTAACTATGGTTTTGGCGGTGTCGGTTATCATGCCGGGAGCGCAAGCTTTTGCACAGGAGAATACAAATACTGAATTTACATATACCGGAAGTAATGACAGTGATTATAAAGGGCAGAGCACGGTTGTTATTGAGGGAAAAGCAAATTCAGGCAATACAGAGGAATTACAGTGTGTTACAGTAGATATGCGAAAACTCGCGCAGTTTAAAAATGCAAAGGTTTTGAAATTTGCAAAGGGAGTCAAGTATGTTGCATTTAAGACAAAGCCGGATACAGGAGACAAACTGGATGATAAAATTACAGGTCAGGATTATTTGAAATCAGCAGATAAAACGGGCATTGAAAAAATTGAATTTTCTTCCGATTTTGTAAAGCCATATTCACATGATTGGGGCAATTGCATTGAAGAAAAATTAAATCAGTGCTTTCCAAAATTAAAGAAGGTTTCCATTTCGAAAAATAACAAGTATTATAAGGTGTCGAATGACGTTATTTTTTCAAAAGATGGAAAGAAATTAGTTATGTACCTGGCAAACAGACCGGGGAAAAGTTATAAAATTCCGGCTAAATGCAGTAAGATTGGATATTATGCCTTTGAGAATGTTCACAATCTTAAATCTGTGACTATTTCAAAAAATGTAAAATCAAAGAATGTAAGTTTTGCAAATGCGGAAAAACTTGAGAAAATAAGTGTTTCTAAAAAGAGTAAGGTGCTTGCCTCAAAGAATGGAGTTTTATACAATAAGAAAATGACTACATTGCTTGAGTATCCAATGGGTAAAAAGAACACAAGTTTTAGAATCCCAAAGACTGTGAAAACAATGGATTATGTGCCGGATAACATTTTTATGAAAAAACTTTATGTGCCAAAGAAATTTACATCTGTGTATTATATGAAAAATTGGAAGTCGCTGACAGAGATAAAACTTGAAAAGGGCAACAAAAAACTGGCGGTAAAAGGCGGAGTGATTTACAATAAAAAGCATCCGGAATGGAAATATGATTTCGGAAGAAATAAATAGGGATAACGCAAGGGAGGAGGCTGATTATGAAACGATTTTTGTTTTTTGTTGTATGTGCGTTAATGTTGGCAGGATGTGCTACGCAAAATGTTGATAAAGAAAAGGATAATCAATCAACAACATCTAAAAAAGTTTATGACAGTAATAATCAAAAAGAGCAGGCAATCAGTACGTCTACCGACAATATGTTTGAAATAAAAAATGGAGTGCTTGTTCGCTACAAAGGTGGTTATAATAAAGCGTTAAAAATTGTTTTACCACAAAAAGTGAAAGAAATTGCCTCAAAGGCATTTATTCTTACAAAAGATGAAAAGAAGCATGTTGGAGAACTGAAGGTATCATCAATTGAAATTGCCAAAGATGTTAAACTTCACAAAAATGCTTTTTATGGAGCTGGACCGTTAAAGGTTACTCTGTTAGATGGTCGCATAAATGTTGAAAAACATTCATTTTCAGAGATGGGAAAGTACGGTTGTGAGTCCGAAATTTTTATGTGCGAGAGTATTAAAACAATTGAAGAATATGCTTTTTATGAAGAGAACGGAACTAAGAAAGTTTATTTGAATAATAATTTGGAGCGAATTGAAAAAAGAGGTTTATATGGTGCTGCTTATTCTGATTTGCCAGATAGTATTAAATATTTGGGAAGTAATTCGTTGGGATATGTGAGCAAGCAAATAACTAAACTGCCAGAAAATCTTGAGTATATTGGAGAACATTGCCTAACACTTTATGGTGGTAAAATAAAAGTGTCCTCACATGTGAAAAAAATGGCAGTAAATGCAATTGTATGGGAATGCACAAATAGTGATGTTCAAGGTTATGAGGTGGATAAAAGTAATTTGTATTATAAAAGTGATTCGAATGGCTGGTTATATTCGAAGGATGGAAAAAAACTATTTTATGCTTATCGACTTCCTTCAGAGAATAATGTTGTGATTCCTAAGGGAGTAGAAAAGGTATATAAAAAGGGCGTATATATGTATGGTGATGATTTCGCACCGGGAGAAAAAAGTAAGATAATTAATTAAAAGATATGCAACTGATTCGCTGTCTCAATCGTATTGTTTACAGAGAGGCAGCGAATTAATTACAAGTAGGAGGTTTGTTAGTATGAAAAAAACAATTAGAACATTAGTAACTATGGTTTTTGCGGTGTCGGTTATTATGCCGGGAGCGCAAGTATTTGCGCAGGAGATGCAGTCCGTTGAAATGAGGTCTTTAGGTGAATTGACTGATGCAGGAGACAAACTGAAAAAAGAAGAATGGGATAAAATAAAAACATTTCGAGGATGGGGACATGAAGTTTGGAAATGCGGAGATTATACAGGTTTTTTATCAAATGATAAAAAGGCATTTTGGATTAACGGAATAAAGATTTCGGCAGATACGGTTGAGGTGAGAATTCCATCTGAAATAAATGGTATTAAAGTTACAAAGATAGGTGCATATGATTTTAACGCGGATTATTGCAGTATTTTTGAGAGATTTCCTTATGAGGAAGATAAAATGAGTGCGCCGGTTTATCGTGATGGTAGAAATATTACAAAAATTGTTGTACCTGAGGGAGTAGAAGTTATTGGTCAAAATACATTTGCACACATGAAAAATCTTAAGCGTGTAAGTTTGCCACAGTCTGTAACAACATTGGAGCATAATGTGTTTTACAAAGACAATCAGTTACAAAAAGTAAATATTGCTGCTGGGAATAAAACATTTAAAGCTAAAAAGAATGTAATTTATTCTAAAAATGGTAAAAGACTTTATTTGATTTATGGTAAAGTAAAATCTATAACTATAGATGCAAAAGTGAGACAAATTGTTGATTCGGAGAGCCATAAAGTTACAAATAACATCGGTACGCTGGCTCGTGGCATAAAAGTGTTTGTCCACAAAAAGAATAAAGTATTTGGAGAAGAGAATGGATTTGTTTATTTGAAAAAGACGGGCGAGTTACTGTATTACGCAAATAAATCAAAAGACCCGGTATTACCAAAAAGTATTAAGAAGATTACGAAAAAAACATACTGGTGTACTTCCTATATTAACAAATTTACGTTATCTAAAAATGTGAAGTATGTAAATGGAAATTATCTGCCGGTGAGGGAAGGGTACCTGAGGAAATTTTATATACCGGGGAAAAATAAAGTTAAATTTGTGAATTGTGATGCCATTGATTTGCAGTCTAAAGTCACCGTTTACGTAAATAGACACCTAAAATCATATTATAAAAAGGTGTTTCGGAAATGTAAAAATGTAAAAGTGAGAATAGGATGAAAAATAAAATATTTGTTGACAAAGTAAGAAAAAAAGATATAATTAAATCAAGCTTTTAAAATGTGTAAAAGGAGGAGGAAGCGATTAAGGTTTGGGGAGATTTAAAAGACAGGGAAACCGCATTACTGGACGGCGGGTTACATATGGGGAACTAAAGCAAAGAATAATCGACGTGGGTAGACATTTGAGCGTTAGACAGCTAGTCGTAATAGAGATGGGAAACAACATAGAATCTGTTGTCTTTTATCTTGGGTGTTTGTTTAAAGGAACTGTAGCTATTCTTGTACATGAGAATCTTTCAGAGTTTGAATTATCCGAGTATATTGAAAAATTTCAACCAGAATATTTATTTTTGTCAATCTGACAAGTCGTTTTCAATTATGTATGGTCAGACTGAAGCAACGGCAAGGATAACCGTGCTGCCATGGACAGAGATGCAGCGAAAAAAGGGTAGTGTCGGCAAGGTGCTCTTTAATGGGAGATTATGGTTATCTAGATGAAGAGGGGTGTTAATTATGAAAAAGGTTTTCTTTTTGCTTATTATGTTTGCTTTTTTTATTGAAGCATCTTCTTGTAATAATTCACAGGGGGAGAAACATAATGAAATGAAAGTATCATCAACTGCTGAAACAAAGATACAAACAAAGGATTCTCCTTTTGATATTGAAAATGGTGTATTAAAAAAATATCATTGGCAGAAATGTGAGGAAATGGAAAACGAAAAAGCAGTATAACAAGAAATATGATTTGGGTGAACTTGGAACAGGAGAGGAATTATAACGATTTGGTTTTGGTCAAAATTGAAAGGAGATGACAAACTATAAATAGTCAAGAGGTTTTTGAAAAAAATTATACTTGTAA
>ERZ779880.2206-NODE-2206-length-14445-cov-2.780820_pt1 | contig 14445 bp, 19 predicted proteins | sample MGYA00511555_ERZ779880 | MGnify/ENA primary metagenome ERZ779880 (study PRJEB29588, sample SAMEA2145815) | human gut metagenome | biome: human gut; feature: human-associated habitat; material: faeces | place: Denmark | collected 2008/2010 ...
GAGAATGATACGACGATCACACATGTTCTGAAACGACAGCTGGAGCGATGGGGATATGAAGTATTTGACACGGTGGATTTTGAACATGTGATGGAAGCATTTGCCGGGTGGAAACCGGATCTGGTGCTGATGGATCTGACGCTTCCGTTTTTCAATGGCTATTACTGGTGCAGCGAGATACGAAAAGTAAGCGATGTACCGATCATTGTGATCTCATCTGCAGGGGATGACATGAATCTTGTCATGGCGATCAACATGGGAGCAGATGATTTTCTGGCAAAGCCGTTCGGCATGGAAGTGGTTGTAGCCAAAATACAGGCAGTGCTTCGTCGTTCTTATGCATTTGTATCGGAAAAAGCACTCTGCTGTGTCGGAAACGTGACATTGGATCTGACAGAAGCCGTTCTGCATTACAAGTGTAACTTAACAGAATATCTGACAAAAAGGACATTCTAACGTGAGACCATCCGTGAAGAGGTGGGAAATGACGGGAAACCCCGTGAAATCAAGGTTTGTGGCGAATTTCATAGAGAAAAAATGAAGCATCTTTGACAGCGAATTTGAGAATAAGCTGTTTCGGATGCTTTTTTTGTGCCGTTGGAAGGGAGGGAAGTGGATAGAGTGCTTGGAAGCATTGGTTTTACTTGGTTTTTGAGCACTTGTTCTATCCACAACACCTCAAAGTTAGGTTGTAAGGACATTATACATCAGGCATCCTCTTCTGAAAATAGGTCAAGCGTTATAACGTGGCGTTATTGCGTTACTGATTAAGTGTTGTCAATGTGCGTGTTTGTTTCGTAAAGTCCCATAAAATAAGGGTTTTTTGAAAGTAACGCTTTGAAAAAAAGGCGTTACTCAATGCAATCAGTACACGGAACAGGAGAGCCGGGACTGGATGCAATCAAAGTGACAAATTGGAACCTTGCAAATAAAGTTGTCACTTTGGCTTATTTTCAAGGAAAAATGAACTTTTTCGGGAATTGCTTCCCTAAAAAGCAAAGTGACAATAAAAGGGTTACAAGTAACCCAAAAAAGCATAAAAAAATCAGCCAACCATGTCACCATTTTCTGTACCCATCAATCCGGATGATTTTGCAGTCACATCTCTTTCTTTTTTCACCTTCCGGAGCTTTAGTTGCAATAAGCCCATGAGTTCCTCTTTGTCATCTTCAGGAAGCTCCCGGAAACCATTCAACAGCTCCTCTTCCAATTTGCAGATATTGGACTTCTGCATATTGGAAGATATTCCGGTTGCCAACCAATTCATATCACACTCTAACACTTGTGAAAGCTTATAAAATGCAATAACGGAAGGCGTAGTTTTTCCGTTTTCGATTTTGCTCAATGCTCCTGAAGTGATGTCACATCTCTCATATATGTCTGTTTGAGAGAGTTTCAATTCTTTTCTTCTTGTTTTAATACGTTCACCAATTCCCATCATATCTAATTCCATGATGACCTCTCTTTCTGCAAATTGGAATATATATTCTTCCTGAAAGCAGAAAAAGTGTTGACATTCTGCAAATAGGAAGATATAATAAACCTTGCAAGGGTTACTTGTAACCCACTAATCCAAGATAAATCATATCAAAAAACTTAGTAAATCTCAATAGTCGGAGTTCTCCGGCACAAAGAAAGTCACCCGGTTCAGGGTATCAGAAAATGGAACTATGAAGGAATGAAGGAGGTGCAGGATGCAGAAGCAGGAATTTGAGGAAAGAATTGAAAGAACTGTCACGGATGAGCAGTACAAAGTGATTGAAGAAGTCTACATGTGGCATCCATCTATCCGGAACACATCCGGCAAAGATGAAGTTGCTGAACTGTATAAGAGCTTTGGTATGACAATCTTCCATGACATGCTTCCAAGAGCAAAGAAAGCCCATGAGCTTGATGAGCTCCTCCGGAACGCACAGAGAGAAGTGCAACGGATACAGGAAGAGATAGAAGAGCTGTCCTGTCCTACTTTAAGAGTTGAAGAATGAGACAGTGGCATCAGGGAAAGGAAGGTTTTATGAAGGTAACAAGGATACAAGACAAGTATAACCCGGACAAGGTTTGGATGATAAAGCGGTACCTGTGCGGTACATTCTATGTCAATCAGGAGATTAAGGGGCAGAAGTTCTATGACCGTGATAGAAGGATGACAAAGCGGATGCTTGTCAGTATCGGAGTTTTAGCTTGAAGCCCTGATGTTCAAATATATAGAGAGGAGATGAGGCATTTGCTGAACCTGTCAAGTGATGAAATGGAAGCATTGGTTGAGCACAGAGAGAAGTTGGATGCAGAGCTTGAGCAGCTCCGGGAGAACCGGATGGAGCTTGAGGCAGAGATTGAGGGAAAGGAAAACGCTCTCAATATAATTGACAAAATTATAGAGGGGACGGAGGTGAGCTACTGATGAAGAACGGAAAGGCTCCCACAAGGGAACAGAAGAAGATAATGAAGGCTCATGGATTGGTGCCGGAGAATTGGCTTGTGGTCAAGAACCTTCCGGACTCATTGGAAGTAGTGAGCCGGGTATCTCTGAAGAAGGTTGGAGGAAAACCAAAGACAAGGACTATATCAAAGAGCCTGTAATTGGTTGGAAAGGTAGGCTGTAATGGAGAAATACAAGGATAGTGATGTGGAGTTGATGTCAATACTCCTGAAGCTTCAGGAACAGACAAGCCCCATCCGGTCAGAAGTGAGTGACAGTGGACTTGCAGTAGGTACCAATGACATCAGGGCTGCCACACACCAATTTGGTGATGAGCGGACAATAAGAGCAAAAGGTAGACCTTGATGGTATCGCCATGGGCGGCATCAAAATCAATGGTCTTGATGCGTAACTAATAACAAAATAAATGACAAAAACGGAGGTATAAACCATGAATGATACAAGAGAAGAGCAGCTCCTCAATGCAGGAAAGGCTGCTGATGCAGAGAAGAGGACAGATGTGGAGAGCCTGAAGAAGAAATATGCAGCTTCAGATGAGAAGGTCTACACGGTAGTAACAACGGTACAGGTGGATGATGAGACAGAGGATGAGTTCACATTCCTCTTCAAGAAACCGAAAGCAGCATCCTATGACAGATATGTGAAGACCATGTCCAACTCTGTGACAAAGGCATCTAAGAGCTTTGCTTTTGACAACATCATTGATGAGCAGAGAGACATGCTCAAGGAAACAGTGGAAGAGTATCCGGCAATCACTATCAGCCTTGCAGATAAGCTTCTCCGTATGCTTGGACTGGCAGACACTACATCAGTAAAAAAGCTGTAGAGGATGCCAAGGAGCGGTTCAAGAGCAGCTTTGTGAGCTATGGGAAGATGGTCATATATACCTATCTTCCCAAGGAACTGCTTCCAGAAAGCTTTGAAGACCTGACCTTTGAGGAGTTCTTTGAGCTGTATGGTCAAGCGGACTGTGCAAGAGAGATGAGAATTGAAGATATTGAGACAGGCGTAGCAAAAGGAATAGCAGACAATTTTAGTAATGACGAATAAAAAAGCCCCACAGCCGGAAACTGTGGGACTTGATGATACACCTCTATGGTCTTGTAAGGAAAAGTATATCACATTCTAAGTAAAAAGCAACAGGGAGGTGGTTGCATGGGTATGGAGTCAGTATACAAATTGTCTGTCATCCTGAACTTGGTGGATAATCTTTCCGGTCAGATGAACAGTGTGCAGAGCAGCGTATCCGGTAGTGTAGACAAGCTCAATTCTGCCTTTGGAACCATGCAGAAGGCAGGAGCAGCCATGGCAGGAATAGGCGGAACCATCACCGGGCTTGCCATGAAGACAGTAACAGCCACCTTTGACACACAAAACGCACTAGGAGAGCTTTCCTCTTTGGGAGTGAAAGACCTGAAGGCGGTGGAGGATGCGGCAAAGAGCTTCTCCAACACATGGGCAGGAACAAGCAAAGCGGACTTCATAACGGCATCCTATGATATTAAATCAGGTATAGCATCCTTGACGGATGAAGGCGTGGCACAGTTCACACAACTGGCAGCCCTGACGGGTAAAGCCACAAAATCAACAACGGAAGAGATGGGCTCACTATTTGCCACAGGGTACGGTATCTATAAAGGTTTTTATGATGATATGTCTGACCTTGAGTTTGGTGAGATGTTCTCCGCCGGAATTGCAACAGCAGTTAAGAACTACAAGACATCCGGCTCCGAGATGGCAAGTGCGATATCAGCACTAGGAGCCACAGCTACAAATGCCAATGTCCCACTTGAAGAACAGCTTGCCATAATGGGACAGCTTCAGACTACAATGTCCGGTTCTGAAGCAGCAACAAAGTATAAGTCCTTCCTCAATCAGGCATCCAGTGCCGGAGAGAAGTTGGGACTGACCTTCCTTGATACCAACAATCAGCTACTATCAATGCCGGACATCCTGACAGAGCTGAAGAGTAAATATGGGGAGACCATTGATGCAGTAGAGAAGAGGGAACTGAAGGAAGCCTTTGGAACGGATGAGGCGGTTGCCCTTATAGACCTTTTATACAACAATGTTGAGACCCTTGACAGTGGAATACAGGACTTGCAGGGAAGCATGAAAAACGGAATATCTGTGACGGAGGAGATGGCGGAAGCCATCAACAACACACCGGAGCAGAAGTTCCAAGTGCTGAAGCAACAGATACACAACAATGTGGAGGAACTTGGAAATGGACTACTTCCGGCAGTCAACAATACCATGGACAAAGTGAGCGGACTGATACAGAAGGGTTCCAAGTGGATAAGCAACAATCAGGAAACGGTTCAGAGCATTATGAACATAGCCCTGAAGCTTGGAGTGTTCCTTGTGATAGCAGGAAGCGTGATGGGTGTGATAGGAAGCCTTGGAAAGCTTTTCCTGTCAGCAAAGAACGCTATAGGACTTGTGAAGACCGCAACCTTGGGAATGAATACAGCCTTCCTTGCTTCCCCTATAACGTGGGTGATAGCCGGAATAGTGGCTCTAGTAGCCGCCTTTGTAGTCCTATGGAATAAGTCAGAAGCCTTCCGTGGCTTTTGGATTGGACTATTTGAACAGGTGAAATCATCCTTCATGCAGGCATGGCAGACATTGAAGCCTGCCCTACAAAATCTAGGTCAGAAGTTCATGGAACTGTATCAGGCGGTGCAGCCAATCCTTGAGGTACTAGGTGCTGTCTTAGGTGCAGTCCTGACGGTAGCACTTGGTCATTTCGTTGGTTGTATTCAGGGAATTATATCCGCACTGACCCCGTTGACCAATGCCCTCTCAAGTTTGGTGAGCTTTGTTACCAATGTGGTGAACATGATTGTCTCACTATTCAAGGGCGATTTTTCGGGAGCTCTTGGCTTTGCATCCGCAGCAGTCGGAGACCTGAAGGACTTCTTTTTCAACTGCTTTGATGCCATCCTCTCATTCCTTGGTGGGTTTGCATCCGGATTTTTGGATGTGGTTGGTGGTGCATTGTCGGCAATCGGCATAGATGCAACCGAGACCATAACGAAGATGAAGGACACCATCAAAAACGGGCTTGAAGCGGTGAAGGGCTTCTTTGGAAATATCTTAGGAGCTGCATCCGACACCGTGAAGGAAAAGCTTGGCAATATGAAGGCAGCCTATGAAGAACATGGCGGCGGCATCAAGGGCGTAGCAGCGGCGGCTGTAGAAGGCGTGAAGGGATACTACACAGCAGGCTTCACATTCATTGACAACCTGACGGGCGGAAAGCTCACAAACATCAAGAACCAATTCAGTGAGAAGATGTCCGGTGTGGCAAATGCAGTATCATCCGGAATGTTAGCAGCTAAGAACTATGCAAGCACACAGCTCTCCAATATGCAGGCTGCATATCAGTCAAGCGGCGGAGGCATAAAGGGAATTGTAGCAGCAACAATGACAGGAGTACAGGGTACCTTCAGTACAGCATACTCCGTGATAAACAATCTGACAGGTGGGAAGCTTGAGAGTATACGCTCTACTATAAGCAATAAGATACAGGCGGCAAAGGATACGGTCTCTTCAGTTCTTGACAGTATCAAGTCAGCCTTCTCATCAAAACTTGAAGCGGCAAGGTCTGTAGTGTCCAGTACGATTGAGAAAATCAAAGGAGTTTTCAATTTCTCATGGAAGCTTCCGGACTTGAAGCTGCCACATATTAGTGTAAATGGTGGACAGGCACCTTATGGTATCGGCGGAAAAGGTTCATTGCCATCCTTCTCCATCCAATGGTACAAGGAAGGCGGTATCCTGAACGGAGCAACCATCTTTGGAGCAATGGGAGGGAACCTCTTGGGAGGAGGAGAAGCCGGAGCTGAAGCGGTGCTTCCATTATCCGAACTGTGGAAGCAGATGACAGAGATTGTCAAAGGCGTAGTCAAAGGAGAGAACGAAGAAAGCGGTGATACAGTACAGCAGACCGGGGCAAACATCACAAGTGCTTTGACCTCAAAGGCTGCATCAGTACGAAAGGAAAAGGAAAGCAAGACAACAACCACAAAAGAGACATACACATCAGAGAGATGGGGCAAAGAAGGCGGCACCACCATCCATCAGATTAGCTTCACTGTAGATATAAGCAAGATTAAGGACTTGCCTCTGCTCTACAAGCTGATAGATGAGCTGAAGGATGCACAGAACCGGACAGACAGCCCTACTCCGGCAACAACATAGGAGGTGAGGCGGTATGCTGTATGTGCAGGAAAAGGTAGTGAAGCTTGGAGGTATATATCTTGAAGGTCAGGTCACAAGCGTGGAGGTTCAGGAAGCCGGAAGCGTGTATGTGGCACAGGATGAGAAGGGCAGATACAAGAAGTCACAGCCTGTAGGCTATGAAAATGCCAAGGTGATGATAGACATACTGCTTGAGGACACAAAGACTGCTACCACATTGGAACAGCTCACGGAGATGCAGCGGCTTTTCAAGCCTTATGGTCAGGACAAGCCGAAGCTTCTTCCAATAGTCAATGAAGACTGTGCAGTCCGTGGTATCACAAAGGTATACTTCAAGAACCTCACCTCTAAGAAGGTTATATCAGAGAGCAAACGGATAGCTTCATTGGAACTGTGGGCTCCTGATATAGCCGGGATAAAGGTGAAAAAGAAGACCACAAAGAAAAAGACTACTAAAAAGAGCACAAAGAGGTCAAAGAGTAAGAAGTCAAAAAGCAAAAGCCCGGCAAAGGACAGCCGGAACACAAGCAGAGGTAAGAAGGCAGCAAGGGCGGCTGTGAAATAGCAGGAGGTGAGAAGCTTGGGATACAAGAAGCTAATATCCCCGGAGTTCCGGGTGACAGTAGGAGACTATGAGGTGACGGATGGTATAGAGGTTGAGTGTTTCTCAAGCAAAGAGTCTCACATGGACTGGTGCCGGGTGGAATTATCACCACAGCTTCAGGGAGTCCTGAAGTTCAAAGATATGGATGAAGCAAGCGTTGAGCTTGGATATGAGGATGACTTTGACAGCCTGATTGATGGATATGTCAGATGCGGTGACACGGACTACTGGAAGGAAATAATGATAAAAGATGACATGATGAAGCTTGACAGAGTGACCATCAAGGCATCCTTTGTAGACTGTGAGCCGCAGGATGTCATCCGGTATGTATTGGCATGTGCAGGGATTGAGGACTATGTGCTGTCTGATGAACATTATGGGAAGAAAGACCTTTTTGTCATTGACAGAAAGAGCGGTATCAATACCATAGCAGAGGTCAACAGCTCATGGGGCATCAAGAACCCGTTCTTCTTTCAGAAAAAGGTATTCTATTGGGGAACCAAGGAAGAACAGAAAGAGATATATGTACTTGAGGAGGGAGAGACCATCCTGTCCCTGAATAAGTACGGAGACCTTTGGGAGGCGGAGACAATAGCCATCCCTTGGATACACCACAGCCAAGAAGTTGAGGTGCAGCACAGCAAATACAGCGGAATTGTAACAGTAGAGAAGACAATAGTGAGAAGTGATGATACCGGAGCGGTACACATGTATATCTATTTTGCAGGAGGTGAGAAGGATGTCTGACATGATGAAGATGTTTGTGGAGCAGGAGCTTCAAAATCAGATAAAAGAGAACTATCCACACATGCAGTATCCGCCCGGCTTATATGCAAAGGTGGTATCTGTGAGACAGAACGGAGAGCTGTATGAAGCAACTCTCAAAATACTTGACAAAAACAAGCAGCCTGACATCCGCTTCCCGGAGGTACCGAAGGTGAAAACTGACATACCTGTCCGGAAGAATGAGATTGTGGCAATCGTGCTCATGTATGGTGAGTGCAAGCCTTATATCATAGGGAGGTGCTTCTGATGCAGATAACAGGTGCAAATGATGTAGACATCATGCTTGATGAAGATGGTCAGCCTGTATCAGACGGGAACGGGGACACAGCCCTTGTATCGGATGATGAATGTTGGCTTCAGGATATTAAGAATGAGGCAATGACAGAAGAGGGTGAGCTCTTCTATGAGGATGAGGAAGGGGATGCAAGCTATGGGTGGAGCCTGCTTGACTTTATGCAGGGAGAGTATGATGACTTCACACAGATGGAAATACAGCAGCGTATCCGTTCCAAGATGTCCAAAAGGGACTATATTGATGCCGGAAGCATACAGACAACGGTGAACTTTGACGGTCATATATACCATATCAGGATAGCCTTCCGGAGGACAGACAGCAATAGTGAATATAACATTGACATTGAGAGCAATGGCGTGGAGGTGATTGTGGAATGATAGATGAGAGCATTATGGAGAAGATTATCCCTCTCCCGGATGAAGATGAGGAGATGGAAAAGGTACAGGGAGAGCTTGAGGGTGAAGGCTTTCCTATAACGAACTTCAAAAAGGGCGGCATCTTCTATCACCTTTGCCGGATGCTTGTGACCATATACATAGAGCTGAAAGAGCTTGCCCGTACTATCGTGAATGGATGCTTCATCAAACATGCTGAAGGAGACTGGCTGAAGATTAAGGCTGCCGACTATTCCAAACAGCAGAAGGAGGCAAAGGCAGCAAGAGGTTATGTGAGCATATACAGGAGTGAATACAACAATGCTCTTCAGGTAACAAAAGGACATTGTTTCAAAACAGAACCGGATGCCGGAGGCAATGAGCTGAAGTTCTATTGCTGTGAGAATACGGTCATTGATGCCGGGGAACCTGTAGGAAGAGTGCTTGTGGAGGCTGAAGCTACCGGAACCTATTACAATATAGCACCGGGAAGAATAACCATATCCATGATACACCTTGATGGTGTGGACTATGTGACAAATGAGGATGACTGGCTCTTTGAGGAAGGAGCTGAAGAGGAAGACCTTGAAGACCTCCGTGACAGATGTATGAGCTCATGGGCGGAGCTTGCAACACGAACTATAGAAGAGAAGCTCCGGAACGCTGCAAAGGCTGTACCCGGTGTACTGGATGCCCGGATTGATGCACAGCATCCAAGAGGTCAGGGCACAGTGGATGTGATTGTCACAGGTGCAGCAGGGGAAGCTTCTCCGGAGCTGATAAGAAAGGTGGGTGAAGCCATTGAGCCGCTGAAGGGAAACTATGAGGACTATCTTGTGAAGTCCAGTGAAGTAGTGAGACAGGACTTTGAGCTTGTGATATACCTTGCTGAAGATGCGGCAACGGATGGAGTGGATGCACAGGCAACAAAACTCATTGAGGACATGATGGCTCTGACAAGGGGAGAAATGAATACCCTATACAGGGACAGCATCATCCAAGTGCTTAGTACAAAGATTGATAACTACAGGAAGACAGACATCTTGCAACCGTCTGATGACATGGTTCTTGAACAGGACAAGGTCATCATGGCAGGAGACATCAATGTGACTGTCCGGAACGTAGTACAGAGTGCAAGGGGGAAGGAGTGATGCCGCCATGATAGAGAACTTTATTGAATACATGTGGTATCTGCTCACTACTCCTCTGAAGAAGCTGAAGAAAGCACTGAATAAGTGGTACATCCTTTGCCGGGTGTTCGGCAAGAGGTTTGATGAAGCAAAGGAAGACATACTCCGGGCAAGGGATGAGGGAATGGTTGCTACATGCAGCCATGAAATGCTCCCGGTACATGGAGCTGATAGAAGGCTCACCCGGTATGAAGGAGAACATCCAGAGAACTTCCGCTCAAGGATAGCCATGTATGAGGAGATATGCAAGCTTGGAGGTACCAATGAGGGAGTGCTGCTTGCGGTGAGGACTCTTGGATATACTTCCCCGGTTCTTGTGAGAGCAAATGACCTGACAGGCTTTTCCCATTTCACACTTGATGGAAGTTGGCTCCTTGATGGGAGCCGGACATTGGAGTCTGATACCATTGAAAACAGATGGGCGGAGTTCTACATAGTAATTGTGATGGATGCGGATGAGGAGCATCCTATCAGTTTTGACATTATGCGGAAGACCGTCAGGAAGTGGAAAGAGGTGGGTGCAAAGGACAACTACTTCTTCAAGTATAACTTGAGCATCAGGCAGCCACACACAGGAAACTTCCTTGAGGTACTGTATAAGAAGCATCTGTTCTATTATGACTACAGGAAGCTTGATGGAATGTGGAAACTGGATGGGAGCTATATGCTTGATGCAGAGATGACTCCCGTTGGTACCCGGATAGGATACCGATATGAGAGCCTTTATGAGCTCCATGAAGCCGGGCTTGCAGTTATGGCATACAATTATGCCTGCCGGATGGTAGAGAGTGCCATCCTGAAGGCGGCATACAGCTTCAGGATGTACTATTTTGAATACCTGAAGACAGATGGCTCATGGATAACAGATGGAAGCCATGTGGTGGATGCAGAGATGTCTCCAAGAGAAATGAGATGGAGCACAACATTCCACCATCAGCATGAAGAGGAGCTGCTCCTGAAGCAGCGGTACAGGATGCAGCCTTGTGAGGAGGAATACAGCATCAGGAAGACATTGGAGCGGTACCGGATGGTCATTGACTACTTTGATTATCTGAAGCTCAACGGGCTTTGGAAGCTGACAGGCTCCCGGCTCATGGATGCACAGAGGACAGAATACACCACCAAGCAGGCATACAGCTTTGGTGTAGAACATACAAGGGAGTTCAGGGTGATATGGCATGAAGAGCACAACCTCATCTTCCTTGATGGAACATGGAGCCTTGATGGTTCCAAGATAATAGATGCTTGGCAAAAAACGGAGGTATTGTAGAATGGCAACAAAAAGCGTGATAACCAAAATCAGAAGAAAAAAGATGGCTGAAGCAAGCCATACAACCGGAACGGTTGCAAAGATAACACACATTGCACTTGGTTCCGGCGGTGTCAATGCGGATGGTACCGTGATAGTACCACTTGCGGAGAATGTAGCATTGAAGAAAGAGGTGGTCAGAAAGCCTTATACTTCATCAACCAAGACTTCAGATACATCCTATGAGTACACCATCAAGCTTGAGGAAGATGAGCTTGTTGGTACATTCATCAGTGAGATGGCACTCATTGATGAGGATGGAGATGTGGTGGCGTTCTCTAATTTCCTTGCAAAAGGTAAGGATGAGACAGAGGTGACATTCACCATTGAAGACAACTATTAAGGAGGAAGAAGAAAATGGCAAATATAACAGCAGCAGAGCATCCGAAACTTGTCCTTGAGATGACAGCAATGGAGAGGACAACTCCGGCACACTATGATGAGTGGAATGTGAGACATCAGCAGCTCCTTGACAATGACAAATACCTCAATGAGCAGTTCATCAATGTCTTTTCTGACAGTGCAGCAGCTCATAATTCCATCTACAGAGGGAAGAATCTGACAAATGTGTATACGGTGGATGAAATATGTCAGCGTATCAGTGCAGGAACCTTTAAGGACTTGTATGTGGGTGATTATTTTGACATAAGCATCACTACAGACTTGGGTGGTGCCGAGACAGTCAGATGTATCTTGGCAGGCTTTGATGTATTTTGGAATAATGGAGATACAGCCTTCACAAAACATCATGCTGTGATTGTACCGAAGGACTGCTTCAAGACAAAATCAGTTATGAATGATACAAATGTGACAACAGGTGGGTATGTAGGCTCTAAGATGTATAAAACGGTTCTTCCTGTATATGCAGCAGCCTTGCAAACAGCATTAAATAATCATATACTTAGTCACAGAGAATTGCTGACAACAGCAGTATCTACAACAGGCAATTCAAACGCAGGAGCAGGCATCACAGGATATGCAAGCAACTGGGAGTGGAAGGATTGCTTAGTTAAACTTATGAGTGAGATACAGGTATATGGTTCCACAGTGCTTAGTTCATCATTCTATGATACAGGATGTGATAATATTCAGTTCCCGTTGTTCCGGTTAGCTCCTAACCTGAAGGTAGCAGGACTTGGACATAACGGAAGTAGATGGTGGTATTGGTTGAGTGCTGTGGTGTCGGCGGCGGCGTTTGCTAATTGTAACAATAATGGTAATAGTAATAATAACAACGCCGCCGGGGATGGTGGAGTCCGCCCGATTTCGTGTATGTATACTAAGTGTAGGCTATGTGCCGATATACGATACAGGAAAGGAAAGCTTGTCCTTCCGAAAGGTAAAGAAGCTCATCTTCTGATAGAGGGAGGATGGGGGAACATCTTGATGCACCCTGATACGTCAGTTGGTGCTAGAAACGAGGTGAAGCTCTATGAATGATATGGAGTCTGTATATGATGCCAACTCCCTACTTGATGCCTTTAACAAGTCAAAGAAGGGAACAGCGTGGAAAGAGTCAGTACAGCGGTATGAAATGAACCTTTTGAGGAATATCAACCAAACTCAAAAGGAGATGAAGGATGGAACCTATGAGCAGAAGGACTTCTATGAGTTCAAGCTGCATGAGAGGGGAAAAACAAGGCATATTAAGTCAATGCACATCTCTGACCGTGTGGTACAGAGGTCAGTCTGTGACAATGTGCTTGTCCCGGAGCTCTCCAAGTACCTGACCTATGACAATGGTGCTTCCATGGAGGGCAAGGGTATCCATTTTGCAAGGAAACGGTTGAGCACACATCTTCACAAGTTCTACAGGAAACACAAGAGCAATGAAGGGTATGTATTACTGATTGATTTTAGCAAATTCTTTGACAATATAGTCCATGATGGTCTGATAAAGGAAATGCGGAAAAAGATTGGTGATAAGGAGACGATGAGCTTTATTGAGAAGCTCATAGATACCTTCAGGGTGGATGTTTCCTACATGACTGATGAAGAATATGCTAACTGTATGAAAACGCTGTATAACGCCTTGGAACATGCTCAAATTGATAAGGCAAAGCTGACAGGCGAAAAGTACATGAGAAAGTCCGTGGGTATTGGAAGCCAAATATCTCAAATATCCGGAGTATACTATCCCACAAGGATAGACAACTACTGCAAGATTGTAAAAGGCATGAAATACTATGGGCGGTACATGGATGACATCTACATCATCCATGAAGACAAGGAGTACCTGAAGGGGCTCCTGAATGACATACAAGGGATATGTGATGAGCTTGGACTCTTTATCAATCCAAAGAAAACACAGATAGTAAAGCTGTCACATGGCTTCACATTCCTTAAAATCAAATATAACCTAACAGAGACAGGAAAGGTACAGGAACGTATCAGCAAGGACTCCGTCACAAGGATGCGGAGAAAGCTGAAGAAGTTCCGGAAGCTCATGGATGCCGGGGAGATGTCCTTTGATGATGTGAGATGTGCCTATGCCTCATGGAAGGGCGGTGTGAGCCACTATGACTCATACAATGTAGTTAAGAGTATGGATAAGCTCTTTGATGAGCTTTTTATCCATCCATTTATTGGAGGAGGACACAGAGATGAGCAAAACAACAATGAGCAAAAATGAGATAGAACAGAAAATAAGAGACCTGAAGACCAAGCTCTCATGTCAGGAGTCTGATATTGGGGACTGGAAGATTGCCAAGTGTATTGAGTATTCTACCCTTGGGATGGAGTCACCTTATGACCTTCAGGAACTCCACAAACAGAGACAGGTCATCCGTGATGAGATTGGAGCCTTGGAAGAGGAACTTGCCAAGTGTGAAGATGAGGATGAAGCCGCTTCTGAAAAGTAGGCGTTATTCACAAAATTATTGTCAAAAAAAGCGGAGGGTTTTTCCCTCCGTTTCGTGCTTATAAATACCGGAAATATTTCCCGAAAAGTTTTGTCAAAAGTTTTGAGAAGTTTTGACAAAAATTTTGAGCGGCTACAACAAGGACAAAGAGCTGAAGCTGTCCGGTAATGAATTTGGAATTTTAAAAATATTGATGAAAAATCCCAAAAGACCCGTCTCCAGGGAAGAACTGATGCGTTCGCTGTGGGAATCAGAACATTTTATTGATGACAATACGCTGACGGTCAATGTGACAAGACTTCGAAAAAAACTGGAAGAAATCGGACTTTGCGAATTTATTAAGACGCGAAAAGGGATTGGCTATCAGATCAGGGAGGAGC
>ERZ779880.2213-NODE-2213-length-14384-cov-2.897341_pt1 | contig 14384 bp, 14 predicted proteins | sample MGYA00511555_ERZ779880 | MGnify/ENA primary metagenome ERZ779880 (study PRJEB29588, sample SAMEA2145815) | human gut metagenome | biome: human gut; feature: human-associated habitat; material: faeces | place: Denmark | collected 2008/2010 ...
TGTTCAGGTTATATGGAAGCGATGGATCTGCTTCTGGAGGCTGCCGGGATCGGCTCCATCCGCGTTTTCAGCAACACGATGGATCACGCCTGGAATCTGGTCAGTCTGGATGGGGAAATGCGTTACCTCGACGCGACGTTTGACGATCCGGTGCCGGATCAGCCCGGCCGGGTGATGTACGACTTTTTCCTGATCGAGCCAGATCTCCGCATACGCGCGGGTACGAGGCAGCAGATGTTCAGAGATTTTCTTCGCCCACTCGTACGCTTCTGCGTGCAGCTGCGACTCGTAAGGGTTCGAGGTGCAGAGTACGTTACGGTTCATGTCGTTAGCGGTCGCCAGCGCATCAAGACCGACCGAGTGCAGCATCTGGTGCACCGGTTTGACGTTCTTTTTCAGAATGCCGTGGAACTGGAATGTCTGGCGGTTGGTCAGGCGAATGCTGCCATAGATGGTGTTTTCACCGGCAAATTTATCGATCGCCTGCCACTGTTTGGTGGTGATAACTCCACCCGGCAGACGGCAGCGCAACAGCATCGCATGGCGCGGCTCCAGCTTCTGTTCAGCACGTTCGGCGCGGATGTCGCGGTCATCCTGCTGATACATGCCGTGGAAGCGGATCAGCAGGAAGTTATCGCCCTTAAAGCCGCCGGTCAGGCCGTCGTTTAAATCTTCCGCAATGGTGCCGCGCAGGTAGTTGCTTTCAAGCTTCATGCGCTCGGCGTCTGTCAGTTTTCCTTCGACCACTAAAGGCCCTGGATGTTTTTCGCTCATTAGTAGACATCTCGCTGATAACGGCGCTCTACGCGCAGCTCACTTAAAAATTCATCCGCCGCTTCGGTGTCCATGCCACCAAATTCGGCAATCACTTCCAGAAGTGCCTGCTCAACGTCTTTCGCCATGCGATTAGCGTCGCCGCAGACATAAATGTGGGCACCGTCATTGATCCAGCGCCACAGCTCCGCGCCCTGTTCGCGCAGTTTGTCTTGTACGTAAACTTTTTCTTTTTGATCGCGCGACCAGGCAAGATCGATACGCGTCAGCACGCCCTCTTTGACGTAACGCTGCCACTCCACCTGGTAGAGGAAATCTTCCGTAAAGTGCGGGTTGCCAAAGAACAGCCAGTTTTTACCCGGCGCTTCGTCAGCGGCGCGCTGCTGCATAAAGGCGCGGAACGGCGCGATGCCGGTGCCTGGGCCAATCATAATCACCGGGGTTTCCGGGTTAGCGGGCAGGCGGAAGTTATCGTTATGTTCGATAAATACGCGAACTTCGCCCTCTTCTTCCACGCGGTCCGCGAGGAAGCTGGAGGCACCACCGGCACGGGCGCGGCCTTCCACGTCGTAACGCACCACACCAACGGTGACGTGTACTTCGTTCTCGACTTCCTCCTGCGAGGAGGCGATGGAATACAGACGCGGCGTCAGCGGGCGCAGCAGATTAATCAGCGCTTCGGCGTCCAGTTGCGCCGGAGAGAAGCGCACCATGTCGACAATCGGCGTAGTCGCGGCGTAATGCTGTAACTTCGCTTTATCGCCCACCAGCGGCAACAGCGTTTCGCTGCGGGTAAGCGTGGCATAGTTCTCAACAATATTGGCGGTGTTGACGGTCAGTTCGAAGTGCCACTGTAGCGCTTCGTTCAGAGGCAACGTTTTGCCCTCGACGGTGACAGGTTCATCGCCTTTCAGCCACAGCAGTTCGACAAGTTCTTTCACCAGTGCCGGATCGTTCTGATACCAGACACCCAGCGCGTCACCCGGCTGGTAACGCAGGCCCGAGTCACCTAAGTCAATTTCGATATGGCGAACGTCTTTTTCAGAGTTACGCCCGGTAATTTTCTGGTTAACAGAGAGGCTCGCCGCCAGCGGCGCGTCTTTGCTGTACGGGCTGGTGTGGATTTCATTTACCACGCCAGTAGCGACGGATTGCGAAGGTGCCGCGACAGGCGCACGCGATTTAAGCGCATCAACCACGCGGGCGCGCCACTCGCTGGCAGCAGCCTGGTATTCAACGTCGGCGTCGACACGGTCGAGCAGGCGTTCACCACCCAGTTCCGCCAGCTTGCTGTCGAAATCTTTCCCGGACTGGCAGAAAAATTCATAAGAACTATCGCCGAGGCTAAACACGGCAAAAGCGGTATTTTCCAGCTTCGGCGCTTTTTTGGAGAACAGGAACTTATGCAGCGCGACGGCTTCTTCCGGCGGTTCCCCTTCTCCTTGCGTTGACGTCACCACGATAAGCAGTTTTTCGCTGGCGATTTGTTTGAATTTATAGTCGCCCGCGTTCACCAGCTTAACGTTCAGTTTTGCCGTCAATAAATCATCGCGTAATGCTTCAGCAACCCGGCGCGCATTGCCGGTTTGCGAAGCGGAGATAATAGTTATACCCGGCATTTCTGCGGCTGGCGCTGGCGTCGCTGCAAGCGCAGCAGGCTGCTGATTGAGCACGCCCCAGAAATAGCCAGAAACCCAGGCAAGCTGGGTGGGAGTTAAATCGGTCGTGGCCGCCTGAAGGCGTGCCAGTTGCTCCGGGTTCAACGGAAGCAACGCGGAAGGTGGGACCTGTGTCGTCATGCGTCGTTATGTTCCAGTAAGCAAAGCTGTTTCTGCGCCCTGTCAGCGCCCATAAAACAGAAGAGAAGGTAAGGTTAACGGGGTGAACGGTGTGGATTAAAGACGGGATAGCGATAACTAATAACCAAATCGACTAACCTGTTTTAGCAATAGTCTTTAACAACAAAATAGATTAACCAACCTAATGAAAAACAAATGAATTTAGCCAATCATTAAGATAAATCAGCGATTTTGCGCAACAAAGTCGTTTTAGATAATGCGAAAAAAGAGCCTTTCCGGTACTCTACGGCGGTTTTATCGTCCTGTAGAGAAATTATGATGTCCACCACGTTATTTAAAGATTTCACCTTCGAAGCCGCTCACCGCTTACCACACGTCCCGGAAGGGCATAAATGTGGTCGCCTGCACGGGCATTCCTTTATGGTGCGACTGGAAATTACCGGGGAAGTCGATCCGCATACGGGCTGGATTATCGATTTCGCTGAACTAAAAGCGGCGTTTAAGCCAACTTATGAGCGCCTCGATCACCATTATCTCAATGATATTCCAGGTCTGGAAAACCCAACTAGCGAAGTTTTAGCAAAATGGATTTGGGATCAGGTTAAACCCGTTGTGCCGCTGTTAAGTGCGGTGATGGTAAAAGAAACCTGCACCGCTGGTTGTATCTATCGCGGCGAATGATAAGAGTGTGGCGGCGGTCAATTTCCCTTAAGTAACGCTATGTTAGGGTGTTGTGTTCAGGATATCTGGGGCATGACATGGAAGACGACTGCGACATTATTATTATTGGTGCCGGTATTGCAGGCACCGCTTGCGCGTTACGCTGCGCGCGAGCGGGTTTATCCGTTTTGTTACTGGAACGCGCTGAAATCCCCGGCAGCAAAAATCTTTCCGGCGGGCGGTTATATACCCATGCACTCGCGGAACTCCTCCCTCAATTTCATCTGACCGCGCCTCTTGAACGACGCATCACTCACGAAAGCCTTTCCCTGTTAACGCCGGATTGCGCAACGACGTTTTCCAGCTTACAGCCCGGCGGTGAATCCTGGAGTGTATTACGTGCACGGTTCGATCCGTGGCTGGTTGCCGAAGCCGAAAAAGAAGGTGTCGAATGCATCCCTGGTGCGACGGTGGATGCACTGTATGAAGAAAACGGCAGGGTGTGTGGTGTCATTTGTGGTGACGATATTCTCCGCGCCCGTTATGTGGTGCTGGCAGAAGGTGCCAACAGCGTCCTGGCTGAACGTCACGGGTTAGTGACTCGTCCTGCTGGCGAAGCGATGGCGTTGGGGATCAAAGAAGTGCTGTCGCTGGAAACATCCGCTATTGAAGAACGTTTTCATCTGGAGAATAACGAAGGCGCAGCGTTGCTGTTCAGCGGCGGAATCTGTGATGACTTACCCGGCGGCGCATTTCTTTATACTAATCAACAAACGCTCTCGTTAGGGATTGTTTGCCCACTCTCTTCCCTTACGCAAAGTCGTGTTCCGGCAAGCGAGCTGCTTGCTCGCTTTAAAACGCATCCGGCAGTGCGCCCGCTTATCAAAAACACGGAATCACTGGAGTATGGTGCGCATCTGGTGCCAGAAGGTGGCTTGCACAGTATGCCGGTACAATACGCCGGTAACGGCTGGCTGCTGGTGGGCGATGCGTTGCGCAGTTGCGTCAATACCGGAATTTCTGTGCGCGGCATGGATACGGCGCTAACTGGCGCGCAGGCGGCGGCACAAACACTGATAAGCGCCTGCCAGCACCGCGAGCCGCAAAATCTGTTTCCGCTTTATCATCACAACGTAGAGCGCAGCCTGCTGTGGGATGTTCTACAGCGTTATCAGCATGTTCCGGTGCTTTTGCAACGCCCGGGATGGTACCGTACGTGGCCTGCGTTAATGCAGGATATTTCCCGCGATTTATGGGATCAGGGTGATAAACCTGTTCCACCGCTGCGCCAGTTACTCTGGCGTCATTTACGTCGTCATGGCTTGTGGAATCTGGCGGGCGATGTTATCAGGAGTGTTCGATGTCTGTAGCCCGTAATCTCTGGCGCGCTGCTGATGCGCCGCACATTGTTCCGGCTGACTCCGTTGAGCGTCAGATGGTACAACGGTTGATTAACGCCTGTCCGGTAGGTCTTTTTTCGCTCACACCGGAAGGTGACTTACGCGTTGATTATCACGGCTGCCTGGAGTGTGGCACCTGCCGTTTGCTGTGCGACGAATCCACACTACAACAGTGGCGCTATCCGCCTTCCGGATTCGGCATCACCTACCGATTTGGATAAATAATAAGGATAATTTATGCCCCTCTTACACCTGCTCCGCCAGAATCCGGTGATTGCTGCCGTTAAAGATAATGCCAGCCTGCAACTGGCCATCGATTCTGAATGCCAGTTTATTTCCGTCTTGTACGGCAATATCTGCACCATTAGTCAAATCGTTAAAAAGATTAAGAACGCTGGGAAATATGCTTTTATTCATGTTGATTTGCTGGAAGGCGCGTCAAATAAAGAAGTGGTGATTCAGTTTTTGAAACTGGTGACCGAGGCGGATGGAATTATCAGCACCAAAGCATCGATGCTAAAAGCGGCAAGAGCGGAAGGTTTTTTCTGTATTCATCGCCTGTTTATTGTTGATTCGATTTCGTTTCACAACATTGATAAGCAAGTTGCGCAATCGAATCCGGATTGTATTGAGATCCTGCCAGGCTGCATGCCCAAAGTGCTGGGCTGGGTGACGGAAAAAATCCGCCAACCGCTGATTGCTGGCGGGCTGGTATGCGATGAAGAAGATGCGCGTAATGCGATTAACGCGGGTGTCGTGGCGCTTTCCACCACGAATACCGGAGTCTGGACGTTAGCGAAAAAATTGCTTTGACGGGATAATCGTAACCAATTGAATTTGGTTTGATTTGTAGGCCGCACGCCACATCCGACATTCAGCGCCTGATGCGACGCTTAACACGTCTTATCAGGCCTACAGGTCCCCAGTCCAGAACCGTAGGCAGGATCATCCGGCAGCACGTTATTGGCATTCTGCGTCAATGTTTGTCACCAGTGCCTCCAGCATCACTTTCCAGTCATCAACCACGCCAACATCTGCCTGTGAAAATACCGCTGCGCTGGCGTCATGATTAATCGCCACCACAAACTTGCTATTGCGTACGCCCGCCATTAACGCTGCTGCGCCAGAAGCGCCAACAACAATACACACCTCAGGTGCCAGCAGATGTCCGGAAATACCAATCACTTTTTCAGCATCAACGCCACCGTTCATCACTCGCGCCCGACTGTAGCCCACTTCGGCTCCCAGCTTTTATGCCAGCATAGCGATTTCCTGGTTATCTGCCTCTCCGCCCAGCCCCACCACCAACACCCGTCTGGCCTCAGCTAATGGGTCGCGGGTAACATTTTTCAGGTTCTCTATGCTAACCAGCCAGTCCGGAAGCGCACCTGGGACTATGTTCAGTTGCTGCATACCAGAGGGCAACGTGGCATTTTTATCTGCTCCCGCCTGGCGCGCCAGGGAAAGACATAGCGGGCGTTTTTCTGTTTGCAGCGTCGCCGTTAGCGCATTTCCCCAGTGGGATTTGCGCACGCTTACGATTGGAATCTCTAACGAAGTCACCTGGCAGATGCTTGCACCATGTAAACGCCAGGCCAGCCGAGTCGACAGTTCATCGCCAAACGTTCCCGGCGGAAAGAGAACAACGTTCGCAGGCGTTCGCTGCCACTGTTCCACCAGCGCATCCAGCACCTGTTCCACCACTACGGGCTGTGGTTCTATTTGCCAGTGCGCCAGGGTACAACCGCTGAAATCCTGCGCCGCCAGCCAGCCCGCTAATGCGGCATTCTCCTGATTTATTGTCACAATTGCGATATTCATGGCTGCATCCTTTGGCGTAAATAGTCCTGCCATAGCTTTTGCGCTTTTTCTGCTACCGTTTGCCCATCAATCAGCGTCGCTCCGCGTCGTTGCTCTGCTCTTGCCAGTTGCAGACACTGCATCGCTGGCAATTCGGCAGCAACAGTTTTACGGATAATTTCCGCTTTCCCCGCAGCCATTCGCTGGCGCATTCCCGGTACTGGCAAGGCCACTTCACCGCACTGACGCACGGCAATCACCGCAGGCAAGCGAATCCGACAACAGCGCAGCCCATGTTCAGTACGCTGTTCGAGGGTGATAAACGGCGCGTCGAGAGTGAAACGCTCCACCTGGGTGAAGCAAGGCCAGCCCAGCATTTCCGCCAGCAAAAATGGCGTTTGCCCATTCTGCCCTTCGCTGCTTTGGCAGCCGGTAATTATCAGATCCAGCGGATTCTGACGCTGCCATTCGGCAATATGGCGAGCGACAAATTCCGACGCAAAGCGCAGATCTGCCGCCGTCTCCAGCAATACAGCTTCCTCAAACCCAAGAGCCATGAGATAGCGCAGCCAGTGCAACGCCCGTTCATCCCCCATGCTCAACGCGGTTAAAGACATCGGCGTACCGTTTTTTCTCTGCGCCAACAGCAGCGCGGCAGCGGCCTGTTCATCAGCACCGAGTAAACTTCGCAGTAGCGAAATATCCGGTCCGCTATTACCATGAGCCGCCGCCTGCCACTCTTTTTCCGCCAGCATTCCGGCATCCGGTTCGGCTTTAAACGCTAACAGAATGTTCATTCGCACCTCCTACATTTCCCGCCGCCACCAGCGGGAGTGCTTTGGTTTCTGGTGCCCATAGCCAGGTTACAACAAAACCAGCCAACAACACTGCCGCCAGGAGCAATAAGGTGACTTGCATTCCCCACTGCGCCAGCACCCACGGCAGCAGGCCAGTACTTACCGCCGCCCCCAACCGACTCATGGCGGTGGCAAAACCGACGCCCAGCGAGCGAATGTCAGTAGGAAAACTTTCCGCAGGCAAAATGCCCACCAGATTACTGACTGCCGAAATGGTGGTGCTGAAGAGAACAAAAGCAGCAGCCTTAATGAACTGCCGGAAGGCAAACAGGCCATCACTACCAGCGTTGCCGCCAGCAGCAAAAAACTTCCCAGCAAAAATTTGCGATGTGCCAGCAGGTGCGTCAGAACTAATCCCAGCAGCGCGCCCACAATTAACAACGCATTAAGCATCAGGCTGGCAGTCAGCGCATCTTCCAGTCCAATAGTCTGGGCGATAGTTGGCAGCCAGGTATAAATCACAAACCATGGGATTACGAGGCAGACAAAGAAGACGCTGTTAAACGCCGTGCGCCGCCAGTAGCGCGAAGAGAACAAGGTTTTGATGTGTTTATGGGTCGCCGTTGCCACTTCATCGCCCAGTAAAACATGGGGACCAAAATAGCGATGCACGATAGCGTGAGCTTCTGCAAAACGCCCCTGGCGCAGTAGCCAGCGTGGCGATTCTGGCGTTCCCCAGCGTAATAACGTAATCAACAACGCGGGCAGAGCTGCCGATGCCAGCAGCCAGCGCCAGGCCTCCGGGTTTTCGGAAATAAAGTGATGTCCGGCAATACTTGCCAGCACATAGCCTACGGTCCACACCACGCTGAATGCGCCCAGCAAAACACCGCGATGGCGGCGCGGGGAAAATTCAGCCAGCAAGGTGTGACCTACTGAGTAATCGCCTCCCAGACCAATGCCGATCAAAATGCGCAGTCCAATAAGATGCTCTGGCGTGGTGGCAAAAAATTGCAAGAACGAAGCGAGCGTAATCAGCAAAAAGCTGAAGGTGAAGATTTTTTGCCGACCAATATGGTCGGAGATCCACCCAAGAACCAGGCTGCCAAGAAACAAACCAAGGTGCGCCGAGCCGCCGATCATTCCCGCCATAAACGGCGTCAGTTGCATGGCGGGCGTAAGTTGAATAATGGCGTAACCAATGACGCCGAGAACATAACCGTCGGTCAGGTGTGCGCCGAAAGTGAGCGCAGCAATTCGACAGTGAAAACGGTTAAGCGGTAAATCATCCATTCGCACCGGTGAAGTGTTCATCTTTACCCCTTCATTGTCCGGTAATAAGAACGGCTTCTCGCCTGAGAAGCCGAAAAGGCAACGCCCCATCATCGCGGAACGCTGCCTGACACATTATTTTTCAATCGGATAGATAGTACCCGTATTCATAATGCCATTAGGATCGAACTGCTTTTTCAGCCCTTCCAGCAACGCCCACGCGCTGCCGTGTTCCAGCTTGCTCCAGTGAACGCGATGTTTACCGATACCGTGGTGGTGCACCATCGAACCACCGAGGCGAATGGTTTCTTCGCAAATGATTTTGTTGAGCGGATTGTGGTACTTGTCGATTTCCTCTTCCGGCTTACAGTTGACAACGTTGTAGTCGTAGACGAAGTACATGTTGGTGCCGTTCTGATAGCTATGAGAGGAGTGACCGCCCAGCATGGTGATGTCGTCGGCGTGCGGGAACTCGGTACGAATACGGTTAATAACGCTTTCGTAGATTTCGTGGATGCAGCTCCAGCAGCCGGACACTTCGGTAGTAAAGCCCATGTTGCCGGTTTTGAGGATCTGCACACGTTCGGCAGCCACTTTATCCGGTCCCCAGTTCAGGTTGTTAAACCAGGTTTCGATCAGCTTGCTGTCCACGCGTTGGCATTGCGGGTAGCGGGCAACGATTTCCGCAATCCCTTCGCCCGTCGCCTTCGCAATGCGAGGGTTACCTTCAGCCATAAAGATCAGCACGCATTTTCCGTCGGCAAAATGGGTGAAGTGTTGGGTGCCATCTTCAGCGTCATACAAACGAGCGATCGACGGACGATACCCTTCCACCATGATTTCACGCAGGATGTTGAAGCCGGTTTTCATGTCTTCCAGGATATAGCCGTAGAAGAGGTTGTTTTCCGGGGTGAATTTAAAGATTTTCACTGTTACTTCAGTGATATAGCACAATGCACCTTCGTTGCCGATGATGATGTGACGAATGTCCGGGCCAGCCGCGCGGCGTGGCACGTTTTTAATGCGTGTGACGGTGCCATCTGCCAACACTGCCTCCAGACCAACGACCATATCTTCGATTGCGCCGTAGAGTGTGGAGAACTGCCCGATACTGCGGGTTGCTACCAGGCCGCCCATCTGCGCCAGCGGCTTTGACTGCGGAGAATGCCCCGTGGTGTAACCTTTTTCACGCAACGCGTTTTCCAGCACCTCCAGCGGAACACCACATTGCGCCGTCGCCTGCATATTCTCAATATCAATATTAATGATTTGATTCATGGCGGAACCGTCGAGCACCACCGAGTTTTCTACAACAGTTTCCAGCCCACCTTCGGTGGCGGAAGCACCGGTACGCGGCACACCGTTAATTTTGTGCGCATTCATAAAATTCAGCACACGGGATACTTGCTCTGTGGAACCGAGTTTTACGACCGCTGCCGGAATCGGCAAAGTATAAATGCCATGAATATCCGGAAATTTACGAAAACGGTCAATACTGTTCTTCTTTAATACTGTTTCATCGGTAATTACGCGATCTGCACCAACAATTTCCTTTAGCTGGTCGACAATCGCTGCGCGAGATAAAGACATAGTAATTCCTTCCTGATAATAAAAATGGAATAATCATTAATAAGAGAAAACAGAAACCACCGTTATGGGTTAGCGCACTAAATAACCGCCATCGACCACTAATAAATGCCCGTTGACATAATTCGATGCCTGACTTGCGAGAAACACGGCTGCGCCCATTAAATCCTGAGTATCGCCCCAACGGTTTGCCGGAATATGATCAAGAACGCGCTGATTGGTTTCTGGATTACTGCGTGTCGCCAGCGTAATGTCTGTTGCATAATAGCCAGGGGCGATACCATTTACCTGAATATTATATTGACCTAGTTCATCACAGTAAGCTTTGGTGAATCCGGCAAGAGCATGTTTAGTAGCAGAATATGCAGGTGACCATTGTCCACCTAAGTAAGAGAACAATGAACAGATATTAATGATTTTACCGCTTTTCTGCGGGATCATAATTTTTGCCGCTTCGTAGCTTAACTCGAATGCGGCGGTCAGGTTCACATCAATCATCGGGTCCCAGTCGGCACGACCGAAGTCCAGCACCTTATTCAGCTTACAAATACCGGCATTGTTAACCAGAATATCAACTGTACCGAAACGCTCACAGCAGGCAGCGATAATCTTCTGCGGCGCGCCTTCTGCGGTGATATCCACCTGCATGAAGTCCACCTCAACACCCTGATTTTCAATCATTTCCTTTGTTTCGCCGTTATCTTTGACAAAACTTGGAATAAAGACATTTGCGCCTGCTTTGGCCAACGCCATGGCAAATGCCTGGCCTAAACCGCTATTCCCGCCGGTAACAATTGCGGTTTTACCTTTCAGGGAGAAAAAATCCATTGAGAACGCATTGAGAGATTCGATTGACATAGTTAGCTCCAATTTCCGTAAGGCAAAAAAAAAGAAAGGTAACTTCCCCCGCGAGAGGGAAGTTACCTTTCTCATTATCTCTGGTAACTGGAGATAATTTTTAGCATAAGGACATAACTGCTAATGTGATCGTAATCACAGTGTGATATTCGTATTGTCAAATAATTTTAAAAAGCAGAAGCGTGATTACTCTCACACAACACCTCTGCTTTCCATGTTATTTATTATTTCAATTACTAGAGACCTGAGAAAAGTAATCCACCTGAAAGGGCGGCTTACTTTTCTCTTTTTTTTGTCTATTACAAATGGGAATACGATATGCAACACAACTCATATCGCCGTTGGATAACCCTCGCGATAATTAGTTTTAGCGGCGGCGTTAGTTTCGACCTGGCTTATTTACGTTATATTTATCAAATTCCCATGGCGAAATTTATGGGATTCAGCAATACCGAGATAGGTTTAATAATGAGTACCTTTGGTATTGCGGCTATTATTCTTTATGCCCCCAGCGGCGTTATTGCCGATAAATTTTCACACCGCAAAATGATTACTTCCGCGATGATCATTACCGGATTACTGGGTCTGTTAATGGCAACGTATCCACCGCTGTGGGTAATGCTCTGTATTCAGGTCGCCTTTGCGATAACAACGATTTTAATGCTGTGGTCGGTGTCGATTAAAGCCGCATCGTTGCTTGGCGATCATAGCGAGCAAGGGAAAATTATGGGCTGGATGGAAGGGCTGCGCGGCGTCGGTGTAATGTCGCTGGCAGTGTTTACCATGTGGGTTTTTTCTCGCTTTGCACCGGATGACAGCACCAGCCTGAAAACGGTCATTATCATCTATAGTGTGGTTTACATCTTGTTGGGGATTCTGTGCTGGTTTTTTGTTAGCGATAACAACAACCTGCGCAGTGCCAATAACGAAGAAAAACAGTCATTCCAGCTTAGCGACATCCTTGCCGTTTTGCGTATCAGCACCACCTGGTATTGCAGCATGGTGATTTTTGGCGTCTTCACCATCTACGCCATTCTGAGTTACTCCACCAACTATCTGACCGAAATGTATGGCATGTCGCTGGTGGCGGCGAGCTACATGGGGATTGTGATCAACAAAATCTTCCGCGCGCTGTGCGGCCCACTTGGCGGCATTATCACCACCTACAGTAAAGTGAAATCCCCTACCCGCGTGATCCAAATCCTTTCCGTACTCGGCCTGCTGGCGTTAACTGCCCTGCTCGTCACGAACTCTAACCCGCAATCGGTCGCGATGGGGATTGGCCTGATTTTACTGCTGGGATTCACCTGTTACGCCTCACGCGGGCTGTACTGGGCCTGCCCTGGCGAAGCGAGAACACCGTCTTACATTATGGGCACCACGGTAGGTATTTGCTCGGTGATTGGATTCCTGCCGGATGTCTTCGTTTACCCAATTATCGGCCACTGGCAAGACACCCAGCCCGCAGCAGAAGCCTACCGCAATATGTGGCTGATGGGCATGGCGGCGCTTGGCATGGTGATTGTCTTTACCTTTTTGCTGTTCCAAAAAATTCGTACTGCTGATAGCGCCCCCGCAATGGCCAGCAGCAAGTAAGCCAGGAAAATTACAGGAGAAAAATCATGTCGAAGAAATACATCATAGGGATTGATGGCGGAAGTCAGAGCACAAAAGTGGTGATGTACGATCTGGAAGGTAACGTGGTTTGCGAAGGCAAAGGTTTATTGCAGCCGATGCACACGCCAGATGCCGATACCGCAGAACATCCTGACGACGATTTATGGGCATCATTATGTTTTGCCGGTCACGATTTGATGAGTCAGTTTGCCGGGAATAAAGAAGATATTGTCGGTATTGGTCTGGGATCCATCCGTTGCTGCCGTGCGTTATTGAAAGCCGATGGCACGCCTGCTGCGCCGTTGATTAGCTGGCAGGATGCACGCGTAACGCGTCCCTACGAACACACTAATCCTGACGTGGCCTATGTCACCTCTTTTTCGGGTTATCTGACGCATCGCTTAACCGGCGAGTTTAAAGACAATATCGCCAACTATTTTGGTCAGTGGCCGGTGGATTATAAGAGCTGGGCATGGAGCGAAGATGCTGCGGTAATGGAGAAGTTTAATATCCCCCGTCATATGCTGTTTGATGTGCAAATGCCAGGCACTGTTCTTGGACAGATCACACCACAAGCCGCGCTGGCGACACATTTCCCGGCTGGGCTGCCGGTTGTTTGTACCACCAGTGATAAACCGGTAGAAGCTCTGGGAGCCGGATTACTGGATGATGAAACGGCGGTGATTTCACTCGGTACTTATATCGCGCTGATGATGAACGGCAAAGCCTTGCCGAAAGATCCGGTGGCGTACTGGCCGATTATGTCTTCTATTCCGCAAACATTGCTGTATGAAGGTTACGGTATTCGCAAAGGCATGTGGACGGTGAGCTGGCTGCGCGACATGTTAGGCGAGTCGTTAATTCAGGATGCCAGGGCGCAGGATCTTTCACCGGAAGATTTACTCAACAAAAAAGCTTCTTGTGTGCCACCTGGCTGTAATGGGCTGATGACGGTGCTGGACTGGCTGACCAATCCGTGGGAACCGTACAAACGCGGGATTATGATCGGCTTTGATTCCAGCATGGATTACGCATGGATATATCGTTCGATACTGGAAAGCGTGGCGCTGACGCTGAAGAACAATTACGACAATATGTGTAATGAAATGAATCACTTTGCGAAGCATGTGATCATTACTGGTGGCGGTTCGAACAGCGATCTGTTTATGCAGATTTTTGCCGACGTGTTCAACCTTCCGGCACGACGTAACGCCATTAACGGTTGTGCAAGTCTGGGGGCAGCGATCAATACGGCGGTAGGTCTGGGGCTATACCCGGATTACGCAACGGCTGTCGACAAAATGGTTCGCGTGAAAGATATCTTTATACCGATTGAGAGCAATGCCAAACGCTACGACGCGATGAATAAAGGTATTTTCAAAGCCCTAACCAAACATACTGATGTGATCCTGAAAAAATCGTATGAAGTGATGCATGGGGAATTGGGGAATGCGGATTCGATCCAGAGCTGGTCGAATGCGTAAGTGAGGAAGACCGGGCGGGAAACTGCCCGGCCTGAACATACCTGAATGGTTATCCCCGCTGGCGCGGGGAACATAAGTTCGACAACTTAAAAAATGATAACAAGTCCGGTTTATCCCCGCTGATGCAGGGAACATAATAAAAACTTTAACTAGTTCGGTTTATCCCTGTTTTTACAAGGAATATTAACTACACTCGATGTCTTTAGAATAAAAGACAATACGAATCGCACTTTATCAATTTTCACTTAAAGTATGAACTGGATATCTTTATTCATAAGAACTATTCATCAACAGCGTATAGAGGCGGTTATGTAAAACCACTCATTAGCCTCAAAA
>ERZ779880.2233-NODE-2233-length-14199-cov-3.716346_pt1 | contig 14199 bp, 10 predicted proteins | sample MGYA00511555_ERZ779880 | MGnify/ENA primary metagenome ERZ779880 (study PRJEB29588, sample SAMEA2145815) | human gut metagenome | biome: human gut; feature: human-associated habitat; material: faeces | place: Denmark | collected 2008/2010 ...
ATGGTTGGAACCAGAAATTCCAAACATGTTCAGTCCAATCTTCAGACCCTGGCATTTGATCTGACAGAAGACGAAATGAAACAGATCCGTGATTTCGTGAATCAGTATCCGACGCCGGATGGAGAGTGCTATGAATTAGAGCGGACCTCTCCAAGATATAAGGGAATGATTCTGACGGATCGAAATCATTTGATGAAGTAGAAGAATTGATCGGGCAGCAAGAAAAAGAAAAGGATTTCACAAACCAGAGAGCAGCAGTACCAAGTAAGAGCAGGCAGTCGGAAACGGCTGCCTGTTTGTGATTATGATAAAAACACCATATATACCTATTTATTAGTAAATAGGGACTGCCTATCGTTTCTATATCACTGCGGCAGTAACTAACAACGGAGTTGAGAGGTGTTCTCAATTAGAACTAGACCTTTTCCATCAGAGGTCTTGAAGGATGCTGTAAGGAAAAATATAATTTCATACGAATAAAAAAAATTCCGCCGAGATGGAAGCCCATCAGACACCCGTTGAAGGGCTGCGGCGGCAGAGCATTCAAATGCTCTGGAAGGAGACCTCTTATGAACACGAAGCCTATGTTGACGGCTGTTGCCGCCGCGCTCTTTTCGCTGGGCGCATGCGTTTCCGCTCAGGCCGCTGATCTGTCGACCTGCACGACCTGCCACTCCAATATCACCAAGGCGCACGCCGGCGCCGCGCACAAGGACATTGCCTGCACGTCCTGCCACTCGGGCGTTGATCAGCACTTGAAGAAGGTGACGGATCGTCCGACGGTCAACATGGATCCGGCTACCTGCGGCGGCTGCCATCAGGCGCAGTACAAGTCCCTCTATAAGGATGACGGCCGTGCTGCTCGTCAGTCGAAGAAGGCGCCTAATGGCCCGGCTCCCGATCCGTTCTTTGACCGCGCGCTCGGCGCCCATGGCTTCACGGTAGAACATGATCTGCCGCGCGCCCATGTTTGGATGGCCATCGACCAGTTCATCGTTGACCGTGCATTCGGCGGCCGCTTCGAACCCAAGGACGGCTGGCTCTATGCCACGCTCGACGGCGGCAAGTCCTACAAGGTTTGGGATGTTCTGAAGGACAACTATCCGGACAACAACGCGCAGAAGGTCCACAAGCCCGGCACCGCGGCCGCTGCCAATGCCGTCTGCTGGTCGTGCAAGTCCACCGACGTCATGATGGACTGGGCCTACCTTGGCGACAAGGTGGAAGGCGCTCAGTTCAGCCGTTCTTCGAATCCGGTTGATGTGGTCCGCAAGGTCAATCACGCCATCAACTGCAACTTCTGCCATGATCCGCATACTGCTCAGCCGCGTGTTGTCCGCGATGCGCTGATCGATGCCGTGACGCGTGACGACAAGTCCGTGCCGAACGTCTACCGCGATGTTGCTGCACATCCGACGAAGCTCGATGTGAAGGATGTGGGCGTTCGCGGCTTCACCCGCAAGGTCGCCTATATGGACAAGGCGGACTCCAACCTCATGTGCGCTCAGTGCCACGTCGAATACATCTGCAACCCGGGCTTTGATGCCAAGACGGGCGCCAAGATCGGCTTCGACAGCCGCCTGACCAACCACTTCCCGTTTGTCAATGCCGACGAGATCGAGCAGTACTACGACAAGATCGGTTTCCGTGACTTCAAGCACAACCTTACGGGCGCAGCGCTCGTGAAGATGCAGCATCCGGACACTGAAACGTACTTCGGCTCTACGCACGACAAGGCCGGCGCTACCTGCGCTACCTGCCATATGCCTAAGGTCAAGGACGAAAAGACCGGCAAGATGTACACGGTTCACTGGGCTACCTCGCCGCGCCACTACATGCAGGAAACCTGCTTGACCTGCCACAAGGACAAGACCGCCGAACAGATGAACAAGGCGATCGATGCCATGAAGGGTCACTATGACGGCAAGGTTCGCGAAGCTGAAGCCCGCATGAACGACATGTTCAATGCCTTCGAACTCGCGATTGCCTCGGGCGTTGATGAAAAGACGCTGGATGAAGCTCGTAAGCTCCACTCCTCAGCTCACATCAATTGGGAATACTGGACGGCCGTCAACGGTGCGTACTTCCACAATCCCGAAGAAGCTCAGCGCAGCCTCGCCAAGAGTGCCAAGGCCGCTTCTGATGCGACCGCTCTGCTCCGCAAGGCCATCGCTGCCAAGGCTTCCGCCAAAGCCGGCAAGTAATAAGGCCTTTGAAGGCTGAGTCAAGTGAGAGTGTCAATTGAAAACGACGCTCTCACTTAGAGAAAGAAAAGCGGCACCGCACCGGTGCCGCTTTTTTTCGCTACAGTAGCGTTTCCACTGATCTTTCCGCCAACACCATGACCTCCACCTGGCTTCTCTACGTTATCTGCGCTTTGATGCTGCTTGCCGCCATCGTTGCGGTGCTCCCAACGGTTCTGCGCGCTAAGAACGATGTGAACGGCGAAGCGCTTGATCGCGAAGCGACCGCTTTGGCCACCAAAGCGCTGCAGGCAGAAAAAGCCAAGCTTGATGCTGACCGATCGCTCGGGCGCATCTCAGAGGCTGAGTACGAGTCGCTTTTAACAGACCTGCGCCGCCGCGTGATTGAGGAGCAAAAGCCCGCTGCGGATCCGACCGGAGCGCCGTCGTCCTCAGCGAATGCCAAGCCCTCGACGCGGCTTTCCCGCGTGCAGCTGGCCGTTTCGGTAGCTGTGCTCATCACCGTCGTTGCGGGGGGCTCCTACGCGTTTCTCGGGTCTCCCGAGATGCTCGAATTAACGAATGCCCAAAAGGTGATGGAGGGCAACGCCTCAGCAGAGTCCATCGAAGCGTATCTGAAGACTGCGCCCAAAGACGGCCGTGCCTGGGTGCTCTTCGCACACAAGAAAATTGAGGCGGGCGACTTCCGTGCTGCGGCACGTGCGCTTCGCACGGCCAGAGAAGTCGAACCGAAGATTGCTCGTGACCGTGACGTGATGCTCGAATACGGCGCTGCAGTGCTCACAGCTCAGGAGTCCGATTGGTATGCCGACGCCAACCGCGTGGTTAAGGAAGCGTACGGACTGATGGCAGATGATCCGCGCGCAGAACGTCTCGCGGTGATGGCGGCTATTGCTGCCGAGGATTGGGCATGGGCCGTTGACGTGGTTCGTGCGATGCTCCCGCGAATTCCGCCCGACAGCGGAGAATATATGCAGGCGCGTGAAACGCTGGTGATGCTTGAGGCGCGTGCCAAGGCGGCGGCTGACCAGAAAAAAACGGAAGTGAAGCCTTAAATCCGGCTCTGCGGCGATTGAGCATCTTCGGGAAGCTCATCGCTGCGGTCAAGTCAAAAAAACGGCGCTCTGAGGGAGCGCCGTTTTGTTTTGGGAGGGATTTATAGGAATTCTTAGAGCTCAGCCCAGAAGATCAGAAGCAGTGCCTGACCGGTCAGAATGCGCAGGAACATCGCGAGCGGATAGACCGTTGAGTACGCCACAGCGGAGCTGTTCTTTTCTGAAAGGGTTGCCGCGTAGGCGAGTGCGGGAGGATCAGTGGTAGTGCCGGCCATCATGCCGACGATCGAGAGGTAATTGAGCGAGAAGAACTTGCGTGCAACATAGCCTACGACCAGCAGCGGAAGCATTGTGATGCAGAGGCCAAGCGCCATGTAGGCAAATCCCTCGCCGGAGGCAAACGCCTGCAGGAAGCCGTCGCCGGCGGCAAGCCCCACGCTTGCCAGAAAGAATGCAATGCCGAGTTCGCGGAGCATCAGGCTCGCCGAATTGGTGGTGTAGGTTGCCAGCCGCAGATTCGGTCCGTAACGGCCTAGCAGAATGGCCACGATCAGCGGACCGCCCGCCAAGCCGAGCTTCACCGGTACCGGAATGCCGGGGATGGCAATCGGCAGAATGCCGGCAAGGATGCCCAGTGCGATGCCCACGAAGATCGAGATGATGTTCGGATGGTCGAGTTTGTGCGACTGGTTGCCTACGTGAGCCGTAAAACGCATGATGGCGCGCTCCGGCCCCACAACGCGCAGGCGGTCGCCGAGCTGCAGATGGATGCTTCGGTAGGGAAAGAGTTCCATGCCGGCGCGGAAAAGGCGGGTAATGTTGAGGCCGTCGTAATGCGACAGGTGCAGATCGCTGATCTTGAGGCCGTTCACCTTGGGGTCGGTGACAAGCACGGTTTCGGAGTGGATCGGCGAGTGCTGAATCTGCAGGTCAACGCCGAGCGCCTCTTTGCCGAAGAAAGCGACGATGCCGGCCTTGTGTTCGCTCTCCGAGACAATGCGGAGGACGTCGCCCTTAAAGACTTCCGTATCGGGGCCGGGACTGCGGATTGGACCGCCGGGAGACTGAATGCGGGCGCAGACAAACGGACGGTTGATGAACTGACGAATCGACTGAATCGTCTGGCCGTGGAGAAAGTCGTTGACGACTTCAACATAAAAGGAGCTGGGGGCTTCATTTTTGTCCGCCTCGTCGGCTTCCCAGGCTTTGTCTTCTTCGGCGAGATTCACGCGGAAGATGATGCGGATAATGATGGCCGAAACAATGATGCCGACGACGCCGAGCGGATAAGCGCAGGCATAAGCCACCGCAATGTCCGCCCCTTGCCAGCCCATAACGGCGAGCGCCTCCTGCGTGGCGCCTAAGCCAGGGGTGTTGGTGACCGCGCCAAAATGCACGCCGAGCATCGTCGGCAGGTCAATCAGGCCCGCTGTGAGTGCCCAGAGCAAAATCGTCACCAAGATGGAGAGCACAATGGCACCGGCAGCAAGCCCATTGAGGATGATGCCGCCCGACTTAAAACTCGAAAAAAACGAAGGGCCGACCTGCAGGCCGATGAAGAAAATGAAAAGTATCAGACCGAAGTCGCGCAGGAAGGTTAAAACGTGCGGTTCGATCGCCATGCCGAAGTGTCCGGCGGCAAGTCCGACAAAAAGCACAAATGTGACGCCCAGAGAGACGCCGAAGACTTTTATTCTCCCGAGTGCAAGCCCGACGGAGATGACGAGCGCGTACACCAAGACGATGTGCGCGATCGACGTGGGGGAGGTGAGAACGGATTCCATGGTGGCGGGTGCGGCTCAAGTGCTTCGCGAGGGCAAGCCTTGGACGCTTTAGATTTGTGATGAACCCGCACAGTCTAATCCGTTGTAGGTATCTCTTAATGAGGAGTCTGGGGACGCCTCAAAGTTTGAATGTGTCTTTACGCGATTACAGGACCAAAAAGGCGATAGGGCTTGTGCGCCTTATACGTAAACTGTCGGCGGATCGGCATCCGTTTTTTGCTGCACCCACGGCGTTCTCCCCCAAACGCCTTCGGGCGAGAGCAGCGAGTCGAGCGCCTGCTCGGCCTGCCGGAGTCCTTCGGCAGCCTGCTGTTCGCCCACTTCGAGCGTTGTCCAGAAGGTGCCGAGCAGCATTGCGCGGGCGAGCGCTTGTCGGGAAGTCATGCGTAAAAGCAGCTCTCCGGCGATTCGGCGGAAATAGTCAAGCGCTTCTTCGTCGGTGAGCATATCCGCAGCCTGAGCTTTGGTGATCAGCGCTGCACCGAGCGCCAGATCCCAGCCGCGAAGCGCCGTCCAGTCGAGTTTGCCGCGGAAATGGTCAGCCGCCATCCGCTTGCGGCGCATGCGCTCGAGGAGTTCAGTATTTTTAGGCACCACTTCAAAGCCGCTCCAGCCGAGACCGGCTTCGTTGCGCACGAGGTGCTTCACTGACGATGCAGCCATGATGCGGCGGAAATCTGCGCTTGCGCGAGATCCTTCCACCAAAAGCAAGAACCGCTCGTGCAGATCCTCGGCGCTCATGATGTCAAGGTCCGAGGACAATTCATGCAGCAGATCGCCCGCGGAATATTCGGTTGCGGGAATAGCGCCTTCGGCCCAGCCTTCAAAAAGCAGCGGAAATGCCGCGGCCGTGCGCGCAACTTCAGCAAACGGGATCTCTTCCCAAGCAAATTCCCGCGGGGGCTGCGGATCCGGACCGGTATGCGCGGCAAGGGCGGCATCCAGCGCCTTGAGAATGGGCGACATGGCTGCATTGGGTTCGAGAATTTCGAGCGTTTCTTCTTCAAACTGCATGTCTCAGAGTCTCAAGGCAGGAAAATAAAGCGCTTGGGAGCGATGATTTCGGCGGGCAAACGGAGAAGTCAGAGCGATCATCGTCCGCGCGTGCGTCCGCTCTTGCGGTGTTTGTTGTCAAACTTGGCGAAAGCGCCTGAACGTCTTGACGACTGATTGTCGCGGGTAAAACGCTTTTCAGGCAAGCTTCGCTTGCTGGCGCTCCTTTTCTCCGAGCTGCGGCGGCGTTCGTCAGGATGTGTGTCTGCGCTGCGGCCGGCCGCTTCGGCGGGGGGAGCGGTCTTTATCATCGTTCGGGGCGCACGGGCGCGAACGAAGTCGCCTTCGGGCGTGATGGTCATTTCGCAGGGATTGGCCTTGCAGTGGAAATACGCCTTAAAGCGTTCGCCGGCCGAGTTGACCAGAACGAGCGGTTCAGGCCGAAGCAGCGCTCGGGCCGTGGTCTGAAGGATTTCGGGGAACGCCTTGAGCATTTTGGGACAAAGCTTCAGGGAAGCGCGCACGCAGTGCCGGCAGGTCATCAGGTCGGCTTTGGGCGCCGGTTTGATTTCAAAGGCCGGCATGGTTACCCGAGCGCCGTGAGCAGCATAAAAGGCTGCAGCCCGATCGTTGGCAGTATTGGCTTTGAAGCCCAGAATACGTTCGGGGTAAGGCGAAGCATCATCCCAGGGAGCTCGGCGGGGTTTTTCGCGTTCCGCTTCCCGAAGCGCTAGCAGGTCGTCTGCAGCGGCGCGACGCAGCTGATTGGCAACGCTTGCCGGCACAAATACATCCAGATCTTCTGGAATGAATATGTTGGCGGCCGCAAAGGGCGTATCGCCCAAACGTGAGAGCTGCGCGCGCAGATTGGCACGGTTTTTGACCAAATCCGAGGGCGTCTGCAGGTCGAGTGCAACGCTTGCAGCGGCGCATCGGACGCCGTCCGAGGCGACCAGATCCAGGCCGTCTTCGTGCGTCGTAAAGATGAGATCAATGGGGATTTTGCGTTCGGCCGTTTTGCCTTCCATCATGCGCAGAAAAGCATGATCTCGATTGCGTTTCAATACTAAGCCCGGACGCAGGCCGTCCATGCGGCGCCGTTCGAGCGTATGGAGCATCCACAGACGGGGGATGGGCTTGCCGGCCTTATTGAGGACGAGTTCCGCACGATTGACCGCAATGCCTCGAATTTCTTCATCGTCGGCCAGGTACGTGAGACCGTCGCCGTTGGCGAAGGTGACGCCTGGGAGGCTTTTGACGATGATGCGCCCGGGCAGAACCTCTTCGGCCACTGCAGCGGGTTCGCCTGCATGCTTAGGACTTTCAAGTTCGGCGAGCTCGTAAGGCTGGTCGTATTGGCGGCCGTGCACGAAATAGTCCGTCTGCCCGCGGTTGAAAACTTTCTCGGGGGCGGGCTCAAACGTGAAGACGGAGTCGCCCTGCGACGTGCGGGAGAGTTCCGGGCGGCGGGCAATGATTTCGTCGAGCTTGCGGCGGTAGAACGCCGTGACGTTTTTCACGTAAGCCGCACCTTTAAGCCGTCCTTCGATTTTGAAGGAGGAAACGCCCGCATCGATCAAAGCTTCCAGATTAGCACTCTGATCGTTGTCCTTGAGCGAGAGCACGTGCTTGGATTTGGCGAGCTCGGTGCCGGCTTCGGTATAAACATCGTAGGGCAGACGGCAGAGCTGAGAGCATTCGCCGCGGTTGGCCGACCGCCCGGTAAGCGCCTGACTCATCCAGCATTGACCCGAATAGCTCACGCAGAGAGCCCCATGCACGAAGAATTCAATGCGGGCGTGCTGAAGCTTGGCGCGGACGGCGGCAATTTCCGGGAGCGAAAGTTCGCGCGCGAGCACGAGCTGAGAGAACCCGACGGATTCAAGAAACGCTGCTTTTTCGGGCGTTCGAATGTCACACTGCGTTGAGGCATGCAGTTCAATGTCGGGAAGCGGGCCTTCGAGCAGTCCCATGTCTTGAAGAATGAGAACGTCAGCGCCGGCATCGGCGAGCTCGAAGGCTAGTTTGCGCGCAAGCGGGAGCTCCTCATTCGTAAAGAGCGTGTTGAGCGCAAGAAATACCCGAGCGTTGAAGCGGTGGGCATAAGCGGTCAGTCGGGTAATATCGTCGAGTGAATTGCCTGCCGCTGCCCGAGCGCCAAAAGCCCGCCGATATAAACCGCATCGGCGCCGTGATCGATGGCGGCTATGCCGGCATCGGCGTCGCGAGCAGGCGCAAGCAGCTCGAGCGCAGTCGGCGCCGGAGCAGTCCAGATGCCGGCGTGAAGGGTCACTTGGCCGCTCCCTGTGCGATGCGGCCCTTCACGGCACATTTCGGAATGGCCAGATACTCGGCGAGTTCTTTATCGCCTGCGCGGCGGGCAAAGGCTGCCGGCGGCTGACCGGTATCCGTACAGTAGTCACGATAGGCGCCCGCCTTCAAAAGCATCGTGACGGCAGCCCGGGAGGGTTTTCTTGCCGCCATGATCAGCGGCGTTACCCCCGACGACGTCTGGATATTCGCAGAAGCTCCCGCCTTCAGCAGCCGTTCAATGAATTCCGTGCGGCCTTCCGTAGCGGCATAGTGCAGCGGCGTCCAGTTGCCGCCGCGCTGAGGATCGGCTCCGGCAGCGATAAGCTCATCAAAGAGCTCGTCCTGCCCCTTGAAAACAGCGAGCATCAGCGGGGTTTCGCCGAACTTATTGAGGTCGTTGACATTGAGTCTGCCGCTCTTTAAAAGCGCTTCGGCGACGTCGTAGTTCTCCGCTCGAACGGCATAAGTAAAGCCCGTGTCACCGTTTTCCATGCGGAAGTTGGGTGACAGTCCCTTTTGCAGGAGCTGCTTCAATGTTCTCGTATTTGCGCTGCGGACAGCCTGACGGATGGCCTCAAGCTGAGCCGAAGTCAAAGGGTTTTCCGCTTCATTCTTGGAGGCGATATCGTCCCATCCAAGGCCGGAACTGCCGGCTGCGGATGCCGCAAGAACGGGCTCCGTAAAAAGGGAAGAAGCCGAAGAAGCCAGAAGGAGCGAGCCGCACAGAAGCGTGGCGGCGAATTGTCGAAGAGCCATAGCGCAGACGGATTCACGATAGAAAACGTCCCAAAGGATAACACTAGAACCGGATGACGCTTGGTCATCGGGATTCCAGGTTTCTGTTAAGACTGGTAGCCGCTCGCTTGAGCGGCGGTTTGGCCAAACGAAATCCTTTAATGATTTTGGCTGTCCGACATCTTCGGCGACAGCTGCGTATCTGATTCTTCGGATCGCCAGTGGTCCGCGGCATAGGCCCAGAAACTTTCCGCAGTGCGTGAAAGCAGACGGTTTTTCTTTCGCACGAGCCGGTGCCGAGCCAGCCGAACGGGCGAAACGGGGATGAAGACAAAGCCGGGTGTTTCACGAATGGTCCACGAGCCTTCAACGCAGAGCAAATTGCCCAGTCCTGCTTTCACCAGTGTGAGCGCGTTTGTCATAAGGTTGTGGTAGCCCGCAATTTTGAGTGGTTCCGGCCCGCCGTTAAACCATTGATGCAGTGTATCGATGACGATATGCCGCCGAGGCAGAATGAGCGGAAGTTTCACAAGTTCATCTTGCGTGAGCGCGGGAAGCTGGGCTTCTGGGGAATCACTGCGAACCACGACACCCCATCGGTCCGCTGAAGAGAGCGGCAAGGAATCGTATTTGGCAGTCTCGACAGGTTCAAGCAGAATGCCGACGTCCAGACGCTCTTCATCGAGACTGCTGCGAATATCGTCGCCATCGGCGGAATAAAGCTCAAATTCCGCTTTCCTGACGCCGGGTGTTGATTGCTGCCACTTCGCGAGGAGCTGTGAAAGTTCCTGCGCAGCAGAAGATTCAACGCAGCCGATCCGAACGATGCCGCCGGTGAAGCCGCCGGCTTCTTTGAGTTCGCGCTGCGTGCGCTCGGCAAGCGAAAGCATTTCTTCCGCACGGACTCGGAACAGTTCGCCTTCATCGGTGAGAACAATGCCGTGGCGAGTACGCTCGAAAAGCTTGCATCCGCAAAAGGACTCGAGGTCCTGAATCTGACGCGTGAGTGCAGGCTGCGATAGATGAATGAGTTCCGAGGCGCGCGTAATGCTGCCGGTTCGACAGACGGCTTGGAAGGCTTTGAGTTGACGCAGGTTCATCAAGGCGCTCCGAAAAGTGCTGTTTGGCGGTCAGAAAGACATCCCGAAAGAAATGGCGGCCCAGATTTCATCACAAGCTCTGGAAAAGACTCCAAATCTTCCTTGAATGCTAAGGCAAAGCGGCCAAGACAATTCTGGCAATTAACTGCCCGTTTATAGCGTCGTACTGCTGCGGCCGATGCTTGGAGGTCAGGTCATCGCATCACGAGTATTGCCATGCCGAGGCGCGTTCGCATCGTCCTCAAAGAGCGGTTCACGCTCAATTTCACTGCGGAGCAGATGAAAGAACCGCTTCCGGCAGCCCGAAAAACTTCACCGTATTGCAGCAGGTCTGCGCGAGCACTTCGTCAAACTCCAAGTGCTTTGCGAGGGCAATGGCGCGGGCGACTTCCATGCTGTGCCAGGGTTCACAGCGCTTTCCGCGATAGGGCACCGGTGCCATGTAGGGGGCATCGGTTTCGATCATGAGTCTCTCGAGCGGAAGGGCTGCGGCAATGGCGCGCAGCTCGGCATTCTTCTTGAAAGTTAGGTTCCCCGTAAAACTGACATGTCCGCCCGCGTTGACAACGCCTCGAGCGGTTTCAAGTGTTCCGCAGAAGCAGTGCATTACAAAGCCGACTTCGCCGGCATCTTCGCTTTTGAGAATGTCGAGCGCCGCGGCTTCAGCATCACGGGCATGGACGATAAGCGGTTTTTGAGCGCGGCGTGCAGCTTCAATGTGACGGCGAAAGCGATCGCGCTGCCAGTCCAAGGGTTCCTTGCACCAATAAAAATCGAGCCCGGTTTCACCGACCGCTACCATGCCGGGTTCTGAAGCACGTTCGGCGATTTCATCCGCATCGGCTTCGCGGGCATCCGGATATTCCGGATGAACTGCCCAGGCGCCGAAGAGAAAGCCGGGGAAACGATCCAGCAGTGCGCGAAGCGGTTCGATATCCCGGTCTTCGCAGCCGATCGTCACAGCCGCCGTCATGCCGGCATTTTTCATGCGGCCGATAACCGCGTCGAGATCTTGCGCAAATGCGGGATCGGTAAGGTGACAGTGCGAATCAATGAAAGGCGTCATGAGTGTTGCAAGGAAGTCAAACGACATCGTTGGCAGCCAGTTCGCGCGGATTCTCGGGAATGACCTTCAGATTGAGGAGCCCAAAGAGACCATATACGACTGAGAGCACCAAGAGGAACAGGCAGTGCGGAAGAATATCGGCAAAGAGCGCTCCGTCCTGAGCCGCGGCAACGGAGGCACGGATGGCGTGAGTTGACGGAATCAGTTCTGCAAGGGCGGCAACGGCAGGATGAAGGTTGGCCGTTGGCCATACTGCGCCGGAGATGAAGAGTGCGGGGGCTGACATGACCACGGTAACTGGCGCTGTCCAGCAGTTCGAACGGATGAGTGTAACAATCATGAAGCCGAAACCGACGACGGCTGCGGCATAGCACGCCCCGGTCAGAATAACACCCCAGGGTGTTGCCATCGCGCCGTATTGGCCAAACCAGAAGCCGAAGCCCTCCATGTAGAGGAACCAGCCAAAAGCAATTGTCCAAAGTCCAAAGGCAATGCCGAGGCCTTCGTTCCAGGGGCGGTCGACGGCATCGCACACAAATTTGCGCCGCGGATGACGCCAGAGCCAGCCGCCGAGCGACATGCCGATGCCCATGAGCATAACGGCCTGAAGGATGATCGGGCCGACAGCCGGCACGGTGTAGTTGCCGTAGCCCGAAATTTCGTTGAAGCGGTACTGGAACTGCATCTGCGGCGCAGTATTGGCCGATGCCAAGAGCGAGGCGGGCGGAATGCCCGGCGTCTGCGATGAGGCCTGATCGATTTTGAGTTCTGCGTCGGCTGCTGCGGCAGATACGGCAGCCTGAATAGCGCGAGTCTTCACGGGATATGCAGCGCTGCCCAAAATATGGAGGGTAGTGTTTTCGCCTCGGGCGAGATGCTCGGCATAGCCGTGCGGAATCGTTACCACGACGGTTTGTCCCTTGCTGCGGAAGGTCTCCATTGCCGGACCCGGGTCGCTCGATACGCTTAGGATCGCCGCGGCCGGCGCTGCGTCAATGGCTTCAATCAGTCGGCGCGACGCCGAAGATCCGTCAAGGTCCACGATCTCTACGGGTACATTTTCGATCTGCTGAGTGCTGTAGGGCCAGCCGTAGAACACGAGATAGAAGGCTACAGCGCCGCCGAAGATCGCGATGGTGTCGCGCGAAAGGAAGGCGCTTCGCACGGTCAAGGCAAAACTCTTCCAGAATCCGGTTCGCTGGCCAGAGGCCGCGGGGTGCGCCTCGAGGGACTTCTCGAGTGCCGCGGTCAGATTGGAGCTCATCTGCTCGGTTTTCTTTAAGCGCCGCATTCGGCGCGCAAAGAGCGGTCCGGCAGCCGCAAAGAGAATAATGGGGAAGGCTGCAAGGGTAAGCTGCGTCTGCGCAATGGCGCTCAAGGGGCTGCCGAGCACCCATATCTGCGCCTGTGCCTGCAGGTAATGTGTGAGCGGCAGCAGCGACCCAAAAAGCTGCGCGCCGGGCGTCATCGAGTCAAGAGGGAAGGAAAAACCGGTGAACGGAAAGGTCGGCGCGATAAGGCAGATGCCGGCAGAGAGTGCAATGACCCAGGTGGGTGCAATTGAAACAACCAGCGCGGCGAGCCCGGCCATTGCCAGTATGAGGAGCCAAGAAGCGGTGAGCCAGAAAATGATCGGCCCTTCTGCGCCCCAGCCGGCTGCGCCGGCAAAGGCCGCTACCCATACGGAGGAAGCCGTGCAAAAAACGATGACCCAGGGAAGGAGCTTCCCCGCCAATACGGCTGAGCCCGAACCCTGCGTCAGTTTCATGAATCTGCGGATGCCGCCAGCGCGCCACTCTCGCGAAAGCATTGAAATGAAGGCGAGAAGCGCTCCGAGCGCCAAGACGCCGGGAATAAAGGTGGGCAGCAGATACGCGACGAAATTGAATGCGGGATTGCCTAAAAAGTAGACGTCCGGCGTCGTGATGCGCAGATGACGGCTGTTCTCAGCGAAAGTGCCGCCCTGCGTAGTCGCGTTCACCGCCGCATGTCCGATGGCCAGCGTGGATAGCGCGGTCTTGAAGTCCACCTCCAGGAGCGTGCCTACGGCGTACCAGCTCTTATTGAGGTCGATGGAGACTGGTGCGCCCGCCCCGCGGCGGCGGTCAGTCTCGAAATCCTGAGGGATCGTCACGACGGCGAAGACTTTGGAATTCTTCAGCGCACGATCGGCCGAAAGCGAATTTTCGAATTGCTCGAGCTTGATCGACGGCAGGGCGTCAAGGGCTTGAGCAACACTGCGGGAGGCCGCCGACTGATCAAGGTCAACGAGTGCGACGGGCAGCCCTGACAGTGTTCCGGCGTTGAAGGCAAACCAGAGCACTGCGCACCAGAAGAGCGGCGCCAGGATGGCCGTAAGCCATTCCACAGGGTGTGTGAGCACCTGCTGAATTTCAAGCCGAGCGGCGGCAGCAACATGCCGGAACCAAGCAGTCATGGCAAGCGCCTTGAGGTTACTGAAGTTTGTCAAGCTGACTGCGGTCGATGATGACCGTCATGCCGGGACGAAGATCGGGGTTGGGGGCGCTCGGTCTGGCGCGCACTTCAAAGGTGCGCAGGTCGTAGCCCGAAGACTGACGCGTTGCACGCCAGGTGGCATAAGTGCCGCGCGGATTGATCCAATAGACCGAAAAATCCATGTCGGCGCCGAGCGCCGGTATGTTGGCCTTCAGAATGGTGCCGACTCGGATATTTTTCAGTTCATCCTCACGAATATTGAAGACCGCCCAGCTGTCGGCCAGATCGGTCACCAGCACGACGGGAAAGCCAGCAGGAACCACTTCTCCCGCATGCATCACAACGCGGGTGACTTCACCTGAAGCCGGGGTGCGGACTTCCGCTTCGCCGGCAAGCGACGAGGCTTCAGCAACGCCGCCGGCGGCCTGAGCGGCCAGAGCTTCCGCGGCCGTCTTTTCCTGCCGGCGGGCACCATTTTCAAGCGCCGTCACT
>ERZ779880.2241-NODE-2241-length-14144-cov-21.885797_pt1 | contig 14144 bp, 13 predicted proteins | sample MGYA00511555_ERZ779880 | MGnify/ENA primary metagenome ERZ779880 (study PRJEB29588, sample SAMEA2145815) | human gut metagenome | biome: human gut; feature: human-associated habitat; material: faeces | place: Denmark | collected 2008/2010 ...
CCCATGCCTATGGCTGGCTGCCATAAACCAAGGGGCAAATATATAGTAACAGGAGGCTCAGACTATGCGGGTTACAAAAGAGCCGGAAGTACGCAAGCAAGAGATTTTAGATACTGCCCTCAAATTGTTCGGGGAAAATGGTTATGAAAAAACCTCGATTACAGATATAGCAAAAGCAATCGGCGTGGCACAAGGTCTATGCTATCGCTACTTTCCGTCTAAAGAGGCGCTGTTTGACAGTGCGATTGAACAATATGCGGATGTCCTGGTGGAGCAATTTGCAGGCGCTGAAAAGGACGATCACAAGACCTTGCGGCAGATCATTGAAGATATGCCTGCCACTATGGAAGAACGGGACACAAAATATTATTCAGTTTTTCACGGCGCAGAAAACAAGAAATTCCACGATCAGCTTTCTCTCAAAGTGTGCGAGAAACTGGTTCCGCTTGTAGAAAAATTATTGCTACGAGCTCGGCAAAAAGGCGAAATCCAGTTTGACGATATTCAGGCCGCTGCGATGTTCTGTGTATATGGGCAGCTTGGTATCCTGCTGGCAGACGATCTGACACAAGAAGATAAGTCGAAACGGATTCGTGAATTTCTTATATTTGCACTTCATCTTTGAAACAGTCCCCCGCTTTGGGGCGGGGGATTTTCAAGAGGCAAACAATGAATAGTTTTCATTCAACAATGGAGGCAGTACAATGGATGACCCATCACGTTTTACAAGCATAAATGAATATTACACTTTCATTTATGCTATAAGCTACATGATGTTAGTAGAGCTTGGTATATGGATCTACAATTTCAAAGGTTGGCTAAAAAGGCCGGACAAGAAAAACAATGATTATGGAACAATTCTGATTGTAATGCTGGGGTGTTGGGGGAGTTTTTATTTCAGCACCTATTTCAGAAGCCAACAGTTTATACAGATAGCCGGAGAAATACTTTTGCCCCATATTTTTTACTATGTGGGTATAGCTTTTATTCTTGTAGGTACAACTCTGCGCGCTATTGCTGTCTGGAGCCTAAGACATTCTTTCACACTTTCTGTCAAAACGGGCGGCAATCAACAGTTAGTCACAACCGGCGTTTACCGATATATTAGAAATCCTGCTTATGCCGGAACAATGTTAAGTATGCTCGGAAATGCTTTTTGCTTTCGCTCTGTTTTTTCTCCGCTATTGGTCTTACTCGTTTTGGCAATCTGTTATGGAATAAGAATTAAAGTGGAAGAAAAAGCATTATATGAACGCTTTGGAGAAGAATTTAAGAATTATTGTTTCCGTTCATGGAGATTGTTCCCACTAATATGGTAATTGGCTACCGCTTTGGTAGCCCTACATTATAGCTTATCTATGAATGTTATTCATTCAATAAAGAAAGGAAGTTTTTATCATGCCAACAAAAATTGATTTTATAGGCGGGAATACGAAGCGTTGCCTTATGGCGATGGCGCTTCCGATGATTGCCGCCATGTTCCTCAATATGATGTATAACCTTGTAGACAGCCTGTGGATCGGAAATTTGCTCGGAGAAACGGCTTATGCCGCCTTGACAAACTCCACTCCTATCATTCTGATCTTAACCTCTGTTGCGATGGGGGCGACTAATGGTGTATCAATTTTGATCTCTCAGGCGATTGGCGCAAAGGACAAGAAAAAAACAGAAAGTTTGATTTCCACATCGTTCTGTGTGGCGGTAGTTTTCTCCCTCCTTGTAACCGTTCTGCTTGAGGCTTTTCTTCCGGGAATTTTGAAAGCTCTGAACACTCCGGCTGAAACTTATGATATGGCATATAGCTATCTGGCAATCTATATCCTTGGATATTTGGCGGTCTATCTCTATCTTTATTTCACCGCCGTTTTGCGGAGCTTTGGCAATTCTATGTTTCAAGCAGTAGCCATGCTGGTGTCAACAATTTTGAACGCAATCCTCGATCCTATTTTTATTCACTTCATCGGATTTCACGGTGCGGCGATTGCCACCCTGCTTTCTCAGGTGATCTGTCTGCTGTTTATGCTGATCTATCTGAAAAAGAAAAAGCTGTTCTCGTTCAAAATCTCTGCATTTGATAAGAGCGAAGTGTTGCCACTGATTCAGAAGGCAATTCCCTCGGTTATTCAGCAGAGTATTCCGGCCATCAGCACGACTTTCCTTACCGCACTTGTTAGTACATATAGCGTCACTGCAATAGCAGCTTATGGGGTAACAGGAAAACTGGAAACCATCCTGTTTTATCCGGCGATGGCATTAAACATGGTCTTAACTACCATTATCGGACAATGTGTCGGCGGCGCACGTTATGACCGGGCCAAAGATTATTTGAAGTGTGCTTTGGGGTATGGCTGTGGTTTGCTTGTAATTCTTTCTGTTTTGGTGGTCGGGTTTTCAAAACAGCTTTCCGGTCTATTCGTCAAGAGCGATGCTGTGGCGGCCATTGTCGGAACTTATTTTCTGATTGTCAGTATCGGGTACATTCTGAATACGGTTACAAACTGCTTTCTTGGTGCCCTTAACGGTATGGGAAAGCCTTCAAAAAGTATGTTCCTGATGATCTTTTATTACATTGTGGTTCGGATGCCTCTTGCCTACCTGCTTTCCTATCTTGACTTTGGCCTGAATGGAATTTGGGTTGCAGTTTTGGTTAGCCATGTGGTGGCCAGTGTCGCCGCTGGCATCTCTGGAACTATTACTTTCAAAAAGCGGACAAGTACAACCTGAGTCAATTTAATTAGGCAAGTGTAACTGTCCGGCGGCGGTAAATAAAAAAACCGCCATTGGGACAGTTGGTTTTGTGCGCTCAAAATTCATTTCAACGGCGGTTCATAACGAACCGCCGTTTCTTTCATAGCGGCGGTGTCCAGGAGGTATTGCCGTGTTGTTTTCCCTTTGCCGTCCCCCTAACCTGTCAAAAAAAGCCTGACCGTCAACCGGCCTCCATCTGCTTATGAACAAGCACTATCGTGGCTGGTTCATAAGACCTATAAGACGCATATAAAAAGCGCCAGCCACCGTACATCGGAAGCTGGCGCTTTTCCTTGTCGTTTTTTCGGGAATTTCCCCGAACGGTGTCGCCCGCCGCCTTCGTTTCGGTTCACCTGTCAACCAGTGAATTGAAACGGAGGTACATTATGCAGAAGATCAATCTTCGGGACCTGTATCCCGATACATATAAAACCGACGTCTTTGTTGACGTGGCTGAGGAAGTCCTGGCCGTGATCCGGGGGCACCAGCAGGACGATGCCGCCTATGAGCGCCGGAAGTTCCGGCACAAGGCCCATTACTCTCTGAACCGGGAGGATGGCATTGAAAACGATGTTCTCAACCGGCCGCTCACCCCAGAGGAAGTCCTGGAGCAGAAGCAGCTGCGGGAGGAAGTGTATGCCGCGCTGATGCAGCTGCCTGCCATCCAGGCTCGGCGCATCTACGCCCGGTTCTACCTGGGTATGACGGTGGCCGAGATCGCCCGGATCGAGGGCATCGACCGCCGCCGTGTATGGGCGAGCATTCGGCGCGGGCTGAATAAGCTGGAGCATCTGCTGGACACGGCCCGATAACCTGACAGCCGCACAGCGGCAAAAAGAGAGCCGGTGGGGGATTTTTATTCCTCCACCGGCTTATTTATCCTCTGTATTTTTATCTTGGTCACATTCGTCTGTCTGCGCCATCTCTTTTAGTTCATCAGCCAGCACGCGGGCCGAGTTTAATAGCACCTTTCTGGCCGCCGGAGGGCACGAAAGGTAAAGCTGCCGCATATCGTTGGCGGATTGTTCATCTTCGGGCAGATCAAGATTCATCAGGGAATCCAAGGACAAATTCAAAACTTTGCACAGCTCGCGCAAAACCTCAAAAGAAGGGTTCTTTTTGCCCCTCTCACAGCTTTGAACGTGCTTCAGCGAAACATGACTCAAATCAGCGAGTTCCTGTTGCGTCAGTTTTTTCTCCTTACGGGCTTTTTGAATTCGCCGTCCCAGCTCTTTTAACATCTCCATAGGTACTATCGTCTCCTTAATAATATTTTATCGTTCCTATTCTCTGTCGAGAAGAACCTTATAGGAGGCTCTTTTAGGTGCGATAGTACCTATTTTATTTTGTTTACCAGATGTTTGCGCTGTGTGCAGCCCTGCCCAAACGGCAAGGCTAAAAATTTTTTCAAAAAATTTGCATAACAGGCAGGACAAATCGCCTGTTTTTGTCATGGTTATCAAGAAGGGGATTTTTCCTTCGCTGATCTTTGACAACTGAATACACGGCAGAACAGGTACATAACCCGCGTATGAGCGAGTGCAGGACGCCGCGAAGATGGAGCAGCCAGGAGGTGATGGACAAGCTGTTTCGGAGCGATCAACGGCCCTGTGCCCCGGATGGTGGCAGATTCGGCGCGATGAGGACGCGGGGGCTTAAAGATACTTCCTCACGGCCCGCCAAAGACTTGGGGGGAACCCTGCGGCGCACGTTATGAACGACGCTGCGGAGTTATGACAGCCGCGCCAGCGGAGACCTGTTCTGTCCCCAGCGTCAGGGATGCGTGGCAAATGTGGCGTGATAATCAAATTGATTTCGTGGCGATTCCCTATCGGCGCATGAGCGCCGATAGGGGTTGCCTTTCAAAGTTAGATACCATGCGCTGGCAGTTTCGGCTGCCAGCGTATTCATGTAACTTTGAACACGACCACAAAGAAAGGAGTATCCCTATGAGCCAGTTGATGCAAGCCTGTTCACCAACCACAACCGATGAATTGGTTGACATCCGTGAGGTTGCGGTAGATAAAGCACTGCCCAAAGAGGAACGGATTGCAGCATTTCTCCACCAAATCAAAAATCCATATCGTTTCCGCTGCGGCGATTTTGTGGTAAACGCTGCTTTTGCCAACAACGGAGTCACATTGGAGGAATGCCTGCAAGGGATTTTAAGGTGATCGACATCCTCGCTTTTTTCCAAATGCCATGTTACGATGGCCTTGGAAAAGGATGAAAACTGAAAACCTCAAAATCCACTCTTTTCTTGCGGGAACTTCCGGGAGGAAAGGAGTGCTTTTTCATGCCAAAATACCAGGCAACCTCTTACATTCGTCTGTCTTACACAGATGACCGCTCCAGCGAGAGCGACAGCGTTACCAATCAGCGAAAGCTGATTGAGAATTTTATTGAGCGAAACCCGGACATTGAAATCATATCCGAAAAAATCGACGATGGTTACAGCGGTATCATTTTTGACCGTCCGGCGTTTAAGGAAATGATGCAGGATATTACTGATGGCAAGATTAACTGCGTCATAGTCAAAGACCTTTCCCGCCTGGGGCGAGAATACATCGAAACCGGGCGCTACCTGCGGCGGGTGTTTCCCGCTTATGGGGTCCGCTTTATTGCAATTACAGACAATATCGACACCGCCCATGAGAACAGCGGGGACGATCTGACTGTATCTGTCAAGAACATTATGAACGAAGCCTACTGCCGGGACATTTCCATCAAAACCCGAACCTCTTTGGATATAAAGCGGCGGAACGGAGATTTTGTTGGAGCCTTCCCCGTTTACGGCTATATGAAGTCGGAGGAAAACAAAAACCTGCTTGTACCAGACCCTTATGCGGCCCGTGTTGTCCAGGACATTTTTCGTATGCGCCTGGATGGGACAAGCGCACTGCGGATCGCCACTATCTTAAATGATATGGGCATCCTGTCGCCACTGGCCTATAAGAAAAACAACGGTTTCCCTTATGCTAAACATGGGTACACGGACAAAGAGGATTGTAAATGGTCTGCTACAACAGTTATCCGCATTTTGCAGGACGAAACCTATACCGGCACGCTGGTACAGGGAAAACAGGGTACGCCGCACTATAAAATCAAACAGATGGAGCAGCGGCCATCCTCTGAATGGATTCGCGTTTCCGATGCTCATGAGCCACTGATCCCCAAGCAGGATTTTGAACTGGTTCAGCGTATCCGCAGGCTGGATACCCGCACGTCACCAAAGAAAGATACGGTATATTTGTTCTCCGGCATCTTGATCTGCGGCTGCTGCGGGGCGCGCATGACGCGGAAAACGAACCGGGTCAAGGGCAAGGAATACCACTATTATTACTGCCCCACCGGGAAAAAGCATGGCTGTACCAATCCTGTGATGCTCAAGGAGAATGATCTGGTGGAGTGTGTCAAGGACAGCCTGAAGGGGTACATAGACAATGTGACCTGCCTGCAAGCCATTCTGGACGGTATTGATCAGAACAGCATCAACCAGGCGCTGGCGAATGAATACGCTTCCCACATTGCAGCCAATGAGCGGCAGTTGGCGCAGGCGTTGGAGTTTAAGGCCCGCCTTTACGAAAACCTTGTTACCGGCACGATCAACAAAGAAGAATATACCGACTACAAAGCCAAATACACAAGGGTTGCGGAAAATGCGAAAGAAGCAATCCGCACTCTGAAAGATAAGCTGTCCGATGTGTTGGAAAACCGAAGTGAGCGAAACCGTTGGATTTCTCATTTCACGCAGTTTTCCACGATGGAGACCCTGGACCGCAAAGCTGTGGTCCACATGATACAGAGTATCAAGGTGATTGGAAAACAGGAGCTGGAGATCACCTTCACATATCAGGATGAATACCAGAAAGCAATTCAGCTGATTCAGCTGGCAGAGCAGACAAGCCAAAGAAAGGTGGGTTGATTTGTGGCAAGAAAAAGCAGAAAAGGAACTGCGGTGCTTCCTGCACCAGAGATAGATACAACTTGCCGCGCCGGAGTTTATGTGCGGCTTTCCGTTGAGGATAAGCATACCCGAACCGCCTCTATTGAAACCCAGCAGCTGATTATCGCCCGGTATCTGGAGCAGAACCCGGAAATCATCGTGATTCAAACCTACATTGACAACGGTGCAACGGGCACGAATTTTCACCGGCCCGGCTTCCAGCAGATGCTCTCCGATATTGAAGCGGGCCTTATCAACTGTGTCATTGTCAAAGATCTTTCCCGCCTGGGGCGGAATGTCATCGACACTGGCTACTATATCGAGCGGTATTTTCCCACACAGGGGGTCCGATTTATCGCTGTGAACGACCGCTATGATTCTTCTTCCCCGGATAATGCCCACGATGGTATCATCATTCCGCTGCGGAACATGATTAACGAAGCCTACGCGCTGGATATAGCGAAAAAGATCAAAGCGCAGCAGCGGCAGGCTATGAAAGATGGCAAATACGTTGGCGGGCGTACACCCTATGGATATTTGAAAGCCCCCGATGATTGCCACCAGCTGATCGTTGACCCGGTGGCGGCTGAGGTGGTCAAAACTATGTTTCAATGGGCCGCAGAAGGCGATGGTCTGAACACCATTGCAGTTCGATTAAACGAGGCCGGTGTCCTCTCCCCAAGTCACTATAAGAAAAGGCTGGGCGAGATTACCCATGAGAATTTGATCGGAAATGGAAATTGGCAGACGCGCACGGTTGCCAAAATTCTCCGGGCAGGCGTTTATGCCGGCGATCTTGTGCAGGGCGTTTCCAAGGTCATCGACCACAAACAGGTCAGGGCCAGCGCCGATGAATGGACGGTTGTTCGTGATACCCATGAGGCCATTGTGAGCAGAGAGCTGTTCGATGCTGTACAAAAAGCCTTAGACCATGCTGCACAACAGGCCAAGGACAGGGAAATGCATTCCTGGTCCCCCAATCTTCTGAGAGGGAAAATCTTTTGCGCCCACTGCGGGCACAGCCTTCACCGGCAAAAATGCGTCCGCAAAAAGACCCCGGATGTATATGTCTACCACTGCATCAGCAACAACCGCATCAAGAAAGGCGCTTGCCCTGGCACGTTTATCTTTGAAAAAGAGCTGTTGGATGCCCTGGCCGATATGATACAGGAGCAGCTTGATACCACGCTGGGGCAATACTCAATCGGCCTGGAAAGCCTCTCCAAAGAAGCCGAGGAGCAGAAAAGCATTCAGGCTAAAATTACCAGCCGGAAACAGGAAATCCAACAGCTACGTACCTTCCAGCGCGGATTGTATGAGGGTCTGATCCAGAACCATCTGTCACAAGACGAGTATTTTGCTTTCAAAGAGAAGTACGAAGCCAAAATCGAGGCAATCAGCAAGGAAATTGAGCAGCTGAAAGCGGGGCTTACGATTATCGCCAGGCAGCTGGAACAGTATAAAATGCTATCCCAGGATGCACAGCATATCAAGGAAGATCGCCAGCTGACAGCAGCCCTGATTGACCGGCTGATTGAACGTGTGGAGGTTTCCAAGGAGAAACAGATTACAGTTCATTTCCGTTTTCAAAGTGAATTTGAGCATGGTGAGGAGGTGCTGAACCAATGCAAAAATATGTAATTGCCCTATATATCCGCCTTTCCTTGGAGGATTACAAATACGACAGCATGAGCATTGAGAACCAGCACCTTGTGCTGAACGAGTTCGTTTCTTCCATGCCGGAATCCACTGACGCAGAGGTTCTGGAATTTATCGACAACGGGTATAGCGGAACAAACTTTGAGCGTCCCAAAGTCCAGGAACTAATTGAATTGGTGCGGGCCAATAAGATTGACTGCATCATTGTAAAAGATTTTTCCCGGTTTGGGCGAAACAGCATCGAAACCGGCTACTTCATCGAGCGTGTATTCCCATTGTTTCACACCCGGTTTATCTCCATCAATGACGATTTTGACAGCAATCAGCACAAAGGTGATACCGGCGGGATGGATGTGGCATTCAAGTATCTGATCAGCGAGTATTACAGCCGTGATATGTCCATGAAAACCAAAAGTGCCAAGTACGCCAAAATGCAGCGGGGAGAATATCAGAGTAAAATTTGTCCTTATGGGTATCGCAAAAGCGCCGATGGCAGAATGGAGCCAAACCCGGAAACCGCTGTTGTGGTGCAGCTCATTTTCCAGCTTGCGGCAACCGGCATTGGGGCGGCAGCCATTACCAGGGAATTATTTAAGCGGGGCATCCCAACCCCAGGAGAATATAAAGCCGCTCATGGACAGCAGTACCACGATGTCTCACGCTCCCGTGGCCGCTGGAGCGGTTCTACGGTTCTCCGTATCCTGGGGGACGAACGCTATATTGGTTCCTACGTCATTGGACGGCGGGCAGTCATTGAAGTGGGCGGTACACGGAGCCGCAGGAAGGACCGTGACAAGTGGTTCATTATTTCCGACCATCATCCGGCAATCATTGAGAAGGAGCTGTTTGAGAAGGTGCAGGCTGTGCAGCGCCGGTTTTCCTTACCGGCCCGGAAAACCAGAAAGTACCCACTGAAAGGCAAGGTCTACTGTGGATGCTGTGACCATGCACTTTCCCGCATTGCTCAAAAGAAACCGTTTTATATGTGCCGCCATTCGACTGCCGATGCAAACAGCCGCTGCCATGCTATACGAGCGGACGCTGCCGGGCTGGAAGAAGCGGTGCTTATCACATTGAAAAAGCAGCTGGAAATCCTGCTGCCTGTACATGAGGGCAGCACCCTTCACCTGGATGCCGCTGCCGCCAAATGCTCCGAGTATGAGAAACAGTTGGAAGATTTGAAAGGCCAGAAGCAAGCTCTCTTTGAACGGTATCTTCTGGGGCAGACCGAGCTGGACACTTATAAATCGCAGAAAGCAGTTTATGACGCAGAAATTCTGAAAGTCAAAAACGCCTATGCTGCTGTCACCGCTCAGGCAAAGCTGAAGCGGGAAGAACAGGCCCGCCAAAGCAGCCGACAGGAGATTACTCACTCGATTGCGGAAGCAGATGTGCTAACCTCCGAGCTGACCGATCTGCTGATTGAAAAGGTGTGTGTCTTTCCCGACAACCGCATTGAGATTGTTTACAAGGTCCATGACCTCTTTGAATAACTGATGACACAAAAAACAGAAAACCCAGGTTATCAAATCCATCTTGGTAGCTTGGGTTTTCTGCTTTTCAGAATTATATTTTTTTGTCGTGTGCTTGACATACGGGTGGCGTAGGTCATGGAAACGGATGCGGGGCAGCCCAGCTCGTTTCAGCACCCGCTGGAGCATGTGCAGGACGCTGTCCGGTGACATGGGGCCTCCTGTTGGTGACGGGAATACCCATTCGCTGTTACCCACCTTGCATTTCTGTATTTTCAGAACGCTTATCGCGTCTGCCGACAACGGCAGTGTGCGGTAGGCGTTTTTCGTTTTCAGCGGCATCTCAATGATCTTGCCGTTGATGCGCCCGATCTGCCGTTGAACCCGGAGGTCTCCTTTTTCCAAATCAATGTCCGACCATTTTAATCCGAGCAACTCGCCCCGCCGCAGGCCGGTGGTCAGGTCGATATAGTACAGGGCGAACACGCCGCTGTCTTTTGCCTCGCGGAGGAAGGACGTCAGCTGCTCAACAGGAAGCGTCTGCATTTCCTTGCGCTCCGTCTTCGGCAGTGCGCAGCCATCTGCCGGATTGCGGGCGATCAGCCGCTGCTCGACTGCCAGCTTCAGGGCAGAGGAAATGATTTGATGGATGTTGCGCACTGTTTTGGCGCTCAGTCCTCTGGGCTGTTTCTGTGATTCGATTCGCTCTACCCGCCCTTCCGCCAACAATTTCTTGTAGAACTGTTGCAGATGCAGCGTCGTCAGATCATTCAGCGAGATCTTGCCGAGCTGCGGCTTGATGTGGTTTTCGATGTAGCCATGATAGGTCAGGTAGGTGGATGGACGCATTTTGATTTTGGCATAGTTCTCGTACCACACTTCTAACCAGTTACCCACGGTGTAGGTCTTGGCCCGCCCGTAGTCGATACCCACATTTTCCTCGATGGCTCTTTTGAGTTTCTCCTTGACCTCGGCCTGCGTCTTGCCAAGAACGTTCTTGATGATGGCCTTGCCAGTTTCCGGATCGTGACCGACTGTGTACCGACCCTCCCAGCGTCCGTCCTTTCGCTTGCGGATATTTCCCTCGCCGTTTGCTCGTCGCTTTGGCATGATATCAGCCCCTTTCGCAACGAACAATACCGTAGCCAAGAGGACAAAGCTACCAAAAAGCGGAATCGTTATCAAAAAGTTATCAATTGTCCCTCGGAGCCACACCGCCTTATCTTTGACTATTGCGGCGCAATTTTTGCGCTGCCGGGGAACGCTCTTCTTTGGTTACAGCGGTGCGTTTTTTGGACGGTCAAGAAGTCCTTTTCATTGACTACAGTGGCGCAAAACATGCTTGCCCTGCACTGCCGATCTTGAGAGACGTGATTACCTCGATTTCCTTCCGAAACGGCCACAAGGCACCACCAAAATCCTTGGGACACCTGCGTTTGCGGGAACTAAGACGCCAGCCGTTCTGAAATTTTCTTCAAAAGGCGCCACAACCGACTGCGCTGAAACCCCCGTCAACTGCCCGCACTGCGGGCAGAAGTGACTGGGCGGAGCGTCGGTTCCGACGCCGGCCCTTTATCCTGCTATAAATAAGATGTGTAGAATCTCTCGATAATTATCCGTTTTCCTTGCGCATTTACCGTATGCTATCCTCGTCCAACGGTGACGATGATATAATTTCCTCATGCAGACAGAGGTTCCCTGCTTTATCCCTGCGGCACTGTCCGCTTTACAGCAGTATGGGACCTCTCCCTTATGGGATTTCATGAATGAGCCGGATGCGGGAGTGATCTTTCCGCAGATTTCTATGCAGGATATGACTCATAAGGACATGAGGAACTGTCTGTACATCAATAGGAAAGGCAGGTGCCAACACTATGTTCATTGTCGGGATCGACATTGCCAAACGGAGTCACGAAGCCATCATCATCGCTGAGGATGGCCAGGTTGTCCGCAAGGCATTCAGCTTCCGGAATAACTGTACCGGCTACAATCTGTTACTGGAACAGGTACGGAGACTGACCCTTGTAAAGAGCCAGATCGTATTCGCCATGGAATCCACCGCCCACTATTGGCTGGCACTCTACGCCAGACTTTTGAAAGACGGATACGCAGTCATGGTTCTGAATCCTATCCAATCCCATTCCCTGCGGGAGCTTTACATCCGCAAGGCCAAAACCGACGCCAGAGACTCACTCATCATTGCGGACCTTGTCCGCTTTGGCCGCTGCAAAGCCAGCAACGTGCCTCAGGACAAAATCCTGGCTCTGCGAGAGCTGTGCCGCAGTCGCGCCTATCTGGTAGACATGGCCGCTGATCTGAAGCGGAAGCTGATTGCCTTATTGGACAGAATATTTCCGGAGTACGAATCCCTGTTTGATTCTGTTTTCAGCAAGGCTTCTATTGCCGTACTAAGCAAATACTCTACACCCCAAAAAGTGAAAAATGCAAATCTCAGGAAACTGACGGATATCCTTATGGAAAGCAGCAACGGACATTTTGGCGAGTGGAAGGCCCATCAACTGAAAGAGGCCGCCTGCAGCAGCTTTGGGATCGATGACAGCGGCGGCGTGTATTCCACGTTGCTTGGGATGTTCCTTGAGCAGATCCTGTCTTTAACTGCACAGGCAGATTCTCTGGAAAAACAGATATCCGTATTCTTCCAAGAGTTTAATAACCCTTTAACCTCTATACCGGGAGTTGGGACTGTTCTCGCCGCAACAATTTTAAGCGAGATCGGTGACATTACTCGCTTTTCTTCTGCCGATAAACTGTTGGCTTACGCAGGACTTGATCCATCCGTGAAGCAGTCCGGCGAATTTAAGAGCAACCAGAATCGTATGTCCAAGCGGGGATCTCCTTATTTACGTCGTGCCATTTGGTTGGCGTCCACGGTAGCAGTGCATCGTGATCCGATGTTTCAAACCTATTACGAAAAGAAAATATCCGAAGGTCTGCATTACATGAATGTGATTGGTCATGTCAGCAGAAAGATGACCGCTGTGATCTTCGCTGTCCTCCGGGATGGACAACCGTACCAACCCATTTTGCAATCCGCCGGTTGACCGAGCTGCATCATTTTCATCCGGCCCGCAAAGGGTCTGGTTCTTTGCGCCCTTTTCCGATATACCCCTTATACACGCAAGCAGAAATTTTATCCCTTGACAAACCCATAGCCGACTGCTTTCTTTTTCGTCCTCGAAAAAGGCTCGAAAAGCGCAGGAAACGCAGTCATACCAACGTTTCCAGCACATTGTCCACACGGTCTTCAACACCTCCGGCACAAACGCCCCACGTTCGCTTTCACAGACGAAAGCGGGTACGCACTCGGCTTTGCCAACAGGATCGCACACAGCGGCTTACACGCCGAAACAGGGGGCGTTTCGGACGGGGGTGGTATCACTACTCTCAGAGCGTTCCGCACGTTCACCAACATCCCCGGGCCGGGTATCAGAACGGCAAGTTTTGCCGCTTTTGGGTCTTGGTCGGAGACGCTCCTGAAGAACGCAGAAAGCCTTCGGAGCAGCGATGCGCTTATGCGCGTCGCTGTTCCGAAGGCGTCGCGGCCCCGCCGGGCTGCGTGATCTGTTTGCAACTTGGTGATGTTGCTGTTTTTTCACTCTGTGCGCAGTACTTTCTGAACGTGCGAGGTGGGGGTGGTATCACTACCCTCGGAGCGTTCCACACGTTTCGGAAACCCTGCGTGGCCAGGGGGTAGAACGGCAAACTTTGCCGCTTTTGGGCCTTGGTCGGGGGTGCTCTCGAAGAACACAGAAAGCCTTCGGAACAGCGATGCGCTTATGCGTGTCGCTGTCCCGAAGGCGTCGCGGCCCCGCTGGGCTGCGTGATCTTTTTTCGTTTCTGTCGAAATTACGGTTTTCACACCCTGCGCTCAAGGCTTTCTGTGTGTGCGAGGGGGGTGGTATCACTACCCTCGGCGTGCTTTGCGTGCTGCCGAAACGCCGGACGGCCGCTTGTCAAAATGGTTTATTTGCCGTTTTCCGGGGTCGCTGAGCACCATTCCCTGCGCGGTCACTTTTTCTGCTAATATGCAGATATCCCTGTCGGTAATTTCAGTAGCAAACGCTTTTGCGTTATGGTATGATAAGCCCCACAAATCCGGACTTTTCGGAGATGAGGGGGAGCCAGAATGACAGAAAAGGAAAAAATGCTGAGCAAATGCTTCATGACGCGAATGATGCTAAAGAGCTATCAGATGATCGAGCCCGGGCAAAGGATCTTTGTTATGACTACAGCCAGCTTCGCTCATCTAAAGAGCTTTTTGCATTGTGATGAGATTTGTCAAGGGTAAATTACACCAG
>ERZ779880.2251-NODE-2251-length-14078-cov-8.883691_pt1 | contig 14078 bp, 10 predicted proteins | sample MGYA00511555_ERZ779880 | MGnify/ENA primary metagenome ERZ779880 (study PRJEB29588, sample SAMEA2145815) | human gut metagenome | biome: human gut; feature: human-associated habitat; material: faeces | place: Denmark | collected 2008/2010 ...
AATTATCAAAGGGCTGGTCTGCTTACATTTTTCCGAAAAACAATTTACGCTATCAGTCGTGCACGAACTATTGCCCATTTCCCTACCTTTATGCTATACTTATTAAAAAAAGAACGAGGCGATACGATGTCAGAACCCAATATACAGATCAGAGAGGCGGTAGACTGTATGCAGCATTGGAGAAAGAACTGCGGGAAATGGGTATCCAAAATATGGAAGCCTGTATCGGCGTGCCGGAGGTCGAGGATGAATATTTGACATGCGACAGCGTACATTTTCATGAACATCTGGGATTTCGTATGGTGGGTGAATTTTACAAATGTGGATTTAAGTTTGGACGCTGGTACAATATGGCTTGGATGGAAAAGCACATCGGCGAGCATGGGGCGCAGCCGAAAGTGACATGGAAAGGAGAAATGTAAATGTTTGGAAGAAAGAGAATCGCGGAATTGGAACAGCTGCTGACTTCCGTACAAATGAACAGTTCCAACAATTATAAAGATGCGGCAAAGGCAGATTACGAGACGTTTTGGAAACGCATGGCAGAACTGAAAGAGAGTGGTAAGATCAATGAAAAAACATACCGTTATTACGAACACGAAGGAAATAAATGGCAGGCTAAGATGAAAAATTACAATCACCAGAACAATGTGACGGGGTTTTGAAAAGGGCTGCCTATGGATGGATGCTGTGAAAACGTTATCGTAGTATATTTAGCAGCTGCCTATTGACAGAATCGAAGAAAGATGATAAGATAAGCGCAAATAAGTAAGAGATGCGACGAGGCATGAAAGGAAAATTCCTTTTGTGCCTCGTTGCGTTGTATATAGAAAGGAGACTGGCATGAAAGATTTTTTGTTTCGAAGCCCGACCAAAGTCAAATTTGGGACAGGCACATCATTTCAATTGTATGAAATATTTGAGGAAATGGGCGTAAAAAAGCCATTTGTCGTTACCGGAAAGCATGTTGGCAAGACCGACGAATTTGCCAAGATCATCGCATCATTGGAAGAAAAAGGGTATTCCGTGCAGCTTTTCACAGACACACAGCCGGATCCTCCGATTGATGTCTGTGATGCGGCGGCACAAGTGCTGAAGGACAGCGGCTGTGATGTGTGCGTCGCGGTCGGCGGCAGCGTGATTGACACCGCCAAAGCCATGTGCATGCTTGTTACCAATGAAGGCTCCGTCAAAGAATACCTCTTTGGTGGAAGCAAAACGGTTGAAAATCCATCTCTTCCGTTGATCGCTGTGCCGACGACAGCCGGTTCCGGCAGTGAAGTTTCAGCGGCAAGTGTCATAACGGATGAAGAAAACGACATTAAATTGTCCGTTTCACATGAGTATTTGATGCCAAAATTTGCCATTATTGATCCGCTGCAACAATTGCATATGCCGGCGTTTATTACGGCAACGACGGGAATGGATGCATTGACGCATGCGATTGAGTCCTATGTCTCATTGAATGCGAATCCGTTCAGCGATGCGTACGGCGAAATGGCGATCCGCCTGATCGGAGAAAATATCCGAACGGCGGTACACGATCCGATGAATCTGGAGGCGCGCGAAAAAATGGCAGTGGCAAGTACACTTGCCGGAACCGCCTTTGTCAACGGCGGTCTGGGCGCGGTGCATGGGATCTCGCAGGCAATGGGAGGTGTGGCGCATGTCGCACACGGAACTGCCAATTCCATGATGCTTCCGTATGTAATCGAGAAAAATATTCCGGGGAATCTGGAAAAGTTTGGAAAGATTGCGGAACTGCTTGGGGAAAATGTCTCGGGGCTTAGTAAGTGGGAAGCGGCACATTGTGCCATTACCGCTGTACAAAAATTGGCAGCCGATCTGCGGATTCCCAAGAAATTGACGGAGGTTGGCGTGACGAAAGAAATGTTCCCGGCGATCATCAAGGGAACGATGGAGTACCGCCTTCTTGCAGTCAATCCGGTGAAGATCATGGAGCAGGATGTCGAGAAAATATTGGAAAAAGCATATGAATAGTCAGTTACACTAGAATGGAGGTTTTATTATGATTAAATTTGAAGATTACAAACAGTATTTGAGTCCCGTTTTTTATAAGCAGACGAATTTGGTGGCAAAAAGTGCCTCCGGGTGCTATCTCACCGATGTTAAGGGCGACCGCTACCTCGACTTTGTACAGGGAATTGCCGTCAATGCATTGGGGCACAACTACCCGACCGTCGTGAAGGCCATTCAGGAGCAGGCGGGAAATCTTGTCAATGCGTCGTTTAACCTCGTAAACTACGAGTCTACATTGACACTCGCAAAGCGGCTTTCCGAAAAAGCACCGGGCAAATTGAGTTCCATCTTTTTCAGTAATGGCGGCGCGGAAGCTACAGACAGCGCCCTCAAACTGGCAATGTCTTACAGCGCGAGAAGTGCGGTGATCGCTTTCATGGGTTCCTTCCATGGACGAACAGTCGGCGCAACCGCAATCACCGGATCCAATTCCAAATACCGCAGGCATTACAATCCGCTCATGGGAAATGTGTATTTTGCCCCGTATCCGGGAAAGGATCTGTGCCCGCCGGGACTTGGCGAAGAGGAACGAACAGACTACGCACTGTTTGAATTGAAAAAATTGTTACGTTACATCGTAGATCCGGAAGACGTGGCGTGCATCTATATGGAACCGGTTATGGGCGAGGGCGGCTACGTCGTTCCGAGCAAAAAATTTGTGCAGGAAGTCCGCAAAATATGTGACGAACATGGTATTCTCCTGATCTTCGACGAAATTCAGTGTGGCTATGGAAGAACCGGAAAAATGTGGGCGAGCGAGCATTTTGATGTTGTGCCGGACATTATGACGGTCGGAAAAGCCATCGCCGGCGGTCTGCCGATGAGTGCGGTTGTCTCGACACCGGAGATCATGGACAAATGGCCGATCGGAACCCACGGAACGACCTTTGGCGGAAATCCATGTGCTGCTGCCGCCGGCAATGCAGTGATGGATGCTTTCGAGGACGGCAGTCTCTTGAAAAATGTAAACGAGATGGGTGCTTATCTGAAAGAGAAACTTTGTGAAATGCAGAGCCGCCACAACTGTATCTCGGATGTCCGTGGTCTTGGGTTGATGGTTGCGATTGAATTCTCGCATGAGGACGGAAGCCCGGCGCCGGATCTTTGGACCGCCGTCAAGGCAGGCTGTCTGAAACGCCACATGCTCACTCTGAACTGCGGAGTTTACGGAAACGGAATGCGGTTTGCCACGCCGCTCAATGTCAAGAAAGAGGAAATTGACGAAGGATTACAAATTTTGGAAAAAGCAATCTGCGAAGTGGAAGCAGGCTGAGAGGATAAGGTAGGAAATGGGGATTGGGGGAGTTTGGGAAAAGTGGGGAGTTAGGGGAGCCTGGGACCGAGTCCGGCGCGGAGCGTCGGACTCGGTTTTTGCGTGGTGAGGAGGGAGCGGTTATGCGAGATATGCGTGGTGAGAAGGTGGGTCATGCCGGAAAGGGAATTTGCGGGAAAGGCATGAGCGGGAAGGCGAGATGAGTCATGCCAGAGGGGGATTTTGGGGGAAAGGCATGACCGGGAAGGCGAGATGAGTCATGCCAGAGGGGGATTTGTGGGAGTAGGCATGACCGGGAAGGCGAGATGAGTCATGCCGGAAAGGGAATTTGCGGAGTAGGCATGAGCGGGAAGGCGAGATGTGTCATGCCAGAGGGGGATTTGTGGGAGTAGGCATGACCGGAGAATCGTTAGTACCCGCCCAAAAAGAAAAAGCAAGTTTGTGACGTGTGCGGAGCGCCCACCAAGCAAACGTCAGAGAGCAAAAGTACCCGCCCAAAAGAAAAAGTAAGTTTGTGACGTGTGCGGAGCGCCCACCAAGCAAACGTCAGAGAACAAAAGTACCCGCCCAAAAGAAAAAGCAAGTTTGTGACGTGTGCGGAGCACCCACCAAGCAAACGTCAGAGAACAAAAGCACCCGCCAAAAAGAAAAAACAAGTTTGTGACGTGTGCGGAGCGCCCACCAAGCAAATGTCAGAGAGCAAAAGTACCCGCCCCAAAAAGAAAAAGCAAGTGATGTCACATTTAGCGGAGAAGGACCAAGCTATCCGATTGCACAGGAATTTTCACAGAGCAAACTGGAAAATGTGTATTATCAGGCAGAAGTAGAGTCCGGAGAGATCGCAAAGACAGCAACGCAGTTTGATTCCGGCGAAGTGTGCAGCCTGTTAAACAAGGGCGTGACGGACGGAAGCCAGTACTGGTATCAGAACATTGACAATGACGCAGAAAAAGATGCGGTTCCGGTGCCGGATCGTTCGCATGGAACGGTATACAGCGGCTATCAGGGGTGTACAAAGGCATATTCCAATACCGAACTGTCCGATACCCCATCTCATGAAGTGAAATATACTGCTGAAAATAACGTGCTGACAGGGGTTTGCAAAGCAGATCCTTCACACACGGTAACGATGACATTGACGGCGGAAGATGCCGAGTATGATGGAAAAGAACACAAAGCCGTATTAAATAAGACGTACAGCGATACGTGGAAGGAAGCAGCGACAGACGTTGATGCGAAAATTATCTATACGAGAGACGGCAAACCGACAACTGATCTGACGAGCGCGGGAACGATCAAAGCAGCTGTGACAATGGGCGACGCAGCGGCCGAAGTGATATATACGATCAAAGTCACTCCAACCCCGACTCCGACGGCAACGCCGATGGCAAGCCCGTCTGCGACCCCGGCAGCAAGTCCGTCCGTTACGCCGGCAGGCACGAATCCGGGAAGTACCCCTTCGGCCAATCCGTCAGAGGGCAACAAAGCTGCCGCGACCCCGGCACCAAGCGACAAATCCGTCATTGCACCGGGCGAAACCAAAGCACCGGAGACAGCAGGAACGAAGATTGCGTCAAAAAAAGGCGACACCTACAAAGTAACCGACACTTCCGGAAAAATACCGGAAGTCGAACTGACAAAGAGTGCAGCCAAAAAGAAAGCAAAAACGGTTGTAATTCCGAAGACGGTAAAAGTGGATGGTGTGAACTATAAAGTGACAGCAATTGCGGAAAAAGCATTTGCCGGCAATAAAAAACTGAAAACGGTCGTGATCGGAGCAGATATCGAGAAGATAGGGGCAAAAGCATTTTATAAATGCGTAAACCTGAAAAAGGTTACGATCCAAACCACTAAATTAAAGGCGAAAACAGTTGGTGCAAAAGCATTTGCAAAGATTCACAAAAAAGCCGTTGTCAAAGTGCCAAAAGCAAAGAAGAAGGCATACAAAAAATGGCTGAAAAAACGTGGAATCGGCGGAAAACAGAAGATAGTGGCAAACGTATGATCGGTGTTGCAGAACAACTTCAATATTATCGCGGTAAGCTGGAAGAAATGTGTAAATACGACATAAACTGACAATATTCGCTTGTCAAAGCACCATAGATATTTTATAATAATCATTAGACTGGGACAACCGGTCTGGTGATTATTATTTTTTTTGAAAAAGGAAGGCGAGGAGTATGAATCGGAAAAGACTTGCAATATTGCTTATTATTTCTATGATCTTTTCATTTGTTCAAATACCGGAGAGTGCGCAGGCGGAGACGCAGCAGGGAGAACTGACGGCGCAGAGCCAATATTCGGCATCCAATATCACAAAACCATTAAACATTAAATACAAAGACCGACAGGGCGTTTTATACACATTAAACAATCAGGATCTTACCGCCAAAGTGGCTTCCGATAATCGAAGTTGTGATTTCTCGGACGTAGATGGTGTCTATGAAATTCCGGCAAAAGTGACGTTTAAAGGAAAAGAATATGTAGTACGCGAAGTGGAAGAAGAGGCGTTTCGTGGTGTGAATTTAAAAGAAGTTATTGTTCCGGATACGGTTGTGACAATCGGAGATTTTGCTTTTAGTACTTCGACATTAAAAATATTATCGCTGGGATTGAAGGTAAAAGATATGAATCGGTCTGCATTTTTAGCTGCTTCCTGCGAAATTTATATTAATGAAAATAATCCTTTTTTTAAGTTTGTGGGTGATGTGCTCTACGATATGGGAGAGATGAGTGTGGTGGCATATCTTGGCTCAGGAGAAAAGGATTCGCTTGTTATCATGGATGGGACGAAATCCATAGGAACGTATGCGTTTCGAAATGCAAAGATTGACAAAATTTACCTTCCGGATACGGTGGAATGCTTGAAAAAATATGCCTTTAGTTATTGCACGATGCGTTTTTTGGACATGTCTCATGTAAAGCGAATGGAGTCGTGGTGTCTTGAGGAATGTTCGAATTTGCAGAATATTTGCCTTGGTGAATTATCGTACTTGGAACGGTGGATAGGAACTGCAATTGGTTCCTGCCATAGTGTAAAAAATGTTTATATTGAGAACAGCATTAATCTGGGGAGGAATTTGATTGGATTTGATAAAGTCCAAAGTGTCATCGTAGAAAATGGAAATTCTTTTATCTCCGGTTATACAGAAAATGTAAACCTTAAATATTTGATCGTATCGGACAACTGTAAAGAATTTTCTTATGAATATATACAACAGACTCCGAACTTAACCAAAATGTATCTGCCGGAATCCATTACCACATTAAGTGAAGATGGTGGAGGTGGAAGTTATGATTCTAAGATACCTTATCACAAAACAACCTGGTGTGCAAAATCCGATAGTGCTGCGGCAAAGTTTGCGCAGGAAAATGGATATCCTTATCAGAATATAGATGAGCATACGCATGAATTGGTTTCGACTGTTTTTTATGAGGATGAGTTTATAAAAGTAACAGGACAATATTGCGAAGAGTGTGGATATGGGACAGATACTTCATATGAATGGAAAGAATTGGCAAAATATCCCAAAGAACAGAGCCCGACACTGGCTCCAACGACGGCACCGGATGCAGATGAAATTGTTCAGCTGGATGAAGAAGGAAAAGATAAATATGGCATTCCATATATTGTGGATGACACGACGCACACAGCGACAGCAGGAGCGGAAGGCTGGGATGATTATGTATATCAGGGAGAAGAGGATGGTGTAGTAGAGCTTCCGGCCTATGTAAAAAAAGGAAATGACGTGTATTCGGTGACAAAAGTGGGGGATTTTTTGTTTGAAAACAATGCCAATCTCCAGTCGCTCACAATCCCGGATACTTACGTACAGATTGGTGAAAATGCACTTAGTGGAAGTGGGATAAAGCACCTTTATATCGGAAAAAATGTAAAGACAATCACAAACGATACACTGGGAAAAATGAAAAATCTTGAGGATCTCGTGGTAGATGAAAAGAATGGCTATTATCTTATGTGGAATGGAGCAATGTACACTACGGATCTGACACATTTGATTGTCTGGCCGGCACAAAGAGGTGGAGCATGTTTTGTGCCAACTACGGTAGAGCGGATTGAAGATTATGCCTTTGCTTTTTCTAAAATAACGGGAGTTTATTTTCCGGCAAAGGGGGAACGAGAAAGACTTACAGTGGCAGCAAACAGTTTTTATTACTGTGAGAAATTAAATTGGGCGTGGATCAATGAGCAGTTTTGGTATGAAGGGAGCTGCTTGTTTCAAAACTGTTCCGGCTTGGAGACGATTTTGAATAATCAAAGCAGCTTTAATCTTACTTTGACAAAAATGTTAGAGGTAAATTCAAATGTAAAGAATCTTGTTCTTTTACAGTGTTTACGATATCCTGGTTCAGAAAAAATACGTATACCTAAACTACAAAATTTGTTGATGCCGAATGTGGTATCGATTTGGGATGATTACTTTTATGGCATCGATTTTTCGTCGTTGAAAAAATTGTATATTTCGGAATGTTTGTCGGCAATGGATGACGATGTATTTGAAAGTGCCACAAATGATCTTGTAATCTGCTCTGAAAGTGAAAAAGCGAAGGACTTTGCAGAAACAAAAGGATTCTCGTATATGGATCTTTCTGAGCATACGCATAATTTGCAGGAAATGGTATTTTTTGAAGATGATACTTGCAAAGTAAGCTGCCAGTATTGTGAAGACTGTGCTTATAGCGAAGGATTTACAGCAAAAAATAAAATGACGGGAGTTGAAGGGGATATTCCGACTCCGGCACCGGCAGCTCCGACACCCGGCACGACCCCAACAGTAACTTCGTCGGCGATGACATCTGCAAAACCAACTTCGTCGCCGACATCATCCAATAAGCCAAGTGCGGCTCCAACGTCGACACCAAAAGCGACGGCATCGCGCAAACCGAGTAACTCATCGGCGGTTAAACCAACTCCGAAAACCGGGATAGTAAATCAGACGGCTGCACCGTCTGCAACATCGGCGGCAGATGACAGTCCCGGACAAGATTTGCCGGGAAAATCCGTAAAACCGCCTGCCTGGAAAAGGATTCATACCAAAGACAATCGGAGCATTATCCTGCAGTGGAAAATGGTGTCCGGAACGAAAACTTATAAGATTTACCGGTCGGGAAAAGAAAAAGGAAGATATACAAAAATTGGAAGCGTATCAGCTTCGAAATGTTTGTTTAGAGACAGGAAAGTAAAGGCAGGTCAAACGTATTATTACAAAATACAAGCCGATAACGGAGCCTTTTCGAACCTAAAGAAATACGCGGTAAATGGGATGACAGCGCCGGAGGTCACAGTTCGCAAAAAAGGCTCCGGAAGGAATGTTTACCTGGAGTTTCGCGTAAAGAAATACAAAGGAAAATACGTTGAAATTTATATGAAAAAGAAAAATAAATTTGTACGTATTTCATTGAGCGAAAATAATATTAAAAAATACAAAGGAAAAATGAAACTCAGATGTCTTCTTAAGAATAAGACGCTGTCCTTTAAAGTCAGAACGTTTGATAAAAAGAAAAAGGCGAAAAAGTACAGCGTATATTCTAAAATACTGACGGTGAAGGTGTAAAATTCACTTGTCAAAGTGACAGGGATATTTTATAATAGTGATGGTGACGCTGGGAAAACCGGCAGATTTACTATTTATAAATCAAGGAAAGTACGGAGGTAACGGAAAAATGGAAATCGTATGTTTGGACTTAGAGGGAGTTTTGGTACCGGAGATCTGGATCGCATTTAGCGAGGCGACAGGAATCCCGGAATTGAAAAAGACGACGAGAGACGAACCGGATTATGATAAATTGATGAATTTCAGACTTGGAATTTTGAAAGAGCATGGACTTGGCTTGAAGGAGATTCAGGAAACCATCGCAACGATCGATCCGATCCCGGGAGCCAAAGAGTTTTTGGATGAACTTCGCAGCATGACACAGGTTATCATCATCAGCGATACATTTTCCCAGTTTGCCGGACCGCTTATGAAAAAATTAGGATATCCGACGATATTCTGCAATGAACTTGTTGTGGCAGAAGATGGCGAAATTACAGGATTTAAGATGCGCTGCGAACAGTCAAAACTGACGACAGTAAAGGCGTTGCAGTCCATCGGCTACGATACGATCGCAAGTGGAGACAGCCACAATGATATCGGAATGATTCTTGCAAGTAAAGCCGGATTTTTGTTTAAGAGCACGGATGCAATCAAGGCAGAATATCCACAGCTTCCGGCGTATGAGACATATGACGAACTGATGGATGCGATTAAGGAAGTATTGTAGAATAAAATGAGAATGAATGAATTACAGCCGGGGCAATGTGCCTACATACAGGCAGTAGAAGGCGAGGGAGCACTTCGCCATCATCTGCTTGATATGGGGTTGACACCCGGTACAGAGATTACCTTACAAAAGATTGCTCCGATGGGAGATCCGGTCCAGATTAAAGTTCGTGGCTACGAACTGACGCTTCGCTTGGAAGAAGCACAGAAGATCGAGATTGATGGAATCCATCCGGAGGAAAGCTGCAATCCGGAAAAGGAACGGGCATATCAGGCAGTTCCTCATCCGGGAGTAGGAGAACTGGGAAAAGCAAAAAAAGAAAGAGAAGAAGATGAAGCAAGAAGACTTCCCAAGGGAACGCCGATTCGGTTTGCCCTTGCCGGAAATCAAAATTGTGGAAAAACCACGCTTTTTAACCAGCTTACCGGAGCAAATCAGCATGTCGGAAATTTTCCGGGTGTGACGGTAGACCGGAAAGACGGTACGATCCGCAACCATCCGGAGGCGACGGTAACAGATCTTCCGGGCATTTATTCCCTGTCCCCCTATTCCAATGAGGAAATTGTGACAAGGGATTTTTTGTTGGATTCTAAACCAACGGGTATTATTAATATTGTGGATGCATCAAATCTGGAACGAAATCTTTGTTTGACGATGCAGCTGATGGAACTTGGAATTCCGATGGTACTTGCACTCAATATGATGGATGAAGTGCGTGCCAATGGGGGATCCGCGCGTGTCAATGAGTTAGAGGAAATTCTTGGGATTCCGGTTGTGCCGATTTCGGCAGCAAAAAACGAAGGAATTGATGAACTTATCAGCCATGCTATGCATGTAGCGGAATTTCAGGAGCCGCCGGGAAGAATTGATTTCTGTCCGGACAGCAAGCAGGAGGAGGATCCAATCGGAGCGGTGCATCGATGCATTCATGCAGCAGTACATATGCTGGAGCCCGAGGCAAAGGCAGCAGGACTTCCGGTTCGTTTTGCAGCGACAAAAATGATTGAAAATGATTATCTGATCGAAAAAGAGATGCAGCTTTCCGATGAGAAGAAGCAGGCATTTCAGCAGATTATTGCCGTGATGGAAAAAGAGACCGGTTTAGACCGAGAAGCGGCCATTGCCAATATGCGATTTACCTTTATCGAAAATTTGTGTAAGAAGACACTTGTGCGTCCGCATGAGAGCAAAGAGCATCACAGAAGTATGATGATCGACCGTGTGCTGACAGGGAAATATACAGCAATTCCATGCTTTATCGGTATTATGGCATTGGTGTTTGCGATGACATTTAATTTTCTCGGAGCCTGGCTGTCAGATCTTATGGCTCTGGGTGTCGATGCTGTAATTTCGTGGATTGACAAAGGGCTTACTGCAGTCCGGATTAACCCGGTTGTGCATGATCTGGTGGTTTCCGGGATCTGTCAGGGCGTGGGAAGTGTACTTAGCTTCCTGCCGACGATCGTGACATTGTTTTTTTTTCTGTCAATTTTGGAAGATACCGGATATATGGCGCGTGTGGCATTTGTCATGGACAAACTGCTGCGAAAGACGGGATTGTCAGGACGGAGTTTTGTGCCGATGCTGATTGGATTTGGCTGTTCGGTGCCTGCTATCATGGCGACGCGTACGCTTTCGAGTGAGCGTGACCGCAAGATGACGATCCTGCTTACACCATTTATGAGCTGTAGTGCAAAATTGCCAATTTACACGTTGATGATCAGTGCATTTTTCCCGCGAAAATACCAAGCACTTGTGATGGTCGGACTGTATCTTTTTGGAATTGTATGTGGCATTTTGTATGCATTGATCTTGAAAAAGACAAAATTTAAGGGCGAACCGGTGCCGTTTGTGATGGAACTGCCAAATTACCGCCTTCCCTCTGCAAAAAGTGTGGTGCAGCTGATTTGGGAAAAGGCAAAGGGATTTATCCAAAAAGCATTTACCATTATCTTTTTGGCATCGATCATCATATGGTTTCTGCAGACATTTGACATTCGGCTTAATGTCGCAGAGTCAGCGGACGAAAGCTTGCTGGCAATAATTGGAAGCCTTGCGGCGCCGCTTTTTAAACCACTTGGTTTTGGCGACTGGCGCATTTCCACGGCATTGATTACCGGATTTACAGCCAAAGAAAGTGTGGTATCGACACTTACCGTTCTCCTGGGAGGAGATGTATCGCAGATACATACGTTATTTACCCCATTTACGGCATTTGTTTTCTTAGTATTTACCTTGTTGTATACGCCGTGTGTGGCGGCGGTCGCTACCGTGAAAAGGGAAATGGGAAGCAATAAAGCCGCATTTTTGACCGTAGTGGCACAATGTGTGATTGCGTGGGTGGCTGCATTTGCCGTACATGCATTAGGATTTTTGTTTTAGAATGAAGATAACAAAAAACTACGAAGATGTTGTGAAAAAATTTCAATTTTCTGCATATACTTGGTAAAAAAGCCGGGAGGCAGGCTTGTGACTTGTACAGAAGCGATTTATTCGGAGCAGGTTTTGGATTATATTGTCTCTTCGTATATCCGCGAAGAGACGCTGGTGGAGAGGTACCGGCCCACGTGTTACAGCCGGATCAGCAGCGGTGGAACGATTGTATACCGCGAAGAAAGCAGGATTGACAGCCAGACGATCAATCAATTTGGCTATGGCACCGTGCCACACGTATATGGGCTTATGGGATATGAAGCATTGGAGGCTGCCGGCGTGATGCAGATTCGCAGGCAGCCTTATTTGGATCTTTATGGACAGGGCGTGATCGTAGGATTTGTTGATACCGGCATTGATTTTACGCACGAAGCATTTCGCAATGCCGATGGAACGACACGCCTTCATTCGATCTGGGATCAGACGATCCGCGAGGGTGGCCCTTCGCAGTTTGATTACGGCCGCGTATTTTCGGAGCAGGAGATCAATGCCGCATTAAAACAGGAACAGCCCTCTTCCTATCTGCCGACGCGCGATGAAATCGGTCACGGCACATTTTTGGCAGGTGTGGCAGCAGGCAATGAAATCCCCGGCAAGGAATTTTCGGGTATTGCGCCACTTTCCCAGATCATTGTCGTCAAATGCAAAGAGGCGAAAAACAGTTACCGCGAATATTACCGCGTGCCGTCAAAAGTACCCTGCTATCAGGAAAATGATATTATGGCGGGAATTATGTATATTCTGCAAGTGGCGTATTCTCTGGGGCGGCCGGTCACAATCTGTGTCGGCATGGGGAGTAATCTCGGAAATCATGACGGCGCTTCTCCGCTCTGTCGTCTCATTGACATCAATAATATGGCGGGGGCAAGCATCGTCGCTTGTGCTGGAAATGAAGGCTCCGCCGGTCATCATTATGAAATCACCAAAAAAGAAGAGGAAATTCAGATTGACGTCGAGAGAGCGAGCCTCGGTTTTGTCTGCGAGTTGTGGTGGCAGACTCCCGGAAGTGTGTCGTTTGATGTGATTTCGCCGGGTGGAAGTTCGCTCGGACTAACCCGGGCGGAAGATGGTTTGCAGCGCCAGAAGCGGTTTCCCATCGAAAATACAAATCTTGAAATCCGCACCGGCCGCGTGCAGGGGCAGACGAGGGATCAAGTGATCTTATTCCGTTTTGAGGACACGAAGCCGGGCGTGTGGAAAATTATTGTCACCTCCAGACAGGACAATCCGAGATACCATATGTGGCTTCCAATCACCCAATTTTTGGAAGGCGAAACGGTGTTTACCCGCCCGAATCCGGACACGACAATCTGCGAACCCGGAAATGCCAGAAATGCCATTACAATTTCTGCCTACAATCCGGTCAACAATGCCTTTTACGCACAGGCAAGCCGGGGCTTCACGCCAAACGGCATCATCAAACCGGATGTGACGGCGCCGGGTGTCGAAATCTTTGGTCCTTATCCCCGCGAACAATACGGCACAATGACCGGAACGAGTGTAGCTGCCGCTGTCACAACCGGCATCGCCGCACTCTTTTTGCAGCAATTCGATGTCGTCGAACTCAACGGAAACATCGTGCCAGAGCTCCTGATCCGCGGAGCCGCCCCACGAGGCGAGGAGTATCCGAGCCGGGAGTGGGGATACGGGACTGTCGATGCGTATGCGAGTATTACCTTTGAGTGAGGGGACCATCGATTTTCGTATCGGGATCCGCTCGCGCTTAGAGAACGCACGCAGCGGTGCCAGAGGGCGAAATACGCCCTCTAGGCACCGGCGGCGTTCTAAATCCCTCACGAAAACCGATAGTCCCCCATAGAATTAAGGGGGAACCCCGGAGGGGGAGGCGGGTTGTGCAGCGACACCGGTTGCCTTTCTCGGCTTGTGAAGTGGGAAAAGGCAACGAAAAGAGAGGAAAAAGGGAAATTAGGTTGCCTTTCTTGGCTTGTGAAGCGGGAAAAGGCAACGAAAAGAGAGGAAAAAGGGAAATTAGGTTGCCTTTCTTGGCTTGTGAAGCGGGAAAAGGCAACGAAAAGAGAGGAAAAAG